>Ga0105049_10004947_pt1 | contig 15565 bp, 13 predicted proteins | sample MAT06_FD_78087 | JGI IMG/M metagenome (GOLD analysis project Ga0105049, IMG submission 78087) | Freshwater microbial communities from Lake Fryxell liftoff mats and glacier meltwater in Antarctica - MAT-06 | ecosystem: Environmental > Aquatic > Freshwater > Ice > Liftoff microbial mat | place... | reverse complement strand
TTGACAGTAAGGCGAGCGGAAGATTAGTAACTACCACGCCGAACAACCGGACGCAGACCACCCGTCATAATTGCCCGGACTGGCGGTCAGGAGTTTTGTGGATGCGATATGAGGAGCACGGAGTGAGAGAAAGAACAATCATGAGTGCTTCCACCAGCGATTTGCTTCACGGCGTACTTCCTGTACTTCAGACGCCGTTCACCGATGATGGTGAGATCGATCGCACGGTGCTGCAGCGGGAGATCGACTGGGCGTTTGATGCCGGTGCGGATGGCATCGTTGTGGCGATGGTGAGTGAGATTCTGCGACTGGGACACCGACGCCGAAGAGAACTTGCCGAGCTGGTTTGTCAGGCTGCTCAGGGACGTGGTTTCTGCGTGGTGAGCGTAGGTGCAGAGAGTATTGCCGAGGCGGTGGAATTCGCCGGGCACGCCGAAGCTCATGGAGCCAGTGCTGTCATGGCGATCCCGCCGGTGGCGACCGGGCTGGGAAGCGCTGCGACGCGGGAGTATTTCGCGGCAATCGCCGGCAGTATTTCAATTCCGCTCGTGGTTCAGGATGCATCCAGTTACGTCGGCGCAGCGATCGACATGAGTGTGTATCTGAGTCTGCTGGATGAATTCGGTGAAGACCGAATCTACTTCAAACCGGAAGCCAGTCCGCTTGGCCCGAACCTTTCCAGGCTTCGCGATGCGACTCAGGGAAAGGCACGGATCTTTGAAGGGTCGGGAGGAATCAATCTTGTCGATTGCTACCGTCGTGGAATTGTCGGCACGATGCCGGGAACGGATTTGCTCGACGGTATTGTGGCGCTCTGGAAAGCGTTGCAGGCCCGTGACGACGAACGAACTTACAAGTTGTCCCTTCCGATATGTGCGATTGTTGCACTTCAGCTCCAGGGCGGATTGGATGGATTTCTGGCCATCGAAAAGTACCTGCTGAAGAAGCGAGGAATCTTTGTGAACACGAAACAGATTCAGCCTGTCGGCTGGAAACTCGACGGTGAAACTCAAGCAGAAGTCGATCGGCTGTTTGCCAGACTCCAGGCGGTCACCTGATGACAGACAGTCCGACAACGGTGCGCTACCGCGTTCTTGCGTGGCTCACAGTGGCGGCTGCGTTGTCGTACCTCTGCCGAAGTGCGGTCAGCGTGGCAGAGAGCACCGTTCGCAGCGAACTGGGCCTGACTCTGGAAGAGTCCGGCTGGTTCATGGGCGCGTTCTTCTGGACCTATGCCATCTTTCAGGTTCCCAGTGGATGGTTTTCAGAACGTGTCGGGACGCGAATCGGTCTGAGTATTTTTGCCGTCGGCTGGTCCGTGGCCACGATCGGAATCGGAATCGCGCCGGGTTTCTGGCTGTTGATCATTGCCCAGTTGGTCATGGGCGTTGCCCAAGCCGGAGTGTTCCCGGCGTCGTGCAATTCCATCGGCCACTGGATGCCTCTGGCACAGCGTTCTCTGGGCTGCGGTATCTTCACCGCAGGTATGCAGGTCGGTGCAATCATCGCCAGCGGGAGCGTTGGAATGTTGATGCTTGCGCTCGGCTGGCGGTGGGTGTTCGTGGCATTTGCCCTGCCTGGAATCTTGTGGGGAGTCGGATTCATGTCCTGGTTTCGCGATCAACCGGAGCTGACTCCTGCCGTTGATTCAGGGGAACTCGAACTGATCCGTGCAGGTCGCAATACGATCGATCTGAATTCGAACGATGCAGATCCTTACGTAAATCCTCCACTCGCAGACGAAGATCGGGCTGGGCTGCTGACCATTGCGTTCAGTCCGGTGATGTTATGGCTTTGCGGTCAGCAAATCTGTCGAGCCAGCGGATACATGTTTTTTGCCAGTTGGTTTCCGACGTTTCTTCAGCAGACGCGCGGCATTTCAGTGACCCAATCGGGTTACCTGCAGGGACTCGTCTTTGCAGGTACTTTGACCGGCTGCATCTTCGGCGGAATGCTGACTGACTGGATCTGGCGACGAACGGGTGGTTTGCGTCTGAGTCGCAGCGGCGTCGGAGCGGCGGCGCTGGGAGCATGCTCAATTCTGATTCTGGCGGCCTGGTTCGTGCAGAACGCAGAGCTGGCAGTGGCGCTGCTGACACTGGGCTCGTTCTTCGCTGCGCTTGCCGGACCGGCTGCGTTTGCGGCCACGATTGACATCGGAGGCCCGCGTGTACCACAGGTATTCGGATTGATGAACATGGTGGGCAACTTTGCTGCCGCAGCCTGCCCGGTGGTAGTCGGCAAGTTGTTCCAGGTGACGGCAAACTGGAACGTTGTGCTGCTGCTGTTCGCCGGAGTCTATTTCGCAGGCGCGATCTGCTGGGTGTTTGTGAATCCGCGACCGCACGTTTCCTCAAGCTGACCACTACGCCCACGTCTTCACAACTTCGAAAAAACGACGAACGCCAGAAAGCTCAGCAGCACGGCGACCAGGATACCCCACGAAACGGGGGACGTTTGAAAATGAACTTGCGGCGTTCGCTGGATCACATCACGATATTCCGGTGTGAAGACATATTTGGCAGCCGGACGAAGCAGGTACCACAAGCATGCACCGCCGATAATCGTTCCGAAGGGAATGAACAACAGCCACAGCCCACAAAAGATGATCGCACCGACTCTCGGGCGAGGACGAAAACTGCCGACTTTGATGCCGACAATCAACTGGGCGAATCCCAACGATGCGAGCACACCAAAAAATGCGGCGAGCGCAAGGTTGACATTGTCTCCCCGGGAAAAATAAATGACGGAGAGGAATCCGAAGACGATGGCCAGAATCAGCCCACCGAGAATCATCACACCGCCGATTGAGCGCACATTGCTTTCGCAACCAAGAAACTGCTGCCGTATGCGCATGTCGTCCTGCTGAAACGGATCAAATGTTTCCGGTGCGACCAGCGGTGCGGCGTAGGGATTGAATGACTCGGATTCCGAGTTGCCCAATGCAGGTTCTTTATAAGCACGCATTCATAAGTTTCTTCGTTTAACCGCGTGGGCATCGCCCCGCGCTTTTGCGAGTAAAACGCGGCCCGATGGGCACGCGGCTAAACAAGTTGTGTGCGAAAACTTGTGCATGGGTGCTTATTGAAAGGGATGATCAGCGAATCAGCGCGAAGGCTGCTGTACAAACAAACGACGACTGCTTTGTCAAGGTCTAGTTCTGTTGTGGCAACGGGATCTCAAACGGTACTTGAGATTCATCTGCGGGAATCACGAGCTCGTTCGTGCGTGCCGCAACATCCCCGCCGCGGAGGAAGATGCCGCCCGATTTTTTGATGGCACTTCTGTTTGCCTGATCAAGCTTTTGTTGTACAGACGATTCCTTTTGAGTCGATGCCTGTTCAACCAGTTGCTCCAGATCATCCGCGATCGCTCGCGGACCGATATCGTTTGCTGCCAATTGCATCACTTCGGAGACCAGAGTTGCTTCCGGACCTGCGTGGTTTGCCATTGTCAGCATCTCATCTGCTGTTTTGTGGAAGGCTCGCAGTTTTTGGAAAGTCCCGGCCAGCAGCAGTCGATCGGCGGACAGCGGACGTTCGGCGAGCCAGTTCCAGAGCGGCCCGCCGTGCGAACGAGCGCGTTCGGCAGCTTTCTGCCCATACAGCTCTTCCGCAGTACACCACGGTCGCGAGGCATCGCTCTCCATCGTCAGCCCGGCTTTCAGATAACTCGTGGCATTCGGGAAATCCGAAAGGGCGATTCGGACCATCGCCATCCGCAGATAGGGAGCGCGGCGATCCGGAGCGGTTTTGATGGCGGTGGCAAAAAACATGTCCGCTGTCGCGTAGTCTGATTTGTGAAACGCATCGTCTCCGCTGGCCTGATATCGCAGGCTTTGAATCTTTTCTGCCAGCGAAGAGATTCTCTGCTCGCGTCGTACCGCATTGAATTCATTCAGCACCGGCACGCGATCTGTCGGAATCGGTAATTGTGGTGCATCCGGAAGCAAGGGTTGGTCCCCGGGTTCCAGAGGCTGTGGGATCGGAGGCTCAGGGATTGCAGGAACGTCAACGCCGTCAGGATTCAACGCATTCAGATCGACCGCCGGCGCCAGGACGTCAATCATTCGAGGATCAATCAGTGCATTCGACGCAGCGGATTGCATCATGGGCTGCATATTCACATTCATGTTCAACATCAGCACTGTCGGAGCAATCGCAGCACCGCCAAAGTACGGATTCAGACAGGTTGCATACGGCCAGCCCGAATAGCCACCAACGTTGTACACGCCGGAAGGAACGAAGCCAATATAGCCGTTGGAGACATAGTTGCCGGAAGGAAAATTCGGACTGAAGATGCCGTAGCCGTATCCAAACACAGACGGCGAATAGCTATAGATCGGTGTGGACCAGATGCCGGGGTAACCGTACCCGACTCCATAATTAAAACACCCGGATCCGGGGCGAGACACGCCATACGTCGTCACACCGAAGTTGCGAGACGAATAGGTTGCTGTGCCAAAGCCATTTCCGAACGAAACGCCACCGAGTGGAGCGTTAGCGTTGAAGCCACCCAGCGGAGCACTCGCGTTAAAACCACCGTAGTTGTATTGGTAAGGACCGCTGTACGGTCCCGAGCCGTTGTAGACGCCATTGTTGTTGTAGACTCCGCCGCCAAACTCTGGACTGTGAAAGTGTCCCGAATGGTGCTGCGCCAGACTGGCCGTTCCCCAACTTAGTACGCACAAGATCGCAACCAGAGACAAAGATCTCCGAAGCGTTAAAGCGGAGAAAACAGGGGCAAAGAATGTGGTCATGGGAAAGCCTCAGTCGTACTTGAGCACCCTTCAATTTGGTCAAAAACAGACGCATCCGCTCCAGACGACGCCTGTGAAGTCAATTATCCGCTCGTTCTTCGCAATTCGCAAGTGGCAAAAACATACTCCAAGTACGTTTGTGGTTAACCGGCATTCTGAAACCTCAGACATCGGCCTCGGTTGACAACCGGATGCAAATTGCGCATAGTCTTGATGAAGGTAAACCCGACCAAGGGCTTTAAAAAAGACCTTTTTTTAAAGCCGGATTCTGTTAACAACATTTCTTTAAGGAGACTCTGTCAGATGATTCGATGGTCCATGTTATTGATGTTGGCGATTGCGTCTGTTTGCTGCCTCGCAGCGACGACCGCAGACGACAAAGACAAGCCTACGGCAAAGGCTACTTCAAAGTCGGAGAAATCCGACGCTCCAGATGCCGAGGCTGAAGAAGGCGACAAGAAAGACGACGAAGACAAGTTCACTGCGAAGTGTCCTGTCTCCGGAGAAGCAGCGTTGAAAGAACAATTTACCGCATACAAAGAGAAGGAAGTTTACTTCTGCTGCGACAAGTGCAAAGCAGCATTTGAAGCCGAACCTGCGAAATTCGAAGTCAAAGCAAATCACCAGTTGGTGCAGACCAAACAGTTCAAGCAGAAGAAGTGCCCGATCTCCGGCGCTGATTTTGTGAAAGAGCAGTCGGCCAAGGTGGCCAATGTAAACGTTCGTTTCTGCTGCGAAAAATGCAAAGGTGCTGTGCAGAGCGCTGAAGCCGATGCGAAACTGGAAATGATCTTTGCAGAAAAAGTCTTCAAGAAAGCCTTTGTTGCGGTCAAAGCGAAGTCTGAAGACGGTGACGCGAAAGACAATCCAAAAGCTGATAAGGCAGAAAAGGCGGCTGATAAGGCAGAGTAGAAGGCAGTAGCGAGGCTGCGATTTGCAGCACCCGGTAAACCGCGACACTCAACGACAGCAGCCTGTTCCTCAGGCTGCTGTTTTTTTGTATCTCGAGTCGCTGTAGCCGGATTCCTCAGAATTCGGAGCCGGGCCATGATTCAACCCGACGTCTCACGGCTTCGGCTACCAGAAAATGCCGCATCCAGACCCATGCGGAGTATAAGTACAAAAGACTACGACCTTAAGGTATATCTGCCCGTTGTATGGTGGAGCTTTGGTTCAGCAGATATACTGTTTCCGGCAGATCGCGGAATTACCGCCTCACGGGAGCACATTTTTTCGACTGTATTGCGGGCGGCAGGACATGGCAAGCATCATTTTTGTTCGGGGGGGGGAGACCATTTGCTTTCCGCTGGGGGAAACAGACATCTCCATTGGGCGGAATAAAGATGCTGATATTTTCCTGAAACAGGACCATGTGTCTCGCAGTCACGCCCGCATCTTCAGATCTGACGATGCATGGTGGTTAGAGGATACGAAGAGCTCCGGAGGGACGACTCTCAATGGAAAAAAGTTGGAACCAAAGATACCCGTCATTCTGAGACATCGCGATGACATCAGAATCGGATCAAACAAACTGGTTTTTGAAAGTACGGCGAAGTTCCTGCACGGATACCAGAAGACCCCTTCGGCGGAATTTGAACTCAGCGATGTCAGCGACAGTAACGTTGAGGGATCGGCATCGAGCAGCGGCTATGGTCTGTTATCCGTTCGCACGGAAGAGAAGCTTGCTGGAATTCTGAAGATCAACGAAGCATTGGCAGGAAACGTGGATTTACGGGCGATCTGCCCGCGTGTGCTTGATACGCTGTTTGATATTTTCTTTCAGGCCGACCGAGGCGCGATCGTACTCTTGCAGAAAGGCAGCACTGTCCCAATTCCCGTTGCTCAACGGCATCGCAATATTGATGATTCTGACTCGGTACGGATGAGCCGAGTCATTCTTGATAACTTACTCAAGACGAATTCCGCAATTCTCTCGGCGAACACATCCGTCGATCCACGCCTGGCAGGCAGCGATTCCATTCTGGCTCAGACGATTCAATCCACCATGAGTGCGCCGATGCTGGGAGTGGATGGCAAAACCTTCGGAGTCATCCACCTTGATTCGCAGGATCAACGACGACGATTCTGCCCGGAAGACCTGCAGTTGCTCGTGGCGGTCGCCAGCCAGGCATCGCACGTATTTGAAAACGCCCGATTATTGACGATCTATCTGCAGAAATTGCAACAGGATGAAGAGATGAAGATCTCAGCCCAGGTGCAGCGAGCGCTGATCCCTGAGATTCTGCCGCAGCCAATCGGATACCAGTTCTATGGCTCCTACGATGCCGCAGAGGCAGTCGGCGGAGATTACTTTGACTGCTTTGAGATGCCCGATGGCAAAATCTGTGTTTCATTCGGCGACGTTGCAGGCAAGGGAGTTCCGGGTGCATTGATCATGTCGCGATTGTCCGGGATTGTTCGAAATACGATGAATTTCACCGATGATGTCGAGACCGCGATGTCTCAGATCAACAGCCTGATGTGCAATAACATGATCGAAGGACGATTTGTCACCTACCTGCTTGGCGTCATTGATCCAAAAACTCACAATTTCAAGTATGCCAATGCCGGACACCTGCCACCAGAGATCCGCAGCTGGGACGGCGAACTGTCTAATCTGGGTACGGAGGATTCTGGTCTGCCGATCGGTTTGGACAAGTGCTGCCCATATCCAACTTCGACGATTCAACTGGAGCCAGGTATGAGTATCGTACTCCGCACCGACGGTGTCGATGATGCAAGAGCGTCCGAAGACGATTTTTACGGGCCTGCGCGTTTCCGGAAAGTCGTTCGCGCAGAGTCGGCTGACCCGGAAACAATCGGGCGAGCGCTGCTGACGGATGTGAAGGCGTTTATGGCTGGCTACAAACAAACAGATGATATCACGATTATGTCATTCGGACGACTTCGTTAGTCGAGCGGCAGAAACGAATCTACCGTAGCTGGATTCGCAAGAATTCAGGGAGGCTCTGAATTCTTGAGAATTCAGCTACGGAACAGGGAAGAAATTCTCTGCCGCTCGCCTTAGTTCGTCGGCTCCCAGGTGCTTCTCCAGAAGCCGCATGGCGTCGAGGCAAATGGCAGCGATTTTCGATGAGAACTCAGAATTGCTGACGGCCTTTCAATGCATCGGCCAGCATTTCGCGATTGGCGAATTCCAGGACGCTGCCGGAAGCGATGCCGCGGGCCAGGCGCGTGATGCGGACGTTGTCGTTCTGCAGCAGGTTGGTAATGAATAACGCTGTGCCGTCGCCTTCCAGCGTGGGATTCGTCGCCATCACCAGTTCAGTGATTCCCTGTTTGCGAATGCGATGCACCAGTTGTTGAATCGTGAGGTCCTCCGGACCGACACCGTCGAGCGGTGCGATGCGGCCTCCCAGGACGTGATAGAGTCCGGAATACGCACCGGAGGATTCCAGAGCGACAACGTCTTTTGGCTGTTCGACGACACAGACGATATGCTGATCACGGCGGGGATCGCGACAGATTCGGCAGAGCGTGTCCTCTGTCAGATTGAAGCACATCGAACAGCGTTTGACGCTGATCTTGACGTTCCGAATCGCGTCAGCCAGGGCGTTGGCTTCGTCGCTGGAACTGGACAAAATGTGGTTCGCGAGTCGCTCCGCTGACTTGCGCCCGATGCCCGGCAGGTTGCCAAATTCTTCAATCAGTTTGGCAACAGCCTTGCCGTATGGATGATCCTGTGTCTCCGTTTTCATAAAACCAATCGCTCTCCGTGCGTAATTCAGGGTTGAATTCAGTTCTCGGCAGCAGTGTGCTATTGCAGCAGACTCTTGTCCAGCACGGCCCTTGCCTGCTGGAAATAGTCCCTCCATTCGATCTCGGGACGACCGTCCCGCAGACAGTCGCGAACTTTCTGCAGCGTATTGCGTGCCATGTGCGGGCAGCGATTGCAGGCACACGTTTCTCCGGACGATGCGATGATACCGGGAACAGGAATGTAAGTGTGCTGTGGTGCCGCTTTCGTCAGTGGATGAATCATGGCAACTTCTGTGGCGACCAGGAACGTGGTCGGCTCCTTCAAGGCCATCACATACTGTCGCATTTTCTCCGTGCCGCCAATCACGTCGCTGATTTCCAGAATATTCTGCGGACACTCCGGATGCGCGATCACAACAGATCCGGGATTGTTCTTTTTTGCCCGGATCAGGTCCTGAATACTGAAAATTTCATGCACCATGCAGGAACCCGGCCACAGGATCATCTTGCGGCCCGTGATTTCGACGAGATAACGGCCCAGATGCTGATCGGGAACGAACAGGATTTCTTTGTCTTTTGGAACCCGGTCGATAATCTCCCGCGCGTTTCCGCTGGTCACGATCCAGTCGCACAGACTTTTAACGGCTGCGGACGTATTGATGTAGGCGACCGTCTGAAAGTCACGCCCCTGCGAACGCAACTGATCCTGAAATGCGGCGAGTTGTTCGGGAGGACAGCTGTCCGCGAGCGAGCAGCCTGCCAGCAGGTCCGGAATGAGCACGCGTTTTTTCGGATTCATGATCTTCGCCGATTCGCCCATAAAGTGGACACCGGCAAACACGATCGTGGACGTGGTGACGCGAGTGGCATCGCGTGCCAGTTTCAAACTGTCCCCTGTAAAGTCCGCGATGTCCTGGATTTCCCCGTCGACATAAAAATGGGCCAGGATCGTGGCATCTTTTACCTTCTTGAGCGCATCGATTTCGTCCATCAGATCGAGTGGATCTTCTTCGGCGACGACTGGCGCGGAGAGGACCGGCAGAGACATTGCATTCATCCTTAATTCAGTTTCAGGCCCGGAGGGCGACTATCGGTAGTATTATTGCATTCGCAGGCAAAACTTTCGATCAGATCTTTCAGCCGAGGGAAATTCGGCGCGAATTGGCAGAAATGGGCTTATTCCTGCGCTGCAAATTCAAATACAGACCTCACAGGGCTCGTGTTGAGTCCCAGATTGAGCAATAAACGGCCTGCACATTTTGATTCAGGCCGCCTCTTGATTACTCTCAACACTGAAATCATCAGAAATCCGGTCACGCAAGTGCTTTGTCAACGTTAAATCTTTGGGTTGACGCTTTATAAAAGGGGTCAGGAACCAATAGTGCGGAGCACCCTCCGGGCCATTTTGCTATTGGTTCCTGACCCCTTTTTTAAAGCCTGACAAAGCACTAGCCTTTTTCGTCTGTGTTTGTTCCCGCATTCAATGGCCGACCAAAAAAACGATTCCGCTGACTTATCCACCATTCCTGTCCGAGTGCTGATCGTCGATGATGACGAAGGACACGCTCAGGCGGTCGCCGATTCGCTTGCGCGGATTAACTGTGACTGCAAAGTTGCGGGATCGGGCGAACGCGGGGCTCAGTTGATTCTCTCAGAATCCTGGGACGTTGTCGTCACCGACCTGCGAATGGGTGAAGTGGACGGTCTGGAGATCCTGCGTCTCACAAAGGAAGAACTTCCGGACGCAGAAGTGATTGTCCTCACAGGCCACGGTTCGATTGCCTCAGCCGTCACGGCGATGCAGCACGGTGCCTATACGTATCTTACCAAACCGCTCGACATCGGCGAATTGCGTTCTGCTGTGGAAAAAGCATCGGCTCGCCTGAGGCTGATTCGCCGCAACGCGGAACTCCGGCAATCGCTGGATGAACGCTTTGGCTTTGAGGGCGTCATTGGCAACAGTCCTCAGATGCACAGCATTATTGATATTCTGAAGAGCGTGGCACCGACCGACAGCACCGTATTGATTCACGGCGAAAACGGGACAGGGAAAGAACTGGTCGCGCGCGCCCTGCATCAGAACAGTCCGCGCAAGAATAAGCCGTTCGTACCGCTCAACATTTCCGCGTTGCCGGACAGTATTCTGGAAAGTGAATTGTTCGGCCACGAAGCAGGCGCGTTTACCGGCGCGATGGGGCGACGCATCGGCAAGTTTGAACATGCCAACGGCGGCACTTTGTTTCTGGATGAAGTCGGCGAAATGCCGATGGACACGCAGGTCAAGCTGCTGCGTGTGCTGGAAGAACGCAAGATCACGCGATTGGGAGCAAACGACGAACTGCCGATCAACGTGCGTCTGGTCGCGGCGACCAATGCGGATTTACAGAAGTTTGTGCAGGACGGAAAATTTCGGGAAGACTTGTACTACCGAATCAACGTCGTCTCGATCAACCTGCCTCCGCTGCGAGAGCGCTCCGGAGATATTCCGCTGCTGATGGAACACTTCCTGCGCGATCTGATGAAACGCACGGGGCGTGACGCACAAGGATTTTCCCGTGCGGCACGCAAGGCACTGCTGGCCTATCACTGGCCAGGCAACATTCGTCAACTGCGGAATACGATCGAACGCATGCTGGTCCTGGACAACGATGGCGTGCTCGATATTGATGGATTGCCGCCTGAAATCGCCGTGCTGGTTAAAGACCAACTTCCCGATGCTGACGACGAAATGCCATCGGGTGTCGATGGGCTGATCGGCAGGCCCATGACAGAAGTCGAAAAATACTACATCCAGCGAGCCCTGGATCTGACCGACGGCAACCGCGAAGAAGCGTCGAGAATGCTCGAAATCGGCGAACGCACGCTGTACCGAAAGATTAAAGAGTACGAACTGCGAAAGTAGGAGCGTAGTTCAGGCACTTTGCCGACTTGCCGGAACGGCGCTTCGCTTGGTCCGGCCTACTGATCCGACCCCAATTCGTTGTCTTGACAAAACACCACCTTGCGGACATCCTCCAAAGATGAATCATGACCGGGCAATTGGGCGAGCGGCAGATTTCTGGCTACTGTCGAAAACCGGGGCCAGCGCCCTGCGGCTGATAAAATCAGCCGCCACGCGCCAGCGTCCGGTTGTTCGGCCTGGAAGTTCCTGGTCTGCCGCTCACCTTAGCAGGCAATAGCGAGTCGCGTATGAAATCTGTTCTATTCACCATATCGGTACTACTTGCCGCAACGCCAACGATCCTCACTGCGCAGGTTCGAGGAAAGGTCCTGGAAAAAATCGAATCCTGCACCATGATTCCGACTGACTGGGCGGACGGTGACAGCTTTTTGATAAAAACCGGCACTGGCGATCAACATACGATTCGCCTGTATGGGGTCGATTGCCTCGAAATGCACGTTAGAGATGACAGTGACGCGACCCGATTGCGTGCGCAGCGCCGTTACTTCGGGATCTCAGAAGTGGGTGATTCGCCACAGGCATCAATCGCGCTCGCCAAGGAATACGGCAAACTCGCAAAAGCGGAAACAGCGACCGCATTGGCTCAACCCTTTACGATTCATACATCGTTTGCCGACGCTCGCGGTGATGCAAAATTCAAGCGGATCTACGCCTTTGTAAGGACGGCCGACGGTGAAGATCTCGGCGAGCGTCTGGTTCGACTCGGATTGGCCCGCGCATTCGGCGTCTACCGCGAAACACCCGATGGACAGCACAGAGACGTCTATAAGGAAAGGCTTCGCGATCTGGAACTCGTCGCGTCCAGGAGGGAGAGCGGCATCTGGGCGAAGACGGATTGGGATAAACTTCCAGAAGAACGCCAACTTCAACGCACGGAAAATGCTGAGCTCGACCTCGCGTTGGAACAAGAGGAGACCCCACCGGCTTCTAAGCTGGATCTGAATACTGCCGCCCGAGACGAATTGATGAAAATTCCTGATGTAGGGGAAAAAACCGCCAATTCCATCATTGAGGGCAGACCCTACGCAACCATTGACGAGCTCGACAAAGTCGCGGGCATCGGTCAAAAGACGCTCGAAAAGCTCAAGGATTACGTCCGCATTGTTGATCAACAGGGCGACCTCGCGCAGCCTTTGCCATAACACGACACGCAATCTGTGGTAGAATCACAATTGATATTGAAATGACTCGCGATGTGATCAATCCTCTGGTCGCTCTACTGGACACCGCCATGCTGGAAATACAAAGTCCGCAACATCGAGGCCGACGAGCTGTCCTTAAGGCGGGCGTGTTGAGTATTGCGGGGCTGAACCTGGCAACTCAGCAGCGCCTGATCGCGGATGGCACTGCAAAGAAGAACAACAAGAGTGTCATCCTGATCTGGCTCGACGGAGGTCCCAGTCAGTTGGAATCTTATGATCCAAAGCCGGAGGCCCCTGCTGAATTTCGCGGACCGTTTGGAACCATCAGTACCAATGTGCCCGGCATTCAGTTTTCTGAACTGATGCAGCAGCAGGCAAAGTTTGCAGATAAGATGTGCATCATTCGATCTATGCGACACGGGACGGGCGATCATTTCGCTGGTGCTCACTGGATGCTGACCGGTCGATTCGGAGCGAATACGGCATCCAAAGAAATTCGCTGTCCGTCACTTGGATCGTGCGTCTCGAAACTGAAAGGTACCAACAGACCCGGACTGCCGGCGTACGTCGGGCTGCCTGCGGCTGAAAGCGTTTTCCTGTATCCCGGCTACATGGGGGCTTCTTATCTCGGCGGCGAGCATGATCCATTCGCCGTGAACAACGAGTCTCGTTACCTGCACCACAGCTACAACATTAAGGTCGAAGCACCGACATGTTTCAAAGCTCCCGCAGGTCTTGATCAGTCGCGGGCGCAGGATCGCAGCAGTCTTCTGGCTTCGTTGGATCGCCTGCGGCGGGATATCGATAAGACAGGCGTGATGGATGTGATGGATGCTCATCATCAGTCCGCAATGTCGCTCGTCTTTGGCGGTGCGGCGATCGATGCGTTTGATATTTCAAAGGAATCGCCGGAAGTCGCGGAACGCTACGGCAAAAATCCGTGGGGCCAGTATACGCTGATGGCCAGACGTCTGGTCGAAGCCGGTGTCACCTTCGTGACCGTAGATATGCCACATTGGGATCATCATTCTCAACTTGTCGCAGGCCATGCTCCGAACATGAGAGCCATGGACCAGTGCGTTGGGGCTCTGATGACGGATCTTGTTGATCGTGGACTTCTCGATCAGGTCATGGTGATCGTGATGGGTGAATTCGGACGCACGCCGCGCATCAACGAAGGGCAGGCCGGTATTCCAATTCCCGGTCGCGATCATTGGGGCGATGCGTTCTCCGTGATGCTTGCCGGTGGTGGTCTGCAGCAGGGTGTCGTGGTCGGGGCCACCAGTTCAAAAGCCGAATATCCCGTCGAACGCGAGGTCGCCCCGCATGACCTTTTAGCGACCGTTTATCGCGCCCTTGAAATTGATCCCACAACTCAATTCCTGGACTTTTCCGGACGCCCGGTCTCACTGGTGGATAAGGCTGAGGGAATTCGTGAGATTCTGTAGATCGCACGCTGCCACTCGATACGCCGCCCCGGACCACTGCGACAAACGGAATTCGCCGAACTCACCAAATCGTGGTGACAATCCTGCCAGCACCAGATAAACTGCCGTTCGATCCGCCAGAAAATGTGGCAAGCGTAAATGTGGAGGTAGACAGTGTCTCTAAAAGAATTTGTCGCTCACGAAGTTGAAACACTTGGAGAGAGTGACCTGCAGGCTGTTGCAGAATACCTGTCATTTCTCAAGTTTCGTTCTCGCACAACTTTGAGCGACGCTCGTTTGGCCTCACTTTATCACGAGTTTGAGAATGAAGATCGTGCGCTGGCAGAAGAGGGCATGCAGGATTATGGAGCAACTTTGTCGCAGGATGATACTCGATGACTGCCCAGCGCGGCGAAATTTGGTACGCGGACCTCAACCCTGTACGAGGCTCGGAACAAGCAGGCGTCCGTCCAGTCCTGGTCTTTCAGAACGACACGATCAACAAAGCCATGCTCACGACTCTGGTCATTCCCCTGACAACAAATCTGCGGCGTGCGGCTTTGCCATCATGCGTTCAAGTGGCCAAAGGTGAGGGCGGTTTGGCTGCTGAGTCAGTCTTACTGTGTCACCAGATGCGCGTCTAATCCGCGCGAACTGAGTTGACATCAGTTGCAACGTAGTCGTCTTGTTCCGCAGAGACGAGCCTTCGTGGGATCCATACCAGGACGTACTATGAAACCAATCGCGTTTCTCACCATGGACAGTCTCGACGATTTCGTGTCCTACGATGCTCTGGTCACGGACTGCCTGGCAGACCGCGGCGTTGAAGTGGCCAATGTTTCATGGCGAAGTCGGACGGTGAAATGGGATGACTATGAAATGGTCATCATTCGTTCGCCGTGGGATTACCAGCAGGCTGTGGATGAGTTCATCACCGTTCTGGAAGCCATCGACGCATCTGCGGCGGTGCTCTGGAATCCCATCGACGTTGTCCGCTGGAACATCCGCAAGACGTATCTCCAGGAATTGGATGATCGCGGAATTACGATCGTGCCGACTCAATTCGTGCAAAGCCCGACGGAGTCGCAGATTGGCGACATGTTCGAGGTATTTGAATCGGACCAGATCGTGATCAAACCCGTTGTCGGTGCGAATGCGAATGATACATTCTGGCTGCGACCAGATTCGTCGGCCGCGGAACTGCAGCGGATCGAATCGCTGTACGCCGGACGATTGGCGCTGCTTCAGCCGTTTATCCCCAGCGTCATTGAATACGGGGAAACGTCGCTGGTGTTCTTCGATGGAGAGCACAGCCACAGCGTTTTGAAAACCCCAAAGGCAGGCGACTTTCGAGTTCAGGAGGAACACGGCAGTCGCATTCAGTCCATCGCGCCGGATCCCGCCTTGATTGAGTTCTCCCGACGCGCCCTGGCACCGATACCGCAACGAATTCTGTACGGACGTGTGGATCTGGTGGAACTACCGAACGGACAGCCGGCAGTGATGGAACTGGAACTCATCGAACCGTCACTGTATCTGTCCTACGATGCCGATT
>Ga0105049_10004946_pt1 | contig 15570 bp, 10 predicted proteins | sample MAT06_FD_78087 | JGI IMG/M metagenome (GOLD analysis project Ga0105049, IMG submission 78087) | Freshwater microbial communities from Lake Fryxell liftoff mats and glacier meltwater in Antarctica - MAT-06 | ecosystem: Environmental > Aquatic > Freshwater > Ice > Liftoff microbial mat | place... | reverse complement strand
CGTTCCCTTGGCGCCAAGGGAACCCAGCCGACGCGCGGCCCACCGATGTTGATGGACACGCCAAAGCCGGGGCCACCGACCCAGGCCACCAGCGCCGGTGCATACACCGGGCGCGCCACATAGTCACCCGGCACCCAGCCCCAGCGGCCACGCCAGCTGACCCAGCGGCCGTAGTGGAAAGGCGCAAAGCCCCAGCGCGAGTCGTCCACCCAGGTCCAGCCCCAGGGGCGCACGTAGGTCCAGCGGCCATAGCGGTACGGCGCCCAGTCGGCGCGCACCTCCAGCGGGTACCAGACCGGGCCGTAGTCGGGGTGGCTGTCCCAACGGCCATGGCGGTCGAGTTCTTCGACGCCGGTCATCTCGGGCGACACGTGGCGCGCCGAAGCGCTGCGTTCGTCGCGCTGGTCTTCAGCCGCCACCCACTGCGCAAATGAGTCGTTGGAGGCTTGTAGCCAGCCAAAGCGCAGGCCATTGCCCTGCCGGACGGCGCGCCACAGTTCGACGCGCTGGCCCGTTTCGAGGAGAAAACCCTCCGGGTCGTCGATGCGCAAGGTGCCGCGCCAGGCGCCGGCCTGCGTGGTGTCGTCGACGCGGTCCACGCGGTAGTGGCCGGCACGATCGGGTCGCAACCGCACTTCCTGGGTCACGATGTCCACTTCATCGGCCACTTCGCGTGACCGCACGCGCAGCGCCAGGGTGCCGGCGTGCAGTTGAAAACTCATGCGCTGGTCGTCCAGGCGCAGCACTTCCACTTCGGTACCGCCCGCCAGGCGCAGCACGGTGGAGCCCACACGCAGATCGGCACGGCCTTGAGGGCCTGTGGACAGGCGGGCGCCTGCGGTCAGCGGCCGGTTGCGTTCGGCCTCGGTCCAGATGCCCTGCTCTTCGTCGAACCAGGACACCGGGCCCTGCAGGTCGGCCAGGCGGCCGACTCGGCCCGGCGGGTCTTCTTGCGCCCAGGCCGCTGGCGCCAGCAGCGTCAGCAGCGGCGCCAAGACAAACGCCACACGCCCGAGCCAGGCACGCGTGGACACAGGCGATGGGAGCTTGTTCATGACGTTTCAACGGCCGGCCGGCGGGCAGGGCTGACCCGGGCCGTGTAAAGCCTTGTGTACTTGCTGGCGTGCGGATGCTCAGTCATCGTCGGCCTCCACCAGTTCCGGGAACAGCACGCTGGTGTAACCCAGCTGCGTCAGGTCGGTCATGCGCGTGGGGTACAGGCGCCCGATGAGGTGGTCGCACTCGTGCTGAACCACCACGGCGTGGAAGCCGTCCACCTCACGTTCGATCGGCCGGCCCAGCGGGTCGACGCCCGCGTAGCGGATGCGCGCATGGCGCGGCACCTTGCCGCGCAGGCCGGGCACCGACAAGCAGCCTTCCCAGCCTTCCACCATCTCGTCAGACAGCGGCGTGATCACCGGGTTCAGCAGCACGGTGCTGGGCACCGGCGGCCGGTCGGGGTAGCGGTCGTTGTGCGTGAAGCCGAAGACCACCAACTGCAAATCGACGCCGATCTGCGGCGCCGCCAGGCCCGCGCCACGTGCGGCTTGCATGGTGTCGAACAGGTCAGCGATCAGCGCGTGCAGCTGGGGTGTGTCGAACTCATGCACGGGCTGGGCCACACGCAGCAGGCGCGGGTCGCCCATTTTCAGGATTTCGTGCACGGTCATGGTTGGGTGTCTTCTCGTGGGGTCTGGGGGTTCGTTCTGCCCGCTGCTGCGCGCGGAAGCTGTCGTCGAGCAGGGCGATGCGGGGGACGGTCGTGGCCAGCGCTTCACGAGGCAGCCTGAAACAAGGCCCGCAGCCCCTCTTCGTCCAGCAGCGGGATGCCCAGCTCGCGCGCCTTGTCCAGCTTGCTGCCGGCCTCGGCGCCGGCCACGACGTAGTGCGTCTTTTTGCTGACTGAGCCCGACACCTTGCCGCCCGCGGCTTCGATCAGGTCCTTGGCTTCGTCGCGGCTCAGCTGGGGCAGTGTGCCGGTCAGCACAAAGGTCTTGCCGGCCAGAGGCTTGGGTGCCGTGTCTGCGGTGCCGTCGCTCTCTGTCCAGTCGATGCCAGCGGTGCGCAGCTGATCGACCACTTCGCGGTTGTGCGGTTGTGCGAAGAAGGCGTGCACACTCTGCGCGACCACAGGCCCGACATCGTTGACCTGCAAAAGCTGGTCCACGCTGGCCTCCATCAGACGTTCCATGCCACCGAAGTGACGTGCCAGGTCCTTGGACGTGGTCTCGCCCACGTGGCGGATGCCCAGGGCATACAGAAAGCGCGCCAGTGTGGTGTGCTTGCTCTTGGCCAGGCTGGCCACCAGGTTGGCGGCGCTCTTGTCGGCCATGCGGTCCAGACCGTTGAGCTTGGCGACGTCCAGTGCGTACAGCTCAGGCAGGCTATGGATGAGCCCGCCGTCCACCAGCTGGTCCACCAGCTTGTCGCCCAGGCCCTCGACATCCATCGCCCGGCGGCCGGCAAAGTGCAGCAGCGCCTGCTTGCGCTGCGCGGCGCAGAACAGGCCGCCGGTGCAGCGGTGGTCGATGCCGCCCTTTTCGCGCAGCACCGCGCTGCTGCACACGGGGCACAGGCGCGGCATGCGGAAGTTGGGCACATAGGCGCTGCGCTGGCCAGCCACACGGCCCACGACCTCGGGGATGACATCCCCCGCGCGTCGCACGATCACCGTGTCGCCCACACGACAGCCCTTGCGGCGCAGCTCGAACACGTTGTGCAGCGTGGCATTGCTCACCGTGGTGCCGCCCACAAACACCGGCGCCAGCTTGGCCACCGGCGTCAGCTTGCCCGTGCGGCCGACCTGGATGTCGATGCCGTTCAGGCGGGTCATCTGTTCCTGCGCCGGGTACTTGTGCGCCACCGCCCAGCGCGGTTCGCGCGTGACAAAACCCAGCCGGCGCTGCAGTTCCAGGTTGTTGACCTTGTAGACCACGCCGTCGATGTCGAAGGGCAGCGCGTCACGTTTGTCGCCCATGGCGCGGTGGAAGTCGAGCAGCCCGCCCGCACCCTGCGCCACGGCGCGGTCGGCGCACACCGGCAGGCCAAAGGACAGCAAAGCGTCCAGCGTGGCGCTGTGCGTGGGCGGCTGGTCCCAGCCGGCCACCGCGCCCAGGCCGTAGGCGTAGAAGCTGAGCGGCCTCTGGGCGGCGATGGCCGGGTCCAGCTGCCGCACCGCGCCGGCGGCGGCGTTGCGCGGGTTGACGAAGGTCTTGTCGCCCTTTTCTCGCTGCCTCTCGTTCATGCGCTCGAAGGCATCGCGGCGCATGTAGACCTCGCCGCGCACTTCCAGCAGCGGCGGTGCGTGGCCGTTCAGGCGCAGCGGGATCTGGCCGATGGTGCGGATGTTCTGCGTCACGTCTTCGCCGGTTTCGCCGTCACCGCGGGTGCTGGCCTGCACCAGCACGCCCGCTTCGTAGCGCAGGTTGATGGCCAGGCCGTCGAACTTGAGTTCGGCGCTGTACTCGACAGGTGCCGCATCGCTGCGCAGTTCCAGCTCGCGCCGCACACGATCGTCGAATGCCGTGGCGCCCGTCGCGGTGGTATCGGTTTCCGTGCGGATGCTCAGCATGGGCACGGTGTGCCGCACCGCCACAAAGCCGTCCAGCACCTGGCCGATGACCCGCTGCGTGGGTGAATCGGGCGTGCGCAGCTGCGGCTGCGCCGCTTCCAGCGCCTGCAGTTCCTGGAACAGGCGGTCGTACTCGGCGTCGGGCAGCTCGGGTGCATCGAGCACGTAGTAGCGGTGCGCGTGGTGGTGCAGCAACTGGCGCAGTTGCTCGGCACGTGCGCTGTCAGGTTCCGGCTTGGCTTGCGACATGATCGGACGACATTGTGTGGCAGGAGCCGTCCATGACTTTCGACTACGACCTCATCACCCTGGGCGCAGGTTCAGGCGGTGTGGCGGCCTCTCGCCGCGCGGCCTTGCACGGCGCCCGCGTGGCCATCGTCGAGGGCAGCCGGGTGGGCGGCACCTGCGTCATCCGCGGTTGTGTGCCCAAGAAGCTGCTGATGTACGCGGCCCAGTTTGGCGACTCGATGCGTGAAGCGCGCGGCTACGGCTGGGTGCTGCCCGAGCCGCGTTTCGACATGGCCACCTGGGCGGCGGCCAAGGCGGCCGAGACCGACCGGCTCGAAGGCATCTACCGCCAGATGCTGCAAGGTTCAGGCGTCGAGGTGGTGGCGGGATGGGCCCGCCTGGATGGGCCCAACCGCGTGGCCGTGGCCACCGACACCGGTGACCGGGTGCTGACGGCACGCCACATCCTCATCGCCACCGGTGGCGCGCCCGTGCGCGACAGCATCCCGGGCATCGAGGCCTGCGCCACCAGCGACGACTTGCTGGATCTGCAGCAGCTGCCCGAGCGCGCGGCTGTCATCGGGGGCGGTTACATCGCGCTGGAATTTGCCAGCATCCTGGCGCGGCTGGGTGTGAAGGTGTCGGTCTTCTACCGCGGCGAACTGCCGTTGCGCGGCTTTGACACGATGCTGCGCACGTCTGTCGTGGCCGAGCTCACGGCTGCCGGCGTGCAACTGCACCCCGGCAGCGCGCCCCAGCGGGTGCAGCGCACGTCGGGCGGGTTCCTGCTGAGCCTGGGCGAAGACCGTGTGCTGGAGTTCCCGTGGGTGCTGAACGCCACCGGCCGGCGGCCCAACACGGCGCAGCTCAACCTGGCCAGCGCGGGCCTGGTGCCCGACGCATTCGGTGCCTTGGCCGTGAACGCAGCCTTGCAGACGGGCGCCCTGGACGTTTACGCCATTGGCGACGTCACCAACCGCATCAACCTGACGCCGGTGGCCATTGCCGAAGGCCGTGCGCTGGCCGACAGCCTGTTTGGCGCCAAGCCGCACGCTGTGGACCTGTCGCGCGTGGCCAGCGCCGTGTTCACGCTGCCACCGCTGGCCACCGTAGGCCCCAGCGAAGCGCAGGCCGTGCAAGCCGGCTTGCGCGTGGCGGTCTACGAGGCCGACTTCAGGCCCATGAAACAGGCCTTCATCGGCGGCACCGAACGCACACGCATGAAGTTGCTGGTGGACGCCGACAGCCAGGTGGTGCTGGCCGCGCATATGGTCGGCGCCGACGCGCCCGAGATCGTCCAGAGCCTGGCCGTGGCGCTGAGCGCCGGTGCCACCAAGGCGGACTTCGACCGCACCATCGCCATGCACCCCACGGCGGCCGAAGAATTTGTGCTCATGCGTGAACCGATGCGGGTGCTGCCGGCGGCCTGAAGTGCGGTTCAGAAGTTGACGTTGACGCCGGCAAATGGCCCGCGTACACGCAGACTCAAGTCGGTGCCGGCACCCGCGCTGTCGATGTGGGCCTCGCTTTGTGCGATGCCACCGCGCAACTGCAGCGTGGGGGCCGGGCTCCAGGCCAGCGCCAGTTCGGCACCGACGCGGGTCGAGCTCAAGCCCTGGCGAAACTCGACGGCGCCACTGTAGCGGGCTTCCAGCGCCAGGCCGGGGCCCATGCGCACACGGCCGGCGGCACCGCCCACCGGCCGGCCCTGGGCTGAGCGGCATGTTGCAGCAAAAGCCCCTGTGCCTCACCTGAAGAGGTGCTCGTCGGGAGGTGCGCGTTCAGGGCCGCTCGACGCGGAAGCGCTCGAACACCACACCTTGGTAAGGTGCGCTCACGGTCTGAGCCAGTCTGAAGCCGACGCGACCAAACACCGGGCGGCTGAACGGCGTGACCCAGGCAGAAAACTGCGTCTCGCCTCGCGCCGTTGCCTGTGCCAGCACATGCTGCAGCAGCAGCTGGCCCAGGCCCAGGCGGGTCAGGTGCGGGCGCACGTAGAGCGAGTGCACTTCACCGCCGTGCCCCGCGCCGCAGAAGCCCGCGGGCGGCGCGCCGCCTTCGTCGGCATCCAGTGCCACCCAGCTGTCGGCGTCCATGACGTAGCGACTGAATTCAGCGGTGTCGCGGCCAAAACTTTCCCAAGCCGCCACCTGCGGGGCCGAGTAAACGGCGGGGCCCAGCACGCGCGCACATTCGGCGTAAAGATCGGCCAGCGCAGGCACGTCGCCCAGCTGCACCGGCCGCAACAACCACCGGCTTGCAGGCTGGTTTTGCTGCCCCGCGTGCATCAGCTGAACAGCCGCCGGGCGGCCGGCGATCCGGCGGCCAGGTCCAACTGTTCCAGCCGGCCGTAGAGCTCGTCGATTTCCTTGCCGATGGCATCGAAGGCGTGCAGCGTGATGGGCTCGCCATGGTCGTCCACGGCGGTGGCGTCCAGGTCGTCGGCCAGCTGCTTGCCCATCAGGTGCCAGGCCGGGAATGGCTCCACGTTGGCGGGGGTTTGCGGCACGTCCAGCGACAGCTGGCATTCACGCACGACGGCGCTCTGCGGGTCTTCGGCCAGCGCGGCCTGCGCGTCCACCGACAGCGTCAACATCGGTGGCGCATCCTCTTCGGCTGCGGCCAACACCCAACGGCCTTTCATTGCGCCGGGCACCAGCCCCTGCCGCGTGGCCACCTGCTGCACATAGCCCACCGACCAGGCCACGCTGTTGGTGCGCAGCGTGATCGACAGCTGCGCGTCCAGCGGTGCAGCCAGCGCGTCCAGTTCGCGTGCGCGGGCCACCACTTCCAGCATGTCGGGCACGTCGGCGCCAGCGCCGATGGCTTCGGCAAAAGCTTCGATCTTCTGCAGGAATTCGGAGTATTCGATTTCGTTGAGCGCCCCGCTTCGGTTGACCAGCTGCACACCGGCCTGCAGTTCGCCGTAGCGCCGGCCCGGGGCCAGTGTTTCCCAGGTGCCGGTTTCGGTGTCCAGCCCCTCGACGTAAAAAGGCTTGGTGCCGGCGCGGCGCGAGGCTGGAAGTTGCTGCAGCGCGTGTTCGCCCGAGACCGGCGCTTCCAGTGCCAGGGGCACCAGCGCGTCGATCAGTGCATCCAGCCGGGGCGAGGGCTTGATGTGGCTGCGCAGCGGCGGCGGCTCTTCGGCAGACGTCTGCAGGGCGTCCATTGCCGGCTCGACACGGTCCGGTCCGGGCTGGCTGTGCAACGTCTGCCGTGGTTTGGCCTTGCGTGTGTTCCACCAGGCTTGCGCGACCAGGCCCAGCAGCACCACCGCGCCCAGGATCGCCAGCGCGGTGGTCAGGGTCATGCGGCTTCGGCCATGGACAACGCGGACTGCATGTCCACGGCGACGATGCGGCTCACACCCTGCTCCTGCATCGTCACGCCGATCAACTGCTCGGCCATTTCCATGGCGATCTTGTTGTGGCTGATGAACAGGAACTGGGTGCCCTTGCTCATCTCGGTGACCAGGTTCTTGTAGCGCTCGGTGTTGGCGTCGTCCAGCGGCGCGTCCACTTCGTCCAGCAGGCAGAAGGGCGCGGGGTTGAGCTGGAAGATGGCAAACACCAGCGCAATCGCCGTCAGCGCCTTTTCGCCGCCCGACAGCAGGTGGATGGTGCTGTTTTTCTTGCCCGGCGGTTGCGCCATGACCTGCACGCCGCTGTCCAGAATTTCGTTGCCCGTCATCACCAGGCGCGCGTTGCCGCCGCCAAACAGGCTGGGGAACATGCGGCCGAAGTGTTCGTTGACCTGGTTGAAGGTGCTGGCCAGCAGGTCGCGTGTTTCCAGGTCGATCTTGTGGATGGCGTCTTGCAGCGTCGTGATGGCCTCGTTGAGGTCGGCGTACTGCGCGTCCAGGAAGGTCTTGCGTTCGCGCGACGCGGTCAGCTCGTCCAGCGCGGCCAGGTTCACCGCGCCCAGGGCGTTGATGTCCTTGTTGATGCGGTCGATCTCGGTCTGCAGGCCCCACAGCTTGACCTGGCCCTCTTCGATGCCCTTGCCCAGCGCTTCGACATCCACCTCGGCGGCGGCCAGCTGTTCGATGAACTGCGCGCCGCCCAGCTGCGCCGCTTGCAGTTCCAGCTGCAGCTTGGTGATCTGCTCACGCAGCGGCTCCAGGCTGCGCTCGAAGCCCATCTTCTGTTCGTCGGCGCGACGCAGCTGTGCGTTCAGGTCGTCGTACTGGCTGCGCGCCAGTCCCAGCGCCTGTTCACGGTCCAGTTTCAGCGTCAGCGCGGCTTGCAGGCCGCTTTGTGCCGCCGCGTCGTCGAAGCCGCCCAGTTCCAGCTGCAGCTGTTCACCGGCTTGCACGTTGGTCTTCATCTGCGCGGCGGCGGTTTCGATGCTGCGCTGCAGTTCGCCCTGGCGCGCGGCCAATGCACGGGACTGGAAGCGGGCCTCTTGCGCCTGCCGTTCCAGGCCGCGCTGCTGTTCTCGGGCGTCGGACAGCTGGCGTTCAGCGGCAATCACCGCATCATCGAGTTCAGCGTGCCGCTCTTGCGTGTTGGCCAGTTCGATGTCCAGCTCTTCGAACCGCGCTTCGCCGATGGCCTTGCGCTCTTCCAGTGTTTCCAGCTGCGCGTCGATCTCGGCCAGCTCGTCGGCCAATTGGTCGCGCCGCGTGGTGGCGGCTTCGGCCTGCTGCGTCAGGCGCAGCAGTTCGACGTGCAGGCCGTGTGCGCGGTTCTGCGCCTCCGCGGCTTCGCGACGGGCCGTCAACAGGCGCTGGCTGGCATCGGTGTAGGCGGCTTCCAGGCGCACTGATGCGGTTTTGGTGTCGTCGGCAATCAGGGCCTGGGCGCGCTGCTGGCGGTCGAGGTTTTCGATTTCCTGCGCCCGCGCCAGCATGCCGGCCTGTTCGCTGTCGGGCGCGTAGAAGGCCACGGCAAACTGGCTGACCGCGTGGCCTTCGCGCGTCATGATGACTTCGCCGTGCGTGAGCTTGTCGCGCTGCGCCAGTGCCTCTTCGATGCTGCCGGCGGTGTAGACACCTTCCAGCCAGTCGGCCAGCAGCGCCTTCAGGCCGGCATCGCCCAGGCGCAGCAGCTCGCTCAGGCGGGGCAGCGTCTGGTGGCTGTTGCTGATGGCGCCCGAGGGCAGGGCGTAGAAGGCCAGCTTGGCCGGCGGGGCGTCGCCGGCAAAGGCGCGCACCGAATCAAGCCGGCCCACGCTCAGGGCATTGAGCCTTTCGCGCAGCGCCGATTCCAGCGCGGTTTCCCAGCCGGTTTCGATGTGCACCTGCGTCCACAAACCCTGCAAGCCGCCCAGGCCGTGTTTTTCAAGCCAGGGCTTGAGCTTGCCTTCGGTCTGCACCTTGGCCTGCAGCGAACGCAGCGCTTCCAGCCGCGCGCCGATGTCGCTCAGCTTGCCACCTTCGCGGTTGACGGCCTCTTGCGCGGCGCGGCGTTGTTCGTCGAGTTGCGGCACCTGGTCGCTCAAGTCGTGCAGGCGCGCTTCGGTGACTTCACGCGTTTCTGCGGCGTCGGCATCCTGCAGCTTCAGCGCCTCGATGCGCGCCAGATCGGGCGCCTGCAGCACCTGCTTTTCGCCAGCCAGTCTTTCACGGCGGCCTGTCAACTGCCGCGACTGTTCTTCGATGTTGCGGCTGTCGGCGGCCAGCACCTGGATCTGCTGCTGCACCTGCGCCACTGCGCCGCGCTGCTGGTTGCTGGTGGCTTGCGCCGCGCGCACGGCCTCTTCGGCGTCCGGCAGCGCCAGGCCTTGCTCTTCGGCCTGCGCGTGCAGCAGTTCGGCCTGCTCTTCGGCGCCAACGATCTGCGCTGCGGTGTCTTCCAGCTCGCCCGTGGCCGTGGTCTGGCGTTCAGCCCACTGCGTGCGCTGCGTGTTCAGCTCGGCCAGCCGGGCCTGCGCACGCGCGCGGCCTTCGACGACGTAGCGGATGCGTTCTTCCAGCCGGCTGACTTCCAGCGCCGCTTCGCCCAGCAGGCCCTGCTTGCCGTGCAGCACGTCGTTGGCCTCGTAGTGCGCCTGGCGCACCTGCTCGAGTTGCGCTTCGACGTGGCGCAGTTCGGCAACGCGCGACTCCAGCGCGTTGGTGGCTTCGGCCGCGGCCGTGCTCACACGCGCTTCTTCGTTGGCCGCATCGCGGTGTTTCAGAAACCACAGCTGGTGCAGCTTGAGGGTGCCTTGGTCCTGAAGTGAGCGGTACTGGCTGGCCACCTCGGCCTGCTTTTCCAGCTTGTCCAGGTTGCTGTTCAGTTCGCGCAGGATGTCGTCGACGCGGGTCAGGTTCTCGCGTGTGTCCTTGAGCCGGGTTTCGGTCTCGCGGCGGCGTTCCTTGTATTTGCTGACACCGGCGGCTTCTTCCAGGAACAGGCGCAACTCTTCGGGCCGGCTTTCGATGATGCGGCTGATGGTGCCCTGGCCGATGATGGCGTAGGCCCGTGGCCCCAGGCCCGTGCCCAGGAACACGTCCTGCACGTCGCGGCGGCGCACCGGCTGGTTGTTGATGTAGTAGCTGCTGGTGCCGTCGCGTGTGAGCGTGCGCTTGACGGCAATCTCGGCGAAGGCGTTCCACTGGCCGCCGGCACGCGCCAGCGTGTTGTCGAACACCAGCTCCACGCTGGCGCGGCTGGCGGGCTTGCGCTGACCGCTGCCGTTGAAGATGACGTCCTGCATGGACTCTCCGCGCAGTTCGCTCGCTTTGCTTTCGCCGAGCACCCAACGCACCGCGTCCATGATGTTGCTCTTGCCGCAGCCATTGGGTCCCACCACGCCCACCAGCTGGCCGGGCAGCTGGAAGGTGGTGGGTTCGGCGAAGGACTTGAAGCCCGAAAGCTTGATCTGGGTAAGGCGCATCGGCGGTTCTGAAGAATCTGCGCGCACCGGGGGTCGGTGCGGGCACTCGTCCTAAGTGCTTGATTTTAAAAGAAAATTGTGCCCATTCTTGGGGCGCAAAGCGGGCGCGATGATAGCATCGTGCGCTGTTGCCAATGCCCATCCCTCAGGTCCATCCGAGCATGCGCCACAAAGCCCAACCTCTCCAGGCCCTCGAGATGTTTGTCGTGGGCGCGGGATGAACGACGCCAGCCTGGGAAGGCCCGCGTACCAGAAGTTTGCTGTCGATGTGAAGCCGAGTGCCATTGACGGACAGGGCGCCTTTGCGGCGCAGGCCATACCGCAGCGACTGAAGATCGGCGAGATTCGCGGCGAGAGCATCACGGTGCAGGAAGCCCGCATCCGCGCCACACGCAGCGAACGCATCATGATCGTCGAGCTGTCGCAGAAGAAGGCCATCGACTTCAGCAAGAGCCCCGACCCCATGCGCTACACCAACCACAGCTGCAAGCCCAATGCGCGCCTGGTCATTCGCAACGGGCGCGTCGAGTTCTACGCCGCGCGCGCGATCGCTGCCGGTGAAGAGATCACGGTGGACTATGGCGAGACACACCACGAAGGCCGGCTGCGCTGCCAGTGCGGTGCGCCAGGCTGTCGCGGCGCGCTGTAGGCAGCCAGCCCGCCTTGACGCTGGCGCGCCCGGCATGCCAAAGTTGCGCCCGGCGCATGCAGGGCGCCGCCGGATCCGCGGACAGGGTTGAACCCACCTGAACACCGGGCATCGCATGCTGCATGCGTTGCCTGAACCTTGAACCCTCGCCCTTTGTGCGGCCTGACGGTGCGGATCACCAGGCATTCACGCATGGAGGATTCGATGAGTTCAACGCCACTTCCGTCCCGGCCCCACGCCGACCATCTGCGCCGGCAGGCGCGCGACCTGCTCCGCGCCTGGAAGGCGCATGACGCCGCCGCGCTGTCGCGTGCCGTGCCTTACCGCATCGCCACACCGCCAAAGCTGGCGTCAGCCCAACTCGTCATCGCTCGCGAGCAAGGTTTTGCGAGCTGGCCCCTGCTGATGGACGAAGTCGACCGGCGCCGAGATGCTGCGCTGTCCGACACCGACTTCGTGCAGCAGGTGCTCGCGCTGGCGCTGGGCCGCGGCTGGCAGGCGCCGCAACCGCAGCGCGCCTGGGCGCTGGCGCAGAGCCGCCGTGTCGACAGCCTGGCGCTGTCCCTCGTGATGGGTGATTTGCCCGCCGTGCAAAGCGCGTTGTCCGGCACCAGCGTGCAAGCCCCCGTGCCGCCACTTGGCGCACCAGCCTTGGGCTACGCTGCCGCTTCGTCTTTGGCGCGCATCGACGCCTGTCGCCCCGGCCTTGTCGCCACGGTGCATTGGCTGTTGGCGCAGGGCGCCGACCCCAACACGCATTGGGCCGATCCGGCACGTCCGGACGAACGGCTGCCGGTGCTGTACAGCGCGGTGTCGCGCGCATCGTGCTTCGGCACTACGCAGTTGCTGCTGCAAGCCGGCGCTGACCCCAACGACATGGAATCCCTGTACCACGCCACCGAGCAGACCGACCGCCGCATCCTGGCCGCGCTGGTGGCCGCTGGCGCGCGCTGGCAGGGCACGAATGCGCTGTACCGCCAGTTGGACCACGACCGCCTGGACCATCTGCTACAGGTGCTGGACCTGGGCGCCGATGTGCACGAGCGCGGGCCGGGTGGCGCCGGGCCGCTGCACCACGCCATCGCACGCGGACGTGGCCTGGCCTTCGTCAAGCTGCTGGTCGACAGCGGGGCCGACCCGGCTGCTCGGGACGAGTACGGCCGCACGCCCGCCGCGCTGGCGGCAGCGGCAGGCGATGTGCAGACCGTGGCCTTCCTCGCGGCGCTGGGTCACCACCCGCCGCAAGATCCACAAGCGCGCTTCCTGGCGGCCTGCGCGGCGGCCGATGAGGCAGCGGCACGTGCCCACCTGGCGGCGCAGCCGGACTCCTTCCGCATGCTGGATGAGCAGGCGCTGCGGCTGCTGCCCGACCAGGCACAGCGTGGCCGCCTGGCGTCAGTGCAGCTGATGCTGGAACTGGGCTGGCCGGTGGCGGTGCGCGGTGACTGGGACGCCAGCGCGCTGAACCAGGCTGCCTATCGAGGGGACGAGGCCATGGTGCGCCTGCTGCTGGACCACGGCGCATGCTGGCACGAACCCAATGGTTTTGGTGGCGACGCCTTGGGCAGCTGCCTGCACGCCGGCAGCAACGAGCCCCATCCGGCGGGCGACTACGCGGCCGTGCTGGCCCTGCTGCTGGCCGACGGTGCGCCCGTGCCGCAAGAGGATTCGCACCTGCCCGACCACTTGCAGGCCGTGCTGGCTGCGACTGCGCAAAATTGAGTGTGCACCCGGGCCATCACTTGAGCAGGGCGTGCAGCCGGTACAGCGCCTCCAGCGCTTCACGCGGGCTCAGCGTGTCGGGCTCGATGGCGGCCAGCGCCGCCTCTACCGCGCTGGGCTCGGCCACCGGCGCGACAGGCGGTGGCGCAAACAGGTCCACCTGCGCCTGACCCGCTTCGGCCCGGGCCTCCAGCGCTTCCAGTGTGGCGCGCGCCTGGCGCACCAGCGGCGCGGGCATGCCGGCCAGCCGCGCCACCTGCACACCGTAGCTGCGGCTGGCGGGGCCGGGTTCGATCTGGTGCAGGAAGACGATGTCCTGCCCACTTTCCACTGCGCCCACGTGCAGGTTGATGGCTCGATCGTGTTTGTTCGGGAAGGCGGTCAGCTCGAAGTAGTGGGTGGCAAACAGCGTGAAGCTCTTGTTGCGGTCGTGCAGCTGCGTGGCGATGGCGCCGGCCAGCGCCAGGCCATCGAAGGTGCTGGTGCCGCGGCCGATTTCGTCCATCAGCACCAGGCTGTTTTCGGTGGCGCTGTGCACGATGGCCGCAGCTTCGGTCATCTCCACCATGAAGGTGCTTTGTGCATTGGCCAGGTCGTCAGCCGCGCCGATGCGCGTGTGGATGGCGTCGATGGGCCCCAGCCGGCAGGCCGTGGCCGGCACATAAGCGCCGATCGCGGCCAGCAGCACGATCAGCGCCACCTGGCGCATGAAGGTGCTCTTGCCGCCCATGTTGGGGCCGGTGATGACCAGCATCTAGGTCTTGGCGTCCAGGCGGCAGTGGTTGGCGATGAAGTCGCCGGCGCCAGTTTGGGCCAGTCGCGCCTGCACCACCGGGTGGCGACCGGCTTCGATGTCGATGCAGGGGTAGGGCACAAAGGCGGGCCGGCACCAGCCCAGCGTGTGCGCACGTTCGGCCAGCGCGGCCAGCGTGTCCAGCGTGGCCAGTGAACGGGCCAGCGCGCTCAGCGCGGGCAGGTGCTGCTGCAGGCTGTCCAGCAATTGTTCGTAAAGCCATTTTTCTCGCGCCAGCGCACGTTCCTGCGCCGACAGCGCCTTGTCCTCGAAGGTCTTCAATTCGGGTGTGATGTAGCGCTCGGCGTTTTTCAGCGTCTGGCGGCGCTGGTAGTCGGCCGGCACCTTGTCCAGGCCCGATGAGGTGACCTCGATGTAGAAGCCGTGCACCTTGTTGAACTGCACACGCAGGTTGCCGATGCCGGTGCGCGCCCGTTCGCGCGCTTCCAGGTCCAGCAGGAAGGCATCGCAGTTGTCGTTGATGCCACGCAGCTCGTCCAGGTCGGCATCCACGCCGCTGGCGATGACACCGCCGTCGCGCAGCAGCACGGCGGGTTCTTCGGCGATGGCCTGCAGTGTCTGCGCCAGGCTGCTGCTGGGCGTCAGGCCGGCTTGCAGACGGTCCAGCAGCGTGGTGCCGGTGGGTGCCCGTTCACGCAGCGCCGGCAGCGCGGCCAGCGTGCTGCGCAAGCCCGCCAGTTCACGCGGGCGCACCTGGCGCAAGGCCACGCGGGCGGTAATGCGTTCGACGTCGCTGATGTGACGCAGCGCGTCGCGCAAGGGCTCAAAACCAGGGTCCAACAAACGTGCGATGGCCGCGTGGCGTTCAATGGCCGGTGCTCGGTCGCGTGTAGGGTGGGTCAGCCAGTGGCGCAGCAGGCGGCTGCCCATGCCCGTGCGGCAGCTGTCCAGCAGGCCCAGCAGCGTGAGCGCCCCGTCGCCGGATTCGCCGCGCAGCGTTTGCACCAGTTCCAGGTTGCGGTGCGTGGCTGGCGGCAAGTCCAACAAATCACCCGCGCGTTCGACCTGGAGCGTGCGCACATGGGCCAGCGCCTGGCCCTGGGTGTGCTCTGCAAAGCTCAGCAGCGCGGCGGCAGCGGCGTGTGCCGTGTGCAGGTCTTGTGCGTTGAAGCCGGCCAGCGTGGCCACCTGCAGCTGTTCACGCAGCTTGCGGTCGCCCAGGGCGCTGTCGAATTGCCACTCGGGCCTGGCGGTGCGGGCCGTGCGCAGCTGAAGCACGGCATCCGGCAGGGTGCCGCCGTCATGCAGCAACTCGGCCGGTGCCAGTCGCGCCAGCCAGGTGCCCAGCTCAGCCTCGCTGCATTCGCTCAGACCCAGTTGACCGCTGGACAGGCCCAGCCAGGCCAGGCCCCAGACCCAGCCGCCGGGCCTGCCTTCTGTGGCCTTGACGCGCTGCTTGTGCACGGCCAGCAGCAAGGTGTCGGCGCGTTCGGCCATCAGCTCGCTGTCGGTGACGGTGCCGGGCGTGACCACCCGCACCACCTTGCGCTCGACCGGTCCCTTCGCGGTGGCCACGTCGCCCACCTGTTCGGCCACGGCCACGGCTTCGCCCAGCTTGATCAGGCGCGCCAGGTAGCCTTCCACCGAATGCACCGGCACACCCGCCATCACCACCGGCTTGCCGGCACTCTGGCCGCGGCTGGTGAGCGTGATGTCCAGCAGCCGGTTGGCCTTGCGCGCGTCGTCGAAGAACAACTCGTAGAAGTCGCCCATGCGATAGAAGACCAGCGTGTCCGGGAAGTCGGCCTTGATGCGCAGGTACTG
>Ga0105049_10004943_pt1 | contig 15571 bp, 12 predicted proteins | sample MAT06_FD_78087 | JGI IMG/M metagenome (GOLD analysis project Ga0105049, IMG submission 78087) | Freshwater microbial communities from Lake Fryxell liftoff mats and glacier meltwater in Antarctica - MAT-06 | ecosystem: Environmental > Aquatic > Freshwater > Ice > Liftoff microbial mat | place... | reverse complement strand
CTTCACCTCCCACACGCTCGGCCCCTTGTCGCGATCGTCGAGCCGATACTGCACCCACGGCGACGTCTTCAACTTCGCCCGCCGCGTGAGCCAATCGTCGAGGCGCCGGGGTTGCGGTTGACCCGGCGCGAGTCGTGGCGTGGCAAGCGGACGCCCTTGTTTTCCTGTGGGAATCGACGTTTCGATGTAACTTCTCAATCACCCTGTTGCTCGCCGTCACATGCTGGGCGCGCAGCCCCATCCCCGTTTTTCCTTCGAGGAATCGCTTCGGGTATTTGAAACGTGCTTGACCAGACTTTCATCCGACGGGCACGGCTTGGCTGGTCCCAACGGTCGCCGATTGCGATTTCTTGCGAATCAACTCGGCCAGGCCAGGGATTCGGCCCAGCCCGCGAACCCGATCTTGCAGGTAGTCCCAGAAGCGGATCCCGAGCTTGCGGCAGGTCTTCTTCAAGCTGGCAAACGTGTCTCGACAGCGACGGCCTTCGTCGCTGCGTGTCCCGCCGCTGATCTTGCGCCGCCTGACGAATTCCCGGATGTCCCCTTCCGAGGCGTTATTGTGCAGCGGCACGACCGGCCGCGTCAGTACGCACAGCAAGTCGGCTTTGTGGTCGCGCATTTCTTTCAAAACGCCATCGATGCTGGAATAGCCGGTCCGCTGTCCGACCAGAGCATCGAACCGCGTCTCCAGCAAAGGCCGTTGCGTTTCGTCGGGCGTCTGACGATACGCCTTCAAGTCGTTGTAGAAGTCCCAAATTTGGCCGCGGACCTTGTCGATCTCGGCCCGGTGCGGATCGTTGTATGGCACCATCTTGGCCAGCGGTCGTTCGGCGTGAATCCAGCAACCGGCATGGACGAAGACCACGAATTGTGGTGCCCCGTCGCTGAGCACGATCAACTCCGGCGACACGCCGCGTGCGACCAGTCCACCCAACATGGCGCCCTCGGTGGCGATCCGCATGTGCCGTTCGTCGTCGATGGCCAATTCTTTGAGCCGGGCCTGCCAGTCCGGTTCGCTGGCGAACTGTTGCCGCCCCTGGGTCAACTTCTCGACCACAACCTCCGCCAATTTCTGACGCTTCCAGTAGGCCCGAGCCACCTCATCGACGACGTAATCACGCTGGCGGCCTTGCAGGACTTGCAAGAAGTTCACTCGACTTTTGCCGGAGGTACTCTCGAAGTATGCGAACAGATCGTTGCCCACTGCGGTGCAGTAGCCGTTTTTGCCGCAATGGCGTGCCCCGGTATCGTCAGTGGCGATGTAGGACGACACCGTCAAGGCCGTCGCCAGGAGGTCCTCCTTCTCCTGATGGAAAAGCTCCTTGCGCTCGGTCAGAATGCGGTGGAGTTGTCCCGACGAGATATCGATGCCGTGCTCCCACAGTTGCTCCAAGAGCAAGGGCTCGGTGACCTGGGCCTGATGGTACTGGTCCAGAATGAAGGCCACCAGGCTGGCCCCGAAGTGGCCGCTCTCGACCGGCAACACGCCCTTGGGAAAAGGCGCCAAGGTCGAACCTCCGCCGGGCAAGTCGTAGCGGGCCCGCAGATAGCGTGTATTGACGTTCTGGATGACGAGTTCCTGGACCACATACGGCTCGTAGCCCCGCAGCGTCGATCCGACGGGCGGATCGGGAAGGTGCAACGGCACTTCCTGATGGATGGTGAGTTCGTCGGTCTTGGGCCGTTTGGCGGAGCCGGGCCGCTTGCCATCCTTGGTCGGGACCTGGGGCGGGGGAGGTTCCAGGATGCTGGGCTTGATGTCGGGTCGCGGTTTTTGCCCTTTAAGAATGGCGATCTCGTCGCGGAGTTGCCGATTGGTCTCTTCGAGTTGGCTGACGCGATCGAGCACCAGGCGGATAATCCCGAGTAGCGCCTCGACCGTAGGCGTTCGATCTTCGGGCTTGATGTCAGGAAGTTCCATCTTCATAGCAATGAAGGTAGGGAAACGACCCCAATCAACTGCGCCAAGATCCAGGGTTATTGAGAAGTTACTCTTTGAAGATCCAAGCGGGAGATGGAAGTGATCGACTTCGGGCCCAGACTCTCGGGAAGTCCACTTTTTTCGAGCAGGCGCCTTGTACTCCGGATTCTGGGACGGTAGAACAGGCCGCATGTCAGGGGCTTTTCAACTTCTGGACGACTCAAGTGCCCCTGTTTGGAGAAATGACGACCCGTCCTTTATTCCCCTAATTCGATCAAGAAAGGTCCGTGGGCATGCAAGCACTTACCGATTTCCTCGGCCAAACATGGGTTCTGGCAGTGATGGTGCTAGCCCTGCTCGGGCTCATCGGCACGATGGTGTTCCTGCGAAAGAAGCCGAAGGACGACGACGACGACGAATGAGTGTCGTTGCTCCGACCGTCAGGATATTGAGGAGTGGAGCGGGATCTTCGCCCTCGCTCCGCTCTTTTATTGTCCTTCCCTCAGCGTAGGGCTCCAGCTCACGGCTTGGCCGCCTGCCGTGTGCCCCATTCTCCGATCACCACTTCGAGTGTTTGCAGCCGCCGATCCCGCCACACGCCCAACTTCACCTTCTGATTCGCCGGCAGTGCGGACACCAGATTGATCAGATGGTTCTCGTCGCGAAGCGGCACTTCTTCCAGTTTCAACACCACGTCCCCCGGTTTGAGCCCTGCGGCCTCTGCAGGGGTCGAGGGGTGGACCACTTCAACGAGAGCTCCATTGACGCGATCGAGCCCAAGGCGGAGTGCTTCGGCGGGGTCAAGCGAAGTCGCAAGCTGGACACCAAGATAGCCCCGGCTCACGGCACCCTTATCAAAGAGCTGACGCCCGACTCGCTTCACCAGATTCGCCGGAATGCTGAAGGCCACGCCGCTATTGCTGCCGTTCTGGGAGGCGATCGCCGTATTGATCCCGATGACCCGGCCATCGAGGTCGACGAGCGGTCCGCCACTGGAACCGGGATTGATGGCGGCGTCCGTCTGAAGGAATTCCTTGATGCGAATGGTCGAACCCAGGCTGATCTGGCCTCGTTCCATGGCCGAGATGATGCCGTGGGTGACAGTTTGATTGAGGCCGAAGGGGCTGCCGAAGGCGAGCACCCACTGGCCCCGACGAACGCGGTCGCTGTCCCCGAGTTCCGCGACCGGGAGATTTTCCTCGCTAACCTTCAACAGTGAGATGTCCGATTCCGGATCGGCCACGATCTGCGTGGGGCGAAGGATCCGGCCATCCGCAAGCGTGATGTAGACTTTCTCGGGCGGGGCATTCCCCACCACGTGATTGTTCGTGACGATGATCGTGCCGCTTTGACCCGGGAAGCGGACCATCACGCCGGAGCCGGACTCCTCGACCGCCTTCGCCTTGGCGGCGCCGGTGGCAGGCGGCGTGGTCGAGGGCTTCACCGCATCCACCGCGACGACGCTTGACATCACCTTGCGAGCGACCGACTCGAAAACGTCCGCGGAGGAACTGCTGGGGCTGTCGAAGGGAATCTGCGCCGCCGGCAGAGGTGAACCCGCCTTGAGTTCCGGAGCGGAGCGCCAGAGCGCGTCGGATGCGAGGCCGCCCAGAAAGGCTGCCGAGCCGACAAACCCAATCGACAGGATACGCTTGACCATGTCCTTACGACCCGTAAGCGTGGAAGACCCCCGCCGACCCTGGCGACGAATACCGAACGATCCCTCCAACGCCTACAGGTTAGGTGAGCGGGGCCACCGGACTGGAGGCGAGTTGGGAGAAAAACGCGAGGTGTGTCAGAGACGGGGCGTCAGAAAACGAATAAAGCCCGCGGACTGTGTATTCCGCGGGCTCGACATGGTTCAGATCGGCTGACTGTTACTTGCTGAAGTTGTGCTCCAGTTCCGAGATCGTGATCTCGCGATCCTCCTGGCCGCCCGCGTCGCTCATGCGTGCCCAGTCCTCGCCGTTGCGGGCTTCGAGCCACGTGGAATCGCTTTCGATCTCACGCTGGCACTGGATGCACACCGTGCTGTACGGCAGGGCATCAAGCCGTGCGACCGGAATCTTGATGTTACAGCCCTCGCAGACACCATAAATGCCTTGTTTAAGGCGGTGAATTGCGCGTTCGATCTGTACCAGTTCCTTGGCTTCGAGCACAGCCATCTGTGAGGCCATCTCCTCGCCGGTGGTCTCGAAGGCGGCATCGGCAACATCGCCCGTCGCGGAGGCGTGTTTGACGTGCCCCATGTCCTCGAGCTGTCCGCCGAACCGCTTGCGGAGAGAATTACGTCGTGTCGTGAGCGACTTGTGTAGTCGCAGAAGAGCTTCTCGTCGGGCCATGGCCCACCCCCTTCAAACGCCGATCTGAGGTATAACCTCGTGGCGTGTTATGCTTACGAACCTCATGGGGAACCGGTTCAGGCCATTTCGGCCTCCCCAGTCCGGCCTCCCCTTACCTGCTACTATATGTGTCCAGTCTTGACAGAACAAAATCTGGCGATCCACTTTTCTAAGACAATTCTCGGCTCACCGTCCTTGTCGGATGATTGGAGCCACCGCGATACCCAAAGGATTCGCAAATTCCCTGCCAAGAGAGCTTCCACCCCACCTCTAGAACGTATTTCGCCGAAGATCGTTAAAAGCGGCATCCTTTACGAGGGGATATTCGCGGGAAATGAGGCAGGATTTGACAGTCGTGACGATTTTCCTCACCCACGTGCGAAGCCGAGCTGAACTCGCCGATCGTCGGCGAACCCCGAGCGAAAGCGACGGAGTGGCCCTCACAAAGGCTCATGACGGCCACCCGCTGGCTTCCCCACATTCGCGACAGAAACTCAAACGTGGATCACATCGAAAGCATGATCGTCAGGATCCGACAGGCCGCCGAAGAACTGCTGATGGCCTGTGTCGACCCGTATTCCATTCGCGATGCACTCCAGCTCGCGAAGCGCGGGCACTCGTCCCCACGTCGATGGTGAACTTGTGCCAGGCCTCGCGGTTCAGGACGAAGGACATTCGAGTCTCGTCTGACTCCAATTCAGACGTGAGCAGATTCCTCACTTGCCCCGGGCCGCCTTCAGCATTTCCTTGGCTTCCTGGCGCGTCGTTGCGGAGCGGGATTCGCCTCGGAGCATCAGGGCGAGTTCCTCCACGCGGTCGGCCTCATTCGCCAGTGGCACGATCGTTGTGGTCGTTCGCTTGCCGACGGTCGTTTTGCGGATCGACCACTGATGGGCGGCGTAGCTCGCGACCTGGGGCAGGTGCGTCACACAGAGCACCTGGTGGGTGAGCCCCAGGGCGTTCAGCTTCTCGCCGAGCACGTCGCCCAGTCGGCCGCCGACGTTGGCGTCGATCTCGTCGAATACCACGAGGGTGCGGACGGGGTCGTGCACGGCGAGCACCGTCTTGAGGGCCAGCATGGCCCGGGAGAGTTCGCCGCCCGAGGCCACCTTGCGAAGCGGCCGGGCGGGTTCGCCGGGGTTCGCGGTCAGCATCAGTTCCAGATGATCCAGCCCAGTCGCGGGAATCTCAACCGTGAACGGATCGTGGCCCAGATCTCGCTGTTCGAGAACGGCCTCCAGCCTGGCCTTGGGCATGCCAAGATCCGCCAGTTGTTTCTCGGCCGAGGCGACGAGCTTTCTCGTGGCCCTGGCGCGTCGCGTGCTCAGGGCCCCACCCGCCAGCAGGAGTTCCGCGAAGACGGAACTGCCCTCGGCCACGAGCGCCGCGAGATCTTGCTCCTCGCGTTTCAGATTCTTCTCGCGGTCATCGAGCGTCGCACGGTAAGCCAGCAGTTCATCCGGCGTCCGGCCGTACTTCGATTGAAGCTTCTTCAGGAAGGCGATACGCTTCTCGACTTCCTCCAGCCGAGCGGGATCGGCCTCGAATCGCTCGGCGAGATCCCGACACGTCTCCGCGAGATCCTGCACTTCCGGCCGCAGGGCTTCGAGTCGTCGGCTGACGTCTGCAAGTTTCGCGTCCAGGTGCGTCCAGCGGTCGGCGTCCTTGATCAGCTTGCCGAGAACCTCAACGATGGAACCTTCGTTATCGTAGAGCCGTTCGGTGACGTTTCGTGCGAGCCCCGCAAGGCTCTGGGCGTGAACCAGCGTGTCCCGCTCCTTCGCCAGCGAGGTGATTTCGCCGGCGACGAGTTTCGCGGCGTCGATGTCCTCGCGTTCGAAGCGAACGAGCGCCAGTTCACGCTGACGGTTCTGCTTCGCGGCGGAGAGTTGCTGGTAGCGATTTCGAAGCTCCCGTAGCCGCTCGGCTGTGGAGGCAAAATCCTCACGAGCGTCTGTCAGCTTGCCGAAAGCGTCGAGGAGATCGAGTTGGTAAGCCGGTTGAAGCAGCGAGTAGCTCTCACGCTGGCCGTGGACATCCACGAGCATCTCGCCTAGCTTGCGAAGCGTGGCCACGGACACAGGCATCTCGTTGACCAGCGCGGAACTGCGGCCCGAGCGAGAGAGGCGTCGGGTGAGCACGAGCGTGCCGTCTTCAGGTGGTTCACCCAGCACGTCCTTCGCCGCGTCAAACTGTTCGGGGCGGGTGAGGTCGAACGAACCGACAACGCGAAGCTCCTCCGCCCCCGTGCGGATGAGGTCTGCATGGCCACGCTCGCCCAGGAGCAAACCCAGGGCGCCGAGCAACAGGGATTTGCCCGCGCCCGTCTCACCAGTCCAGGCGCAGAAGCCTGGTTGGAGTTCGACTCGTACGTCCTCGATCAGGGCGAGGTTCTGCACTGAGAGTACGCGCAGCATGAGGGAATGTTACTGGTTGAGGGTCATATCGAGCAAGATTCCATGATAGCCGGAGTTTCCCTGGCGATCGAATCGGCCTCGCTTTCTCACTCCGCTTCGCCTCACGGAGGACTGCGCGATAATCTCTAAGAGCACGGACTCCTCCTCTTCCTCATCTTGTGAACGATTCCATGGCCGCATCCAAACTTCGCTGGGGCATTCTGGGCGTCGCAGGCATCGTTGCCCGCCTAATGCCGGCCTTCAAGGCGTCGAGCACGGTCGAGCTTGCGGGCATCGCCAGCCGCACGCTGGACAAGGCCAAGGCCTATGCCGCAGCCAACGGGATCGCAAAGGCGTACGGGCGGTACGAGGATCTGCTTGCGGACCCGGCGATCGACGCGGTGTATAACCCGCTGCCCAACCACATGCACTCGGAGTGGACGAAGAAGGCCGCGGACGCAGGCAAGCACATCCTCTGCGAGAAGCCGCTGAGCCCCACGGCGGACGAAGCTGCGGACCTGGTGGCGTACTGCCGAAAGAAGGGCGTTCGCCTGATGGATGGCTTCATGTGGCCCCACCACCCTCGAACGCACAAGCTGCGGAAGTTTCTCGACGGTGGAGGCATCGGAACCATTACCGGCGCCACCAGCGCGTTCACCTTCAACCTGAACGGCCTGCCCACCTCGAACATCCGCATGCAGCCCCAGGCCGCGGGCGGTGGGTTGCTGGATGTCGGATGCTACTGTGTCTTCGGCATCCGCTGGGCCATGGAAGCCAATCCCGTGCGAGCCTTCGCGAAGGCCACCTTCGTTAACGACGTGGATGTGGCCCTCGCTGGCGTTCTCACCTTCGCGGATGGCCGCACCGCTCACTTCGACTGCGGCTTCACCAAGCCGCTGCGAACCTGGGTCGAAATCGTCGGCAGCGAAGGGGTCGTGCGAATCCCCAATCTCTGGATCCCGGACGACCGCGCCGCTTACGAAGTCCATCGGCAGAGCGGCACCTTCGATCAGGCGATTGAGATCGTGGAGTCGCCGGGCGAGAACCAGATGGTGCACATGCTCGACGACTTCGCCGCCTGCGTGGCGGAGAAACGCGAGGCGTACCCGAACCCGGATGAGTCGGTGAAACTGCTTCGAGTGCTCGATGCCCTGGCGAAGTCCGCACGCAGCGGGAGAGAGGTCGACGTGTGACGACACAACGCCAACCCGAGGTGTTTGCGTCGACGAGCTACACCGACGCAGACCTGTCGTTCCTGGTGCAGACGCACTACGAGACGGAGCAACTTGCATGGATGCTCGGCCACCTGCGTTCGCACTTCCCGCTGGCTCGCGTGATCGTCCGTTCCGATGGCGACTCTGATCCGCTGTTGCCCGCCCTCGTGGCAAGCCAGTCTGCGGAGTTCTACCTGGACCCCGAGCTTTATGCCCTGGCTCGAGGCGGCGAGGTCTGCCATCGCTGGCTGGAACTTTTCTTCCTTCGCCCCACGCGCTATCTCTTCAAGCTCGATCCGGATACCGGCATTCACCGACGCTTCCATTTCCTCCCAGCCCACCCGGGAATCTTTGGCACCCTTCAGGGGAACTCACGGCTGATCTCGATTCAGGGCGGCTGCATTGGTTTGAGCCTCGCTGCCGCCACGCAGATGTTCAAGTCACGGGCTTTCCTCGATCCCTTGCTCCTCGAACCGGAACGCAGCTGGGCCGCCGATCCCCCCTTGCAGCGACTCGTCCGGTCGCGCACTCAAGTCAGCGACGACTGGCTCGTTGGCTATGTGGCCACATCACTGGGGATACCGATGTTCGGCTTTCCCGAAGTGCAAAGTCTGTGGAAGCAATACATGCCGAACCCGAATCTCCGCTTCGCGATCACTCATCCTTGCAAGAGGATGACGTTGTAACCAGCCAGTCGCGCAACGATCGATACAGTAGATTTCGCTATTCCCTTCCCCCGGAGACTCTTCCATGAAAACGATGCTCACCCTTGGCCTGTTGCTCCTTCCCACCGCGGCGTTTGCGGAGGACCTCGCACCGATCCGCAAGCAGGTGGAAGAGCAGGTGGCCAAGCTGCCGGTGACGGCCCAGTTCGATATCTCTTACGCTGGGAACGCCAACCCCAAGCAGATGCTGGACCTGTACCTACCCAAGACGAAGGCCAGCGACAAACCGCTCCCGGTGGTCGTGTTCATCCACGGCGGCGCCTGGAAGAATGGGGACCGCATCCGCAGCGCCGGGACGGTGCTGCCTTACGTCACCAGTGGGAAGTACGCGGGAATCAGCGTTAGTTATCGGCTCAGCGACGAGGCGAAGTGGCCGGCTCAGATCCACGACTGCAAGGCCGTCATCCGCTGGATCCGCGCGAACGCCGCCAAGTACGGCCTCGACGCCGACCACATCGGCGTGATGGGCTCTTCCGCCGGCGGCCACCTCGTCTCGCTTCTCGGCACCACGGGCGATGTGAGTGAACTCGAAGGCGATGTCGGCCCTTATAAGACCCAGAACAGCCGGGTGACCTGCGTCGTGAACATCTGCGGCCCTCAGGATTTCCAGATGCCGCTGATGATACGCGACGGAAAGCCCGTGACCGAAGACCCCGCGGTGGCCGGGTTGCTGGGCGGCGCCCTGGCCGAGAAGAAGGACGCAGTGATCGCTTCCTCACCTATCACGTACGTGACGAAGGACGACGCTCCGTTCTTGACGCTTCACGGCACCAAGGATGAGCGCGTCGACTTCAAGCACGCCCTGCGAATCGACGAGGCCCTCACGAAAGTCGGCGTCTCCTCGCTGCTCGTACCCATCACCGGGCAGGGGCACGGCCTCTCGCACCCCCAGATGCACGCAAGGATTGGCCAGTTCTTTGATCGCCATCTTCGTGGCGGGAAGGTCGAGATCCCCGCAGGTGCCCTGGAGCCCGTGGCGAAGAAGTAAGTCACCCTTGTCCATGAACGACTTCGGAGCGGAGCGCGTCACGCATGCCGCGCGGTGTCGTCTGAAGATCACTTCCCTGCTGGCGGGACCGTTGGCAGCTTCGCGGCGTAGAACACCGCACGATGGCGGTTGTCGTCGTAAGCGAAGTATAGCCATTGTTTGTCCGCACTGACGAAGCCGTCCGGATAGTTCAGCCGGCCTTTCGGGCCATCGCTGGACTCCGCGACCAGCATGCGTCGATACGGCCAGGTCTTCAGGCCATCGAAGCTCACCCACAAGGATAGCGGGCTGCGGTGCGTGGGGTTGGGATTGTGAAGCAGGGCCACGGCATCGCCCCCAAGCGGAAAGAGTGTCGCCTTTGAACCGGGGTTGGGGATGTCCGTCTTCTCGGCGATAGCGGGCCAGGTCTTGCCGCCGTCCTTCGACTCCACACGATAGAGCACCCCGCCCAGGCGGTCCGCGCGGATCAGCATCACAACTCGGCCGTCCGCCGTCTCCGTGATCGTGGGCTCGGCCCAGCCGAAATAGCGGTCGTCGATCGTGAGCTTGACGTTGCCATGCTCGCTCCAGGTCTTGCCGCCATCGCTGCTGATCAGCACACCCAGACGCGGATTGGTGAAGGCACGATCAAGCGGAGCCTTCGAGCTTTCCGCCTCCGGGCCGATGTAGTGCTGGAAGGGGAGAAGAATGCGGCCATCCTGCGTCACGATATGCGGGCGGATGAAGGTGCGTTCCTTCAGTCGACCAGGAAGCGGCTCGGGCTTCGACCACGTCTTGCCCGAGTCCTCCGAATGCATCATCCACGAACGCCACTGAGTGGACCAGTGCTTCGCGTGCGTGGAGAAGAAGAGCGTGGCCCGCTTGCCAACGACGAGCAGTTCTGTCGGCCCCTGGCCGATGGTGCCACCTTCACGCGGAAAGCCGACGTCGACAGGCTTCGCGGCGGACCACGTCTTGCCTTCGTCAGTACTGCGTGAGATCGCGGTATAGTTCTCCGGCGAAGGCTCCTTATCCCCGCCCGCGAGGAACAGCAGCACCCAGGAGCCGTCAGGCATTACTCGCAGGGTGGTATCGCAGACCATGCTGTTGGGCTTCACGCCATCGTGGATGATCGCGGTGCGATCCTGCTTCGCATCGGCCGTGGCAGGTTCCACCCAGTTCATGCCGCGAGCCTTGTGGACGATCGCCCGAGATTTGGCGACCGGGGACTTGAAGGCCGTCGCCAGGATGTCCGCTTCCGTAAAGCGAGCGAACAGGATCTCGCGGTCGGCAGCACGGTTGTGATCGTACACCACCGTGATCGAACCATCCGGCGCCTGGAACCCGTCCGGATACGAGACTCCCGTCCGCTCGTCGAGCAGCAACCCGCCCTGCCAGGTCTTGCCGTCGTCTTCGGAAAGGGCGGCGGTGAGGTGGGATCGCCTCGGGGTGTGTTCTTCGATCTGGCCATGCTTCACAAGCAGGATCCGACCCGAGGTGAGCCGTCGCAGGAAGACACGGGCACTGGTGTGCGGGATCACCGAGGCACGCGACTGCGACCAGGTTTTTCCCTTGTCGTTCGAGAAGCTCTCGGCAAGCCCCCTGTTCGTTCGGGCCAGCATCCAGAGCCTGCCGTCGCGGAGTTCCACGATCGAGTGCTCGTCAAAGGACGGCTGAGCGAAGGCCACTCCGCCACGGCGTTCCCAGGTCTTGCCCTGGTCCGTGGAGACGAGGACATTCGCCATGCGGAGGTCGTCGAGTTCGTGGTGTTCTTCTTTCAGGGAGGGTGGTCGAATCTTGCCGCGATTCCACAGGGAAACGGGCAGCAGCCACTCGCCGCTGGAGAGAACCGTGGGCTTATTGAGTGTGGCCCCGTGCCAGATTCGCCGCGGCTGAGACCACTGCGGCCCCTTCGCATCGGGGTCGTCGCAGGTAATCGCCCAGACACCGGCCCGGCCGTCGAAGTAGCCCATCGATTGATCGTAGAAAAGCCAAAGCCTGCCAGTGGGATCGGTCCAAAGGTTGCCGACGAGAGCCCGACGCGGCAGACCCGAGGGTGAATCGGATGGATCAATCACCAGCCGAGGCTCGGACCAGGTGGCGCCATGGTCGTCGCTGGAGGCCAGGACGACGAGGCCCTTCTCGCTATCGCCGCCCGCGATCCATGCGGCCCAGAGCCGGCCCTTGGGTGTGCGTTCGATCCCGAGGACCATGGCGTAATCGAGGGCCGCAGTCGTGTAAGCCGGGCCCGGTCGCGTGTTCGCTGGCACCGGTTCCATGGCGAGGTTGAGCACATTCGCTGGCACCCGTGCGGGGGGCTCAGCCGTGAATGCGGGGCTCACAAGCGATGCGACAAGGAGTGAGAGGAGTATGCGGAGTGTCATGGAGTGGCTCACATTCGTGCCTGGGAACCGTCATGGAAGAGATCGGAACGACCCAGCATCACCGGTGTTGTACGAACAACGCCCCTTCTTTTGCGAGGAGAGCGTGACTACACCGTCGATCCTTCTCGCAAAGAGTTGTGGTGGAGGGTGACGTTGAGTTTCTGGGCCTTCAAGGTAGGTCACTCGCTCCGCGAGTGACAGCTTCTAATTGAGAAGCAGGTTGATTTTCAGGAGATCCACCGCGTTCTCTTGAATAAGCAACCACTCGCGGAGCGAGTGGACTGCATTGAAGACCCAGAGAATGTGGATGCACCCGTGGTAGACCTTGGCGCCGCTGAGGTTGACAGGAGTTGAGGAAATGCGTAATTCCGGGGCTTTCCACGGGCGGAGGGTCCATCAATGTTCCGATTCCTTCAGAATGTCTTTCGCCCACAAGAGGGCACGCCTGGCGATCCCGCTCAGCAATTTCAGGACGAGTATCCACTCTCGCTTGCGGGGCGGCTGGAATACCTCGAAGAGCGGCTGCATTTGAAGCGATCGCAGATCCTGAACTTCGCCGGGGCACCCGCCGGTTTCTCACGCGATCCGGCCGTGCGAATGCCGACCTGGGAAGACCTGCTTTCGCAGCAGGCACCGGAGCATCTCGAACAACTCGCTGCCATTGAGGCCGCGATCGTGGATTATCTCGCCGATGTGGGGTACGACTTGACGGCCGCGACAGCAGCCCTGGCCGAGATGGAATGACCCCGAGCGACAGACAATGCCATGTCGCTCGGGAGCGATCGAGGGGCAGGATTACTTGCTGTTCTTCCCATTCACGGGCTTCGCCTCTTCAGCAGGCGCTGCGTCTTCCTTGGGGTCCACCGCGGGCAGGGGCACGATTTGCGGCTTCACCTGGATGCGAAAGTTACCACCCTGGAAAACGCCGGTGCTGCTCATGCCGTTGCCACCCTGGGCCAGCTCGGCCGACACCAGCACCAACAGGTCCGAAGCGAACGTCTTGAGGAAAGTCTCGTCCGGCTTCTGATTCGAGCCGGCGATGGCGACGATACCACCCGCTTTGAGACGTTTCAACGCCTCGCTTTTGCTCACGGTATCGCCACCGGCCGTGTAGGCCTCGAAGTTGATCTCTTCCAGCGGCTTCTTCTCATCGGCCTTGGCAGGCTTCCCAGTGCCATTATTGAGGTCGACGGGAACGCCATTGACCACGATGTTCGCCTGGACAACGACCTTCCCGTTGCCGAATACCACGCCGTTGCCTGGCATCGCTTGATTCGGTTGCATCTCGGCCGTGGCGAGGCGGATCTTGCCGTCAGCGTCTGGCGTCACCAGCGCGAGGCGCGGAGCGGGAGTCTTGACCACGCGAGAATAGCCCGCCGACACCTGGCCCTTGATGTCGCTCGCGTAGATCGTGATCGTGTCGCGATCCACGACGCGCAGCCAGCCCGCGTCGAGGGGCTTGCCATCCATGGAGACCAGGGCCACGGCCCCAGCCGAGAGTCGGCGAATGGCTTCGTCCTTCGAGAGCTTGGAGCCGTCCGCGGTGGCAAACACTTCATCGCGATCGCCCAGCGGCTTCGAGGTCGGAACGCGCTGGTTCACCTCCTGCTTCACATGCTCGACCTTGTTTTTGCCATTGACGTTCGTCACGACCGCCTTCACAACCTCAACTTTCTTGGTTTCATAAGTCGTCAGGTTCAGGACAGACATGGGGGGAGGCGGTACGTTCGCCCCAGCCGCCGCGAATGGTGCTCGGCTCGTGTTGAAGTAGACCACCTGCGGAGCCGGACTGGAAGGATTCGCCGTGGTGTCCTTCGGCATCGGGGCCGCCGGAGCGAGCAAGGCCACAGAAATCGCCAGCGATGAGAACATGGGAGAGCTCCGTACAGGAATGGATGGACGTGAATGAGTATATCCGCCAGTCCTCACCTGTCGATAGTGCCAAATTCCAGGAATTCCCCGATTCAGGCTTTCAATCGAGGTATCGTGTTGCCGTGACAGGACAAATCGAGGAACCACGGAGTCGTTCGAAAATCAGTCCATTGGCATACTTACCTTTGAGTCGATCACCGGGTTCTCCCGTGGCGCGGATTCTACCGTGGCGACTCCAGACTTCCCCTGTTTGGAGCCGAAGGACGCGCTTGACAGAGCCGATGGGGAGGATTGTGATACAACATTCCGCAACATTCCGCCGCTGCGCGAACGCCCGGCCCGAGAGCCGCGTACAGAGACACAGGTCGTGACCGACCCCATAGAACCGCCTCCCGATTCGGACGAAGACCTCCTCGTCCGCCTGCGCGGTGGCGAACGCGATGTGTTCGGCTCCCTGGTGAAGCGTTACGAACGTGAGTTGTTCGGGTACCTTCGCCGTTACCTGGGCAGTGACGACCTTGCGGACGATGTGTTTCAGAACACCTTCGTCCAGGTCTTCCGCAAGATCGATCGTTACGAGCCGGGGCGGCCCGCAACGCCCTGGATTTACGCTGTCGCCACCAACCAGGCGATTGATGCCCTTCGCAAACGGAATCGAAGATCTGAACAGCGGTCCGACGCCTCCGCCGGCGTGGATGAGAACGGCGAACCCCGGCCTTTGCTCGATGTTCTTGAAGCCCGCGACCCCAACCCTGCGGACCTGGCGGATTTGGCGGAGCAGCGCAAACGGGTTCGTGAGGCGGTCGATCGGCTACCGGAGATCCTCAAGCAGGTGGTCCTGCTGGCGTACTTCCAGGGGTTGAAGTACAAGGAGGTGGCCGAGATTCTCGAGGTGCCCGTGGGAACGGTGAAGTCCCGGCTGCATGCCGCCATCGGCAAGCTGGGTGAAGACTGGCCTGCTGCCGAGAAGGTGTAAGTGGGCCATGGAACACGACATGACGGATGAAGACATGATCGGATACGTCCTCGACTTGCTCGAGCCCGGAGAGCGGCGCTCGGTCGAGCATTATCTTTCGGGCCATCCTGCCGCCGCCGACGCCGTGGAACGTGTGCGTCAGCGGCTCGCGGTGCTCTCCGTGGATCGCGAATTCCCGCAACCGCCCTCGGGCCTGGCGTTGCGGACAATCTCGCGAGTGGCGGAATTCGTGGTGGAGCACGAGCCACAATTGCTTCAGCAAACTCCGGTCGAAGCACCCACCCGCGATGCGGTCAACTACGGCCTGACGCCCGTGGAACCTTCGACGCTGGTGGAGCAACGCAAGCCTCGCCGGCCGCGACTGCTGGGCTGGGTTCGGCCGGACATGATCGTGACGGCCTGCATCGGAATTGTTTTCTCCGGCCTTGTCGTGGCCGGGCTCGGTCGAACGCGGCATCATATGGGCGTGGTCGCTTGCCAGCAGAATCTCTCGACACTTCACAAGTCTCTCGTCAGCTATTCGGACACGCATGAGGGCCGCTTCCCCCAGGTAGGGACTGAAGCCTATCCGACGGCGGGCCACTTCTCGGCGGCCCTTGCCAAAGAACATGCCGACCCCACGAAGAGCGGCTTCACCTGGCATGATCCGGCGGAGGCTCATCCCGATCCGATGCTGGTGGATGCGGTTCGTAACGGCTGGAAGGACGAGGTGCCTTCCAAGGTCCAGTACGCCTATTCGCTGGGCCACCTGGGGCCTGACGGCAAACTCATGGG
>Ga0105049_10004937_pt1 | contig 15580 bp, 11 predicted proteins | sample MAT06_FD_78087 | JGI IMG/M metagenome (GOLD analysis project Ga0105049, IMG submission 78087) | Freshwater microbial communities from Lake Fryxell liftoff mats and glacier meltwater in Antarctica - MAT-06 | ecosystem: Environmental > Aquatic > Freshwater > Ice > Liftoff microbial mat | place... | reverse complement strand
GGAGCCGCGACGAGGCAGGCCTCGAGGCCGCCGAGGAGCGAGCAGGCCGAAGCGCCCCGCGCGAACCAGACGAATTTCGCGAAGCGAAGCACGCGCGGCCCAGGAGCCGCGACGAGGCAGGCCTCGAGGCCGCCGAGGAGCGAGCAGGCCGAAGCGCCCCGTGCGACCCAGACGAATTTCGCGAAGCGAAGCACGCGCAGCCAAGGAGCCGCGACAAGGCAGGCCTCGAGGCCGCCGAGGAGCGAGCAGGCCGAAGCGCCCCGTGCGACCCAGACGAATTTCGCGAAGCGAAGCACGCGCGGCCAAGGAGCCGCGACGAGGCAGGCCTCAAGGCCGCCGAGAAGCGAGCGACGAAGGCCCCGCGTGCTTCGCGAGCGAAATTGCGCCAGCGGGACGCCCGCGGGCTAGGAGCCGCGACGAGGCCAACCTCATAGGTTGCCAAGGAGCGAGCGACGACGCCCCCGGGTGTCGAAGCGGCGCAATTCAAGCGGCGGGGGGATTCTGGCCGTGTCTGGCGAGGAGGGTGCGCTCGGCGTCCTGGAAGAGGACCTTGATGCGGTTCCAGCCGATCTCCTCGGTGACGAAGCCGAGGCCGAACGTGGTGTGCTCGATCACGTCGTCGGCGCCATAGCCGGCCGTGACCTTGTAGCGCTGCGCGCTCGTGCCGGCGCGCTTGCCGACGAGTTCTTCCCAGCGCTTGTAGAGCGAGGCCGCGGTCGGGGCGGCGCTCGTCTTGGTCGTCGCCTTCTTGGTGCCGGCCTTCTTCGCGGCCGCCTTCTTGGGGGCCGCGACCGCCACGGCGACCGGCGTCTGCTTGGGGGCGCGGTACTTGTGGGCGCCCTTGCACGAGCGGCACTCGACCTGCGCTGGCGTCTTGCCGCTCGCGTCCATGGCAACGATGTTGTGAAGGGTGTCGCGCTTGCACTTGGTACACCAAGCGTCGCATTCCCCACCGGTCGTAAGCGCCTTACTCATGATTTGTCCTTGAACACGACGAGATTGCTGATGAGGTAGTTGACGACGGTTCCGACTGCGATACCCGCTGCTTGCGCGAGGTACACATGGGCACCGAGGGCCGAACGGAACAGCGCGGCGATCCCGAACTGGAGCGCGGCCGCGATGCCCGCGCCGACGGCATAGGTCGAGAAGCGCCACGCTACGTCACGCTTGCGCGTGCCTTTCTTGCGGTCGCCCCAGGTCCAGACGTCGTTCAAGAGGAAGTTGGTGAAGATCGAGACCAGGATGCCGAGCGCGCTGGCGGCCGCTTCGCAGGAAGCGGGCCCGAGGCTCGCGAAGGCCCAGAGGCCGAGCGTCAGGAACGCGAAGTTGATGAGCACACCGCTCGCACCGACTACCGCGAAGCGCAGGAAGCGCTGCCGCTCTGCCGGTTGACGCTCCCACAGGAGCGCCAGCTTCGAGCGTACACCGACCCCGTCGGGCCTCCGCAAGGATGGCGAAGCCTCGACTGAGGGTCCTTGTCCGGACGCCGCCATCAAGCGATGTCCTCCACCCGCAGATAACAGGTCGGCTCGGTCACGAAGGGCAGGGCGTCGATGCCCGAGAGCGCCGCGCGAACGCTGCCTTCACGGGCTTGATGCGTCAGCAGCACGACCGGCACAGGGCGCCCAGGCTCGCTCTGTTCCTGCACCATCTTGCGAATCGAGATCCCATGGGCGCCGAGCAGGGTCGTCAACTGCGCCAGCACACCCGGCTCGTCCCGCACGGTGAAGCGCAGGTAGAACGGGCACACCGACTCGGCCGCAGGCGCGAGCCCGATCGGGCGCACGAGATCCTCGTGGAACGCCAGGTGAGGCAGCCGCCCTGAAGTGCCGCGATGGATGTTGCGACCCACCTCGATGATGTCCGACACGACCGCGGCCGCCGTCGGCATCATGCCCGCGCCCTGCCCATAGAAGAGCACCGGGCCCAGCGCATGCGAGTGTACCCGCACCGCGTTGAAGACCCCGTTCGTGTGCGCGAGCATCGAGTCCGCGGGGATGAGGTGCGGCGCCACCCGCGCCTCGATGTCGATCTGCGCGTTAGCCGCGTTTACGTCGGCCGGCGCATGCGCCTTGGCGACCGCGAGCGGCTTCACCTGGTAGCCGAATTGGCGTGCAAACGTGAAGTCCTGCGGGGTCAGGCGATCGATGCCTTCGGTCGTAATCTGGTCGAAGGGGACGTCGATGCCGAAGCTCACCGAGATGAGGATAGACAGCTTCTGGGCGGCGTCGAAGCCACCGACGTCCATCGTCGGGTCGGCCTCGGCGTAGCCCTTCGCCTGCGCCTCGCCCAGCACGTCCTTGTAGGCCGCGCCGCGCATCGCCATGCCGGTCACCATGTAGTTGGAGGTGCCGTTGATGATAGCGTGGATCGAATCGATGCGGTCGGCCGCGAGCCCCTCACGCAGGGTGCGGATGATGGGGATGCCGCCGCCCACCGTCGCCTCGAAGTTGACGTCCTTCTGCGCCTCGTCCGCGGCGCGGAAGATCTCGGCGCCATGCTTGGCGAGGAGGGCCTTGTTCGCGGTGACGATGTGGCAACCGGCGCTGAGCGCCGCGAGCAGGTAGCTGCGCGCCGGCTCGTACCCGCCGAGCACGTCGACGATGATCTCGGCGCCGCTCTTGAGAACGTCGTGCGGGTCGGTCGTCAGAAGCCCGCGCGGGATGGCGGGGTCGCGCGCCTTGTCTGGGTCTCGCACGAGGATCTTCGTGATGCGGATGTCCGCACCCAGTCGGGCGACGATGTCGGAGCGATTCTCGGCCAGGATCCGGAGGATGCCTGTGCCGACCGTGCCGCACCCGAGGAGCCCTACGTTGATCGTGTTCGACATCCGCCGCTTCGCTGTCAGGCGCCAACCGGTGGCGCGAAAGGAGCGGGATACTACGCGCTTATCGGGCGGATTGGAAGGGGATTGTCAGACTTGGCGCGGGCGCGCGGCACCGCGCTGCCTGCCGACAGGTCGGCAGCCGCATCGTTGCTGGGGGTCGGGCGCGACTACCGATCGCGGCACCGAGCGCTGTCATGAATGTGAGGTCTTGATGGAAGCCTTGGGCAGCCGAAGGCGATGCTACGGCCTAGGCAGCCGAAGGCGATACTTGGGCCTAGGCAGCCGAAGGCGATACTTGGGCCTAGGCAGCCGAAGGCGATACTTGGGCCTAGGCAGCCGAAGGCGATACTACGGCCTACTCCCACTCGATGGTGCCAGGGGGCTTCGAGGTCACGTCATAGACGACGCGGTTGATGCCCCGCACCTCATTGACGATGCGCGTGGCGATGCGGCCGAGGGTTTCGTAGGGGATGGGAAACACGTCTGCGGTCATACCGTCGACCGAGGTCACCGCCCGCACGGCGCAGACCTCTTCGTAGGTCCTGTTGTCTCCCATGACACCGACCGAGCGCACGGGCAAGAGTACGGCAAATGATTGCCAGATTTCGTTACGATTGGGGAGCTTGGCGAGTTCCGCCCGAACGATGGCGTCGGCCTCCTGGAGGGTGGCCACGCGCTCGGGCGAGACCGGACCGAGGATCCGGATGGCGAGGCCGGGGCCCGGGAAGGGCTCGCGCATGAGCACGTGCTCGGGCAGGCCGAGCTGGCGTCCGACCTCGCGCACCTCATCCTTGAAGAGCTCGCGCAGCGGCTCGACGAGCTTGAGATGCATGCGATCGGGCAGGCCACCAACGTTGTGGTGGGTCTTGATGGTGGCGGAGGGGCCGCGCACCGAGACCGACTCGATGACGTCCGGATAGAGAGTGCCCTGGCACAGAAAGCCAGCGGCCTTGAAGTCGCGCGCGGCCTCTTCGAAGACGTCGATGAAGACGCGGCCGATGGTCTTGCGCTTGGTCTCGGGGTCGGAAGTGCCGGCGAGCGCGCCTAAAAAGCGGTCGCGGGCGTCGATGGCCGTTAGCGAGAAGCGGAGCTGGTGGCCGAAGACCGCGACGACCTCGGCGGCTTCGTCCTTACGGAGGAGGCCCGAGTCGACGAAGATGCAGTGCAGGCGTGGGCCGATGGCGGCGTGCACGAGGGCCGCCGCGACGGCCGAGTCGACGCCGCCGGAGAGGCCGCAGATGACGTGGCCGTCGCCGACATGGTCCTTGATCTTGGCGATCGCTGCGCCGACGAAGTGGGCGGGCGTCCAGTCGGCAGTGAGGCCCGCGATGTCGAACAGGAACGCGGCGAGCAGGTCCTTGCCGCCCGGGGTGTGATGCACCTCGGGGTGGAACTGTACGCCATAGAGCCGGCGGGCGGGGTCTTCGAGCGCGGCGATGACCCCGTCGGAGGTGCGCGCGGTGACGACAAAGCCGGGGGCCAGGGCCTGGACGTGGTCGGAGTGGGACATCCAGACGGGGCTCAGCGACGGCAGACGCGCGAGCAGGCGGCTGTCGGGCGCGATGTCGCCGAGGGTGGCGCGGCCGAACTCACGGACGGGTGAGCGCGCGACGCGCCCGCCCTGGGAGTGCATGAGGTACTGACAGCCGTAGCAGATGCCGAGCATCGGGATGCCGAGGGCCAGCAGCGTCGGGTCGGGCAGGGGCGCACCCTCCTCATCGACCGACGCGGGGCCGCCCGACAGGATGAGCGCCTTGGGCGTCAGCGCGGCGAGGTCCGCGGCCTTGCGGTGGTACGGGTGGATCTCGCAGTAGACGCCGAGCTCGCGCACGCGGCGCGCGATGAGCTGGGTGTACTGGCTGCCGAAGTCGAGGATGATGACCGGAACGTGGTGCAAGCTCGGCCTCTTCAGCGTCCAGCGCGGTAGTTGGGGGCTTCGGCGGTCATCAAGACGTCGTGCACGTGGCTCTCGCCGAGCCCCGCCGAGGTGATGCGCACGAAGCGATCATAGGCTCGGAGCGCCGCGATATCGGCGGCGCCGACGTAGCCCATGCCGGCGCGCAGCCCGCCCGTGAGCTGGTGGATGACGGCCGAGATGGCGCCGCGGAACGGCACTGCGGCCTCGACGCCTTCGGGCACGAGCTTGTCGGCGTCCTGGGTCTTGCCCTGGAAGTAGCGGTCACGCGCGCCGGCGCCCTGGGCCATCGCGCCGAGGCTGCCCATGCCGCGGTAGCGCTTCCACTGCTTGCCGTCGTGGCTGAAGACCTCGCCCGGGGCGGCATCGGTGCCGGCCAGCATGCCGCCGAGCATGACCAGGTGGGCGCCGGCCGCGATCGCCTTGACGATGTCGCCGGAGGCGCGGATGCCACCGTCGGCGATGACGCGCACGACGCTGCCGGCGAGCGCCTTGGCGGCGTCGGAGATGGCCGTGAGCTGGGGTACGCCGACGCCGGCGACGACGCGTGTGGTGCAGATCGAGCCCGGGCCGACGCCGACCTTCACGGCGTGCGCGCCCGCTTCGCCGAGGGCCAGCGCGGCGTCGCCGGTCGCGACGTTGCCGGCGACGATGATGCACTCGGGGTGGCGTCGGGCGAGCTCGCGCACGGTCGCGACGACGCGCTCGGAGTGCCCGTGGGCGGTGTCTACAAACAGAGCGCGAGCGCCGGCGCGGGACAGTAGAACGGCGCGCTCGAGGGCCTCCGGACCGGCACCCACGGCGGCGGCGGCGGGCAGCCCCTGGGCGACGACCTGGGCCACTTCGGCCGCCTGCTCCTCCGGGGTGAGGTTGCGGTGGATGACGCCGAGGCCGCCGAGCTGGCCCATCGCTATCGCCATGGCTGCGCCCGTGACGGTGTCCATCGCGGCGGAGATCAGCGGGATCGCGAGCGTGAGCGACGGTGCCAACGAGCTGCCGAGGTCGACCTCGGAGGGCAGCACGCTCGAGGGGCCGGGCACGAGCAGCACGTCGTCGAAGGTGAGCGCTACCGGTGGGTCGGAAGGGAGCATGCACGAGCCATAGTCGAGGCGCGCGGTGTTGGCAACGCTCGCAACGGCAGCCCAAGGCGATACGGCATAAGAGGGGTCGAGCGGCTTGCATCGTGGGCGTGTGGCCAGCATCTTCGCACCCATGCGAACCACACACCGATTGATCGCGGTCGTCTTTGCTTTGACAGGTTGTTCCGACGACGTGGCGACCCCGGGCGGCGACGTGGATGTCGGAGACGCGGATGGGAGCAGCGATGTGGGCGACACCGCGGGCGACACCGCGGGCGACACCGACGGCGACACCGCGGGCGACACCGACGGCGACACCGCGGGCGATACCGCGGGCGACACCGCGGGCGACACCGCGGGCGACACCGACGGCGATACCGACGGCGGACGACTGCTTTCGATCGAGGACCCGATCCTCACGCGGGCCCCGATGGGCGGGGCGACGTGTGAAGTCGAGCGCGCGGTGACGCAGATCGCCGGGGCCGACTACCAGATTGAGGCGTTGATCGCTGCGGGGACGGCGGCAATCGTGACGCGCGCCTTTCCGACACTCTCGATTGCGCGGGCCAATCTCGATGGCACGTTCGGCGACGCTCTGGTGCTCGACGCAAGGGAGTACGCCGCGAGTCAGAGCAGGCTTGCGTACGACGGCAGCTCGGTCGCGGTCGTGTGGTTCCAGCAAGGCGACAGTGGCGGCGGCGTCGTTCGCTTCGCGAAGGTCGCGGCGGCTGTTCTGACCTTGGCGACGCAGGCGACGGACATCGCAATCGGGCAGGCCGAGTATCTCACGCAGCCGGTGATCGTGGCGCGCGCCGGCGGCTGGGCGCTGCTCTATGTGGAGCAGGTCGCTGGCGTGGCGGTGCTGCGCTTCGTGACGCTCGATGTCGCTGGCGCGGTCGCGAGCGCGCCGGTGACGGTCGCCCGAGGCGGGACCGAGAACCTCGGCTTTGCGCACAGCTTCGTCGTCGACCCCGCGGGGGGCTACGCGGCGACCTGGACCTCGGGCAGCTATGCAGCAGCCGAGGTGATGTTCGCGCGCCTCGACGCGGCCGGCGCGGTCGTCTCCGGGCCGCATCGGATCTCGCGCGAGGCGGGTGGTGGCTACAGCTCGGGCGTGAGCAACCGGGCGGCTGACAATCGGCTCCTGGCACATGGTGGCAAGTACTTCGCGGCCTTCACCGAGTCCTATGACGTCGGCAGCTTTCCCGACCAGACGACGTCGGTCATCGCGCGCATCGCCGTGCTCGACGCCGAAGGCAACGGCGAGCTGCATCGACTGCAGGCGCCCATCGACGACATGACGACGGTGCAGCCGAGCCTGCACTTGCTGGGCGACGATGTCGGCGTGTTGTGGAGCTACGGCACCGTCATCTACATCTGTGGCGGTTGTATCACCGACTACGACCTGCACTTCGTGCTGCTCGACCCCGGCACGATGCGGCCGGTCGCGCCCGAGGTCGTAGCGCCCAGCGACCGCAACGGCTTCACCAATCCGCGTGGCGCGGTGGTCGCTGGCAAGCTGTTGACGACGACGGCGCTCGATTTTCATGCGCTGTCGTACCCGGCGACGGGCGTCTTCGCCTGCACCTCGGAGTAGCCCGTCCGCCACTCGCAGGCACTCGCAGGTTGCAGGGAGCCGCGCCGCAATGCCATGACGCGGCGATGGACCTCTTCGACACGCCGTCCGAGCCGAGCCGCGACGACACGCCGCTGGCCGAGCGCATGCGGCCACGCACGCTCGACGAGGTGCTCGGGCAGGCGGCGCTGGTCGGTCCGGGCGGGCTCCTGCGCAAGCTCGCCGAGCGCGGCGACATCCCGAGCCTCGTCTTCTGGGGCCCACCCGGCAGCGGCAAGACCACCCTTGCGCGGGCTTTGGCGAAGCTCGCAAACGCGCACTTCGAGCCCTTCTCGGCCGTGCTCGGCGGGGTGAAGGAGGTGCGCGAGATAGTGCTGCGCGCGAAAGAACGGAAGGCGCGTGGCCAGGGACGGACGCTCCTGTTCGTCGACGAGATCCACCGCTTCAATAAGGGTCAGCAGGACGCGTTCTTGCCACATGTCGAGGACGGCACGTTGGTGCTCGTCGGGGCCACGACCGAGAACCCGTCGTTTGCCTTGAACGCGGCGCTGCTCTCGCGTTGTCGTGTGATGCGGCTGCAGCCACTCGCGCAGGACGAGCTCGTGAAGCTGCTCCTTCGGGCGCTGACCGATCCCGAGCACGGCCTCGGCGGGGCGTCGGTGCGGCTCACCCACGAAGTGCTCGAGGTCCTGGCCGAGCAGGCCGATGGTGACGCGCGGCGGGCCTTGAACGACCTCGAGATCGTCGCCCAGCTCGCGGCGCGCCGGGGGCTGGCTGAAGGGCCGCTGGATGTGGCCGCGTTGGCTGGACTTTTCGAGCGAACGCCGTTGCGTCACGACCGCGCGGGTGACCAGCACCACGACGTGGTGTCGGCCTTCATCAAGTCGCTGCGCGGCTCGGACCCGGATGCGGCACTCTATTATATGGCGCGGCTGGTCGTGGCGGGCGACGACCCGCGCTTCATCCTGCGGCGCATGGTGGTCTTCGCGGCCGAAGACGTCGGCAACGCCGACCCACGCGCGATCGGCGTGGCGGTCGACGGGCTGCACGCTTACGAGCTGGTCGGCATGCCGGAGGGGCGCATCATCCTGGGTCAGGTGACGACCTATCTGGCGACCGCGCCGAAGTCGAACGCGAGCTACCTGGCGGTCGACCAGGCCCTCGAGGCGGCGAAGAACGCGGGATCGGTCGCGGTGCCGATGAAGCTCAGGAACGCGCCGACGCGCCTCATGAAGGAGCTCGGGCACGGCGAGAGCTATCGTTATCCGCATGACCACGGCGGCTACGTGCCCGAGCACTACCTGCCCGAGCCGCTGCGCGGTCGCGTCTTCTACAAGCCCGAAGGCGCCGGCTACGAGCGCCAGATCGCCGAACGCCTGGAGCGTTGGCGGGCCTTGCGAGACGCGGCTGATTGAGTCAACAGCAGACCAAGTCTACCGGCGTTTCAGGCTCTTCACCGTTGCCACGACGTCGGGGCGCTCGCCGCGCAGCCAGGCGTCGGCGGCCTCGTCGAGGAGCTCGTTGCGCAGGTCGCCGCGCGCGAGGATGTCGACGTCACCGTAGCGATGCGGCTTCCAGTCGAGCGGCAGGAACGCGTCGCGGTCTTCGCGGAAGAACTCGCCGACGTACCAGTCGAGGAAGTCGACGCAGATGTCGATCGCCTGCGGCTCGCTCATCGCCTGGTATTTCGCGCGCTCGAGCGCGGCTTGCATTGTGTAGACCGAGGTGCGGTCGTCGCTGCGCAACGTCAGGCTGACGACGGCTTCGTCGCCCTCCTTTCGCACGTCGAGCTCGAAGCGCTCGTTGCGCAGGGAGCCTGCGTGACGCTCGCGCATGAGCGCCAGGACTTTGGAACGAAACGCGGGATCTGTGAGTGGCTTGGCCATGACGCGCCATCATAGACACGCTCGGCAGCCGCGACCACCCGTTCCTGTGCCGCCGCGCCTGCAGTGGGTCAGGCGACGGCGCGCAGCTTCGTCAACACCCGGCCGAGCGAGTCGCCCGGGCTCGCGTGCACGAACGTCGCGCCCGCAGGCCGCAGGATCGCCTGGGCCCGGCGCAGGTTCTCGTCGGCCTGCAGCGCTGCCACCTCGACCAGCGCGGTCATGAGGCGCGCGTCCTGCGAGCGGCGCACGAAGCTGCCCGCGGGCAGCACGCCGCGGTCACCGGTCGGCATCACGAACACCAGCGAATGGCGATGGCGGCGCGCGGTGAGCGCGACCCGGCGTAAGGCATCGAGGTCGTCGGCGGTGTGGAAATCGCTGATCGACAAGAGCGTATGCGCGCCGGCGTGGCCGTGAGCCGTGAGGACCGCTTGCAAGGCGGCTTCGAGGCCATGGGCCTGACCACCCGGGCGGGGTGTTGGGTCGCGCGGAAGGGCGATCCCGGCGTGTCGGGCGAAGGCGCGCAGCGTCGAGCGATTGGCCTCGAGCGCGTAGGCGCCGAGCGGCACGATGGGACGCTGCTTTGTGAAGCGACGTTCGAGGAGCTGGCGACAGGCGCGCGCCAGCGCTGGCTCGTCGACGCGGAGCGCGCGTGGATGGGGTTCGCGCGGGGGTAGCGGTCGGCGCTCGCTCAGCGCCGGGGCTATCGGCGACGGGCTCCGCTGGGCGGCGAGCGTCGGCGCGCTGGGGGGTGTCGGCTCCGGCGGGAGCGGGGTGGCGAGGTAGAACGTGCGGCCTTCGTGCACTTCGAACCAGCGCGCGACGCGCAGCGTGAGCTCGATGTCGGTGAGCTCGGTGCGATCCTCGTGCACGAGATGGGGGGCTTCGAGCAGGGCCTGGGTGAGCCGCGTCAGGTGTGCTGAGCCATGGCCGGCTTCGATGAAGAGGCGGCTCTCGTGGTCGTGCAATACGAGGCCGACCCGGTCGCGGCCAGACGCCAGCGAGCGCGCGAGATCCGCTGCGATTTCGAGGGCATGGTCGATCTTTGCGTGGCCGGCCGGGCCCCAGAACATGCTCGGCGAGCAGTCGACGAGCAGCCAGATCGAGAGCTGTAGGTCGGACTCGAACTCGCGCGCGATGAGCTTGCCGCGCCGCGCCGAGGCGCTCCAGGCGATGTGCTTGAACGGGTCGCCGGCCTGGAAATCGCGCAGCTCGCGGATCTCCATGCCAAAGCCGCGCTTCTCGCGGTGCACGAGATCGGCCTGCTCGTCCGCGGCAGCCCGCGTCGCGCGCAGCGGCGGGCGACCGCTGGCCATGTGGCGCGGCAGCACGGTCGTGCGCAAGAGGCACGGCGCGAACGCCCGCACCGCATAGAGCCCGAGCGCCACGGTCGCGGTGAGATGGAAGCCCTGGAGCCACGAGTCACCCAGGCGAAGTCCGCGCAGCTCGAGCCGGAAGCGCTGGGTCCGACTTGCGCCGTCCGCCTCGGAGGGGGCCGCGTGCAGACGCCCATCGAGTGTCTCCGACAACAGTGGGGCCAGGTCCAGCGCATAGACCGCCGTGCCCGCCGGCAGCTCGAGCGAGAACGTGACGTCACTCGTGCGGCCCTCCCATAGCTTCATCGCGGGAGCGGCCGCATCGAGCTTCACCGCGAGGCGCGCGATGCGATGACGCGCGAGCACCGCGGCCAGGTGCGCGACTGCCAAGAGCGTCAACGCGAACGCGCCGAACGCCGCCACCCCAGGCGTGCTCGCAACCGCCCCCGCCAACATGAACACGACGCCCGTGAGACCGAGCCAGCGCCCCTCACTGGTGAGGCCGATGCGTGGCTTGCCAGCCGCGTCGCCTCTCGCGCCGTCGCCTCTCGCGCCGTCGCCTCTCGCGCCAAAAACGGCAGGAGCGCCAGGAGCGGGTCCCGGCGCCACTCAGGGCTCCCGGTCGTAGGGCGTCTGGGAGAGGCACTCGGCGATCACATCCTCGACCCGCACCTGGTCGAGCTCGGCCTCGGGGGCCAGCAGGATGCGATGGTTCAGGACGTGGCGCACGAGCTCCTTCACGTCGTCGGGCAGCACCATGTCGCGCCCGAGGATGAACGCGCGCGCCTTGGCACACCGCAAGAGCGCTAGCGACGCCCGTGGGCTGGCGCCGAGGCGCACCGCCGGATGCGTGCGCGTCGCCTGCACGAGGCGGACTATCCAGTCGATTAGCGTCGGCGCGACGTGCACCCGCTCAGCCGCTTCCGCAGCGCTCTCGATGAGGGCCGGCGAGAGCACGACCCCGACCGGGGGCGGCGTGGTGTTCCATGTCTGCAGGACGCGTCGCTCTTCGTCGAAGGTCGGGTAGCCAAGCAGCACCCGGAATAAGAAGCGGTCGACCTGCGCCTCGGGCAGGACGTAGACGCCTTCTTGTTCAATCGGGTTCTGGGTCGCGAGCACCATGAAGGGCGACGGCAGGCGATGGGTCTCGCCTTCGATCGTGACCTGGCTCTCCTGCATCGCTTCGAGGAGCGCGCTCTGCGTCTTGGCGGGCGCCCGGTTGATCTCGTCGGCGAGCACGATGTTCGCGAAGACCGGACCCTTGCGCAAGACGAACGTCTGGTCGCGCAGGTTCAGCACGTAGGTCCCGGTGATGTCCGCGGGCAAAAGATCGGGCGTGAACTGGATGCGTGAGAACGCGCAGCCGAGGGTCTCGCTAAACGTTTTGACGAGGGTCGTCTTGGCGATGCCAGGCACCCCTTCCAATAAGACATGGCCACGCGCGAGCAGGGCCACCATCAAGAGGTCGACCGTGTCGCGCGAGCCGACGTAGTGCTTGCCGACCTCGCTGTGGGCCCGCGCGCGCGAGGCCTGGAACGGGTGGCGCGAGTCGGTCGAATGAGCTTTCTGCGATTGCGCAGCGGACGACTCGGCGGGCGGGGCTGTCCCCTCGGGGTCGGGCATCTGGTTCTCCAACATCTATCCGCGCGGGGGCGCGGAGCGGCCGCCTTCGCCCTGGCGCGGACCAGCGCGGCGGCGCCCCGCGTCCGGGGTGTTGCGCAATAGCACCTGCACGTCATCGTGGAGGCGAAGGAAGCGGTCCGCCGACCAGATCGGCGGTTGCCGCGAGCGGAGGCTAGCGGTCTCGGCCTCGACGCGCAACAACGCCGCGCGCAGCTGATCGCGCGCGCCCTCGCCGACCGGGCTGTCGTGCGGCGCGCGCACCCAGGCCGCGAGATCGGCCCGACGGGCGCGTTCGAGGGCGTGCTCGCCAAGCGTCTGGGCGAGGTGCGAGAAGTCGGCCTCGCCGCGTTGCGCGACCAGACCGCGGGCGTCGTCGAGGGCCGGCGACGATACCTGCGACGGCACCGACGGCAGGAGCCCCATCACGCCGATGCGCTCGCGCCCACGGAGACGCGCCGCGTAGAGCAGCAGCAACGCCGCTATTGCGGCCGCGACAATGACGGCGTACGGCGGCTCCGCGACCTCGTGACTGAAGAGGCCGAGCGCCTCGTTGAGTTCTTCGATGCGAGCGCGGACCTCTTTAGGGAGCCCGCCAAGGCGTGCGCGTTCGGAATCGAAGGTGCCGCTGAAGGTGGCGCCGGGGCGGACGAGGGTCGCCGTGCACGGCTCGCGCTGGCAGTACAAGCGGAGTGAGTTCGCGGCGAACTGCTTGTCGCCGTAGAAGCGGCGCAGCATGTCGTTGAGATAGATCGACGGGTCGGCGATCGCTAGCAGCTTGCCGCCGCCGAGCTCGGCCTCGACAGCGAAATGCTCGCGCCCGCCTTCGAACGAGAGGATCGGGTGCAGGTTGCCGGCTGATTCTGGAATCCTGAGCGCTGCCGGGTAGTTGGCGACGACCTGCTGCACGTTGTAAAAGAGGAAGTGGGTGCCCGCGGGGCGCAGGATAGGAAACCCCTCCTGCTGGTCCCAGAACGCGAGGTGGCCGGTCGGGCCAGCGTCGCGGCGGCGGATCCCGACCTTGTCGAGGAGCGCCGCCGAGGTGCCCTGGTCGTCCGCGAGGATGAGGTAGCCGCCGCTCGCGACGAACGCGAGCAGGTCGTCGACCGGCAAGTTGCTGGTCGGGTAGAGGATGACGAGCACGTCGTCCGGTTCCAGCGCGCCGAGGTCGATCGCGTTGCTCGTGTCGAGCGTGACTCGGGCTTCGTCCGCGGTCGTGACGAGGTAGCCAAGGCCGTTCCAGCGATCGGGATCGAGGTCGTAGTCACGCGCGTGAGCGGGCCCGGCGGCGAGCGTCAGGCAGCACGCGAGCGCGAGGTGCGCAGGCTTCATGGCACTTCCCCGGGCGGGTCGCCCGCGCCGGACGAGGGCAGGGGGCGCTTTTCCAGGGCTTGTCGCAGGACCCGCGCGCGTTCGACATCGGCGGCGCTGCCGAATTCCTGCGCGAAGTGGGTGTGCTCGACGATGGAGGTCAGCTCGGCGAGTGGTGGCTCGACGTCCGGGCGGTCCGGCCCGCGTGCTTCGACGATGCCGAGCGCATGCTGCGAGGCCTCGCGCGGGGTGGCGTAACCCCACGCGAGCGGTGCGTCGAGGCCGCGCAACGCGCCCGCGAAGATGTCACGCACGCTGCGATGCACGGCGACCAGCGCCCACTGCGCGCCGTCGTAGGCGCCATCATGGGGGACCTCGAGCGCGACCTCGCGTGAGAGATGGCCGGGCGCGTCGACGGTGACGAGCCAAGGCCCCGCGGGGAGCGGTCCGAGCTGGAAGTGGCCGCGGATGTCGGCTCGCGCGTGGCGGGTCGGGAGGGTCTCCCTGGCGTCAGGCGCGAGGAGCCCCGAGCGAACGGTGACGAGGCCGGCCAGTGGCGCGCGCGTATGGGCGTCGACGATGAGGCCCGAGAGCGTGTCGCTTGTGCGCGCGGCCGTGCGATCGGGCGCGTCGAAGCGCGTGACGAAGGCCGGCTCCGGGTCGCGCTCGGCCGGCTCGGGAGGCTTGCCGCGGAAACGATCGAGGAAGCGCTGCAGGGCCGCCTGGGCGGCGAGGAGCGCCCGCGCGAGCGCACCCGAGCGCAGCGCCTGCGCGAGCGTTATGAACCCGAGCACCAGGCCGAGCCCGAGCAGGTACCACCGCAGCGGGACCCCGGGCGGGGGCGGGATGTCGAGCACGACCGAGGCGCTCTCGGCTGGGGCGTGTACGTCGTCTGACGGCGTGAAGTGGGCCCGCACGTCGAGCCGGATGCGATCTCGAGGGGCGCCGAGCGAGCCGCGCAGCGCCTGCAGGTCGACTGCCGAGAGTGCCGTGACGAAGACGCCGTCGGCGTCGGTCGCGGCGACGAGCTCGAAGGCGCGCGCCGCGGTCGGCGCTGCCGTGGCGGACAAAGCGGCGGGCGCAGGAGATCGCGGGGCCGCAAGCTCGGGGCCGGTTGCGACGATCGCAACGACCTGGTTCGCGAGTGGACGCGACGCATCGGAGACGCGCCCGCTCATCCGATAGCGACCGAGCTGCTCGTCGCCTTCGCGCACGACCCGAAGGGTGACGCGGGTCGGCACCAGCACCAGGAGTTCGGTTTCGGCACGACTCGGGCTGTGCATCGCGTCGCCCCCGAAGCGCGCTGCGATGCGATAGCGGCCGCCACCCGCGAGCGATGCGGGCCGCACGATGAAGGTCGCGGCCCCGCTGCGGCCGGTGGCACCGACGAGCTGGCTGCCAGTGCCCACTTCGAGCGCAATTTCAGCCTGTTGGATGGCGCGGTCGACCCCATCGGAGACGTCGCTCAAGGAGACCGTGATCTCGACCGGCTGGTCGCCGAGCACGAATGCGGCCGGGGCATCGCCTGGTGGGGCGGGGGCGGCACCCGGGGTGGTGACCGCGATCGAAATGCGGGTCGCGGCCTTCGAGAGGTCGAGCGTTCCGCTTTCGGCGGTGTCGCCAAAGCGTGAGTTGCCGTCGAACAGCACAGTCCAGGTCACGAGGTCGCCGTCGCGGCGCAAGCGCGTCACCTCGCGGGGCGAGAGCGGCACCTCGAAGCCGCCCGTCGGGCTCGTGAGCCGCGTGACCGGCGCGAGGCCCGGCAGCTCGAGCGTGATGCGCTCGTCGCCGATCGGCTGCGCGGCGTCATCCAGCAGGCGGCCGACCAGCAGGACCCCGGTCGTGGCCCGGCGGTGCTCGAGCTCGACCCGGCTCTTGGCGCGTACGCCGATCGGCACGGCGTGGGCTGGGTCGCTGGTCACCGCGACAGCGAAGACAAGGCCCAGCAGCACCGCGAGCGCGACAGGCCCGGCAACGGCAGCCGAAGGCGATACGACAGGCCCAGCAACGGCAGCCGAAGGCGATACGACAGGCCCAGCAACGGCAGCCGAAG
>Ga0105049_10004933_pt1 | contig 15586 bp, 12 predicted proteins | sample MAT06_FD_78087 | JGI IMG/M metagenome (GOLD analysis project Ga0105049, IMG submission 78087) | Freshwater microbial communities from Lake Fryxell liftoff mats and glacier meltwater in Antarctica - MAT-06 | ecosystem: Environmental > Aquatic > Freshwater > Ice > Liftoff microbial mat | place... | reverse complement strand
CTCAATTTATCGACCCTTTACTGTTTGTCGAAACGCGACGAAAACTGAAGTTGGCTTATACCAAGCCATTGATCCGTAGAAAGTTTTTAAAACAATATAATCTCCGCTACGACCCAGCCCTGCGTTTAGGACAAGATTATTGGTTTTATATGAGCTGCTTTCTAAAAGGAGCCAGGTTCTTTTTGGTACCTGAGCCTTACTACTTCTATCGGTTGCGAAAAAACTCCCTTGTCAATGAAAGTCGTGCCGAAAGATTTGATGGCTTTTGTAAAGCTGCCCATGAGTTTCTGCAACTGCCAGATGTCTTTAAAAATCTAGCCCTACAGAATGCGCTGCAATTAAACCTTCGCTCCTACAAGCGAGGCAGAGCCTATTATCGCGTCGTAGAACCGCTTAAACAAAAAAAATGGGGAAAGGCGGTTCATCAAATGCTCCATAACCCCTCTTTTTTTACAGAGTTCCTTAAACAGTTAAGCGAAATTATTGGGCGACGCTGGGATTATTATGTGAAAGGTAATACGCTAGCCTATGAGGCTAGACTCCAAAAAAAGTCTACCTCTGAATAGATCAAATCTATTTGATTAGCCAGTATCTATTCATCCACAATACTCTGTGTTATGCAGCACACCCATATTCTAAATTGCTAGGGCTGCTCTGACAGAGCCTTCTATCTCCAGGAGTTTTAGACAAAAGATCAGAGATTTAACACGTTATATTTTGAGTGCAAACTATTAGGTAAATCTGTAATATTCCTATTGTAAATAGCTCATTTCAAAAGTTTGATAGGCTATGCTAATTTTTCTGAAATCTATAGCAATTCTATTTCAATTGAAGGAACAAGGGGCTTAAGCCCCTTGTTCCAAGGATATCTGTCTTTTGTGAATGATTTAGAACTTCTATATAAACATTAGTAATAATAAGGTTATTGACCCCAGCCATCATGATGAGTATCGACTAGATTCATTTTCTAGAGCTGGGATGAAGAGACGGGCAAAATAGCGAGTTGTTAAGCTAACATCCCCTAGACTGATATTGGAGAGGTATGGTTTGTGGGTTGTTCCTCTACTCAGTTGATCGTCTACCATAGAAACAACTTGATTTATAAAAACAACTTGATTACTCTGTAATCAAGTTTAGAAGTGTTTTTATAGCAGCTCACCGTTATTCTGTGCCAGTTATAGCGGTTCCTGGTTCAGTGAACTACAGGTTGATTTTTGAAAGCCTTATTCAGCAAGGGTTTTGTCGGGGTCTACTGTACCTCACCCGGCAAAGAACCGCTATAGTAGTTGTTAGAAGCAATTAATGCCTAAGAATTAATGAGCTTTGCCTTCATCGGGTAAGGAGGAATACCTTGAATCGCCGCCAACTTTTGTTATTAGGTCTTGGAGCTGTTTCGGGAGCTTCGACCTTGGGGTTGGGGCAATGGCTGCATCATCGGGCTACGCGGGCACAACAAGCGCGCGATCGCACCTTCCCCGTCACTGGAACTCAGCCACTTTGGCAGCGAGCGGCGGCTAAAGGTATTACGTTTGGGGCATCTGCAACCCGCCGAGAAATCTTAGAAGACCCAGACTTAGCCCAACGGTTTGTCGAAGACTGTCGGATGTTAGTTCCGGCCAATGAGCTGAAATGGAAAACCATTCGTCCGAGTGCGACAGAGTATCAGTTTGAGGTGCCCGATGCCATGTTGGCGTTTGCTCAACAGCATGGCTTGATCATGCATGGTCATACGTTGGTCTGGCACAACAGTTTGCCAGATTGGTTTGCAGAAACTGTCAATGCGAGCAATGCTGAGCAAATTTTAGTAGACCATGTACAAACCGTTGCTACTCACTATGCAGGGCAGATACGGTCTTGGGATGTGGTGAATGAGGCTATTTTGCCGGAGCATGATCAGCCTAATGGCCTGCGTAAAACGCCTTGGCTAGAGTTTTTGGGAGAAGACTATTTAGACTTAGCTTTTCGGGTCGCCCATGGGGCCGATCCGCAGGCGCTTTTGCTTTACAACGATTTCAATTTAGATTTTGCGGTGCGCCAAGACGAGCGCAAACGGCGAGCGGTGCTGGGGTTACTGGAGCGATTGACCGCTAAGGGCGTGCCAATTCATGCCCTGGGCATTCAAGGGCATTTGAGTGGGGCTCAGGTGCCGCACTTTGATGCGGAGGTGATGCGAAGATTTTTGCGAGATGTCGCTAGTTTGGGGCTAAAAATCTTCATTACTGAGTTAGATGTGATTGATAAGGCCTTTCCGGCAGATCTCTCGATTCGTGATCGGATGGTGGCGGCTGCCTATGAAGATTACCTCAGCGTGGTTTTAGAAGAACCAGCGGTGGTTTCTGTGGCAACGTGGGGTTTTAGTGATCGCTATACCTGGCTCAACAGTTTTCATCCGCGTGAAGATGAGTTGCCTGTACGTCCCCTTCCGCTCGACGAAAATTTGCAACCTAAACTCGCATGGAATGCGATCGCCCGTGCATTTGACCAAGCCCCACCCCGCGACCCAAACCGAGGAGAAACCCAGCAAGAGTAGTCTACTAAAAGTACTCCGCTAAAAGTAGTCCGTTAAAATCAAAACCACTTTGCGATCGCCATCCAGATCATATCTGAGATGCTAAATCGCAAAGTGGGTTTAAAGGAGTTAGGCCAGATGACCCAATATTGAGGCCTAAAGAATCTGAGACAGAAACTTCTGCGTCCGCTCTTCTTTGGGGTTATTAAAGAAGGTTTCGGGGGTGCCTTCTTCAACGATCAAACCATCGGCCATCAGGACAACTCTATCGGCTACTTCGCGGGCAAAGCCAACCTCGTGGGTGACGACAACCATTGTCATCCCCGATCCGGCGAGGGTGCGCATAACATCGAGTACCTCTCGCACCATTTCAGGGTCGAGGGCAGAGGTAGGTTCGTCAAACAACATAATTTTGGGCTGCATCGCAAGGGCACGGGCGATCGCCACCCGTTGCTGTTGACCACCCGATAGCTGCCCCGGAAATTTCTTGGCCTGCTCTAAAATACCGACTCGCTCTAACAACTGGAGCGCCACTTCCTCTGACCGTGCCTTGGGCCATCGCCGCACCCAAATGGGAGCTAGCATAACGTTTTGAAGCACCGAAAGGTGAGGGAAGAGATTAAATTGCTGGAACACCATGCCGACTTCTCGCCGGATGGTTTCAATGTTTTTGATGTCATGGGATAAGTGAATACCATCGACAAAGATCTTGCCTTTTTGGTAAGATTCCAGCGCATTGAAGGTGCGGATAAAGGTCGATTTCCCAGAACCCGAAGGCCCCATGACCACTAACACTTCACCTTTCTGCACAGTCATACTGACGCCGCGCAAAACATGAAAATTGTTGTCGTACCACTTTTCTACGTCTTGGGCGACAATCATTGGCCCTGAATCTTCGGCTCCATTGGCTCCGTTTTGCATGGTTTCTACCTGATATTGCGCCATTATCCCTTAGTCTCCTATATTCAATAAATTGGCGATCGCCACAAACTCAATTTCAGATTTAACTCAATTTCAGATTTAACAACCGCTAGTCAACGGTATCTAAATTAATGACCGAAACAGTATTACCGAAACCTGACTACTCACTGTGATGACTTGTGTAGAAACCACCTGATCGCTAAAAACTAAAAAATAGCGGCTGATCTAAATATTGCAACCATACTCCAAAATTCCATTTCAAACTGTTAACAATCACACCAGGCAACCACAAAATCACCATTTATAAAGCGGTTTCCACCCTAGGTCTATTCTCTTTAAAGGAGTTTTTAGGGTTGAAGAAGTCTATCTTTATGGATTTGACGACGAGGACTATGGCTTGCCCCTGTCTATCTTGTCGGAGGAATAGACTCCTTCCTATGTTGCCCCTCGACCTCGCACAAGGATGCGTCAACTAGCCTAGGTTCGTTGTCCGCTGGCTAGCGCAGCGTTCCCTTCGACGGCGCTCAGGGAACGCCAACATCCTACGACAGGGTAAAAATTTCCGCCGCAGAGTATTAGCCTAGACTCACGCTAGTGGCTAGTGGTGAGAGATTTTTCGATGCGTCGGCTACCTAAAGACATGAGATAGCAAAATAGCCAATAAATGACACCGACAAACAAGTAAACCTCCCAGTAGCGGCCAATAAAGTTGGGGTTGGCCAAAACCGAGCGGCCAATCCCCAGCAGCTCCAGAATAGACACAATCGACAATAGGGTAGTGTCTTGAAATAGGCTGATAAATTGCCCCACGATGGCAGGAATGGAAACCTTGAGCGCCTGCGGTAAAACAATGAAGAGCGTGGTCAGGAAGGAGTTAATGCCTAGGGCATTGGAGGCTTCAATTTGTCCACGAGGAATAGCCTGAATCCCCCCGCGCACATTTTCGGCCAAGTAGGCTGCACTAAAAATCGTCAACCCGATGATGGCGCGCAATACGTTGGCAGGGCGAATGCCTGTGGGCAAAAAGAGCGGAATCATATTCTGGCCAATGAATAAGATGGCAATCAGCGGAACGCCCCGCACAATTTCGATGTAAAGCACAGAGATGAGACGAATGACGGGGAGGGTGCTTTGTCGCCCCAAGGCGAGGAGAATCCCCAAGGGAAAACAGAGAAAAATGCTGACAACAGAGATAAATAAGGTCAGCAACAAGCCTCCCCAGTTATTGGTAGAGACAGGTGGGAGGCCAAACCCTCCAGCCATCAGCCACATCACCACAAAAAATGAGGCCATCCAGGCAAAGGACACCCACTTTCCGAGGCTCGGGACGGAGCGCCCAGCCTGATGACCCACCCAAGTTGTGGCGGCCAACAACATGACCATACCCACCATCAGTAGGCGATAGGGAATGGGCGTGGGAGCGATAAAACTAAAGAGCGTCAAGCCGCCTAGGGCAAACAACCCACCTATTCCGTAGACCTTGGGAGAGTTGCGCGCTAAGACGCCCCAACTGAGGCCACTGAGGGTGGCAATGATGCCAACAATCATCCAGAGCCGCCAATATTGTTCGGATGGATAGCGACCGGCAAAATAGAGAGGCCAGTTGGCCGGAATGACTTCCCACTGAGCGGTGGTTGTGGCCCACTGGAAAAGGCTCAGGCCGATGCTAACAAAGAAATACAGAATGACAAGGCTTAGAATACCGTTTAACCACGAGTTAAACAGGTTTTTCCGCATCCATTCGATGGCTCCAAGGGCTACTTTATCGGGAGGCCCAGCCGATGAGGGGGGAAAGGTCGTAGTCATGGCGATCGCCAACAAACTAAACAACAAAAGAGAGCAGATATACCGAAATTCAAACCTATCGTTCCATCAACTGAACGGACTGATTGAGGCGGTTCATCACCAATGAAATAACGAGGTTGATGCTGAGATAGGTGGCCGCAATGATGAAGAAAACTTCAATGGGGCGACCCGTTTGATTAAACGTTGTAGACGCTGTGGAATAAATATCGGGATAGCCAATTGCCAGAGCCAAACTAGAGTTTTTGGCTAGGTTCATGTATTGACTATTCAGCGATGGAATAATAACGCGCAAGGCTTGGGGAAAAACCACAAGGCGCATGACGAACCCAGCATTGAGGCCAAGCGCCCGAGCGGCTTCCCATTGCCCCCGCGAGACCGATTGAATCCCGGCTCGCACGATTTCGGCAATGAAGGCTCCGGTGTAAAAGAACAAGCCCCCAAGAATCGCGGCATATTCTAACGACATCCGCAGACCGCCAGTAATCACTCCGGTCTCATTGGGTTGTGGAGTCTGCCAATTCAACCCAATGACTAGCAAGAGCAGGGCGATCGCCCCAATCACTAGCATGGCCATTTGCTGAGGTTTCCCCGAGGCTCCCTGGGTTTCCATGATTTTGAGCCGCCATTGCCAGATCACAAAGAGGGCAACGATTGCAGCCACGAGCAAACCCAGCGAGATATAAGCCGTAGATGTGCTGGCCATCCAGGGGATAAAAACACCGCCTCCATTGAGCTTGGTAATGAAGAAAGAACCTAGGATTTGGCGGGGTTCATTCCCAGCCAACCCAAAAACAACCCCAAAGTACCAAACAAATAACTGAAGCAGCAGAGGCGTATTACGAATCAACTCGACATACACTTGGCTGAGTTTCCGTAGCAGCCAGTTGTTGGAGAAACTTGCAATCCCAGTTAACACGCCAAACACGGTGGTTAGCACAAACCCGACGAGAATCAAGCGGAGAGTATTGACCAACCCCACCAAAAAAGCTTTCCAATAAGGATCTTGTGCCTGGTAGGGGATAACGCTCTCCCCGATGTTAAAGCTAGCGGGATTCCCCAAAAAATTAAAGTTAAACTGCCGCCCTTGTTGCTGCAGAGTTCGAAATGCGTTGCCAAATAGGGTTGACACAATCAAAATAACAGCAACTAAGACGAACACCTGTAAGGCAATCTTCCAGAATCGTTCGTCTCGCCAAATAGGGATTTTTTCTTCGCGATCGCTGTTTGGAACCATAGTTCAATGCCTTCAAAAACAACCATGCTTAGAACATATGCTTAAAAACACAGGCTTAGAACAAAGGAGGGAATGATCGGCGATCACTCCCTCCTAGCATTTTCGTAACCCTTAACGGAATGGAGGCGAGTACATTAAGCCACCCTCAGTCCACAGGTTATTCAAGCCCCGTTCGATAGTCAAAGGAGATTCGGTACCCACGTTGCGCTCAAAGATTTCGCCATAGTTGCCAGTGACAGTGAGCACATTCACCATGAAATCATTGGGCAGCCCCAACTGAGTTCCTAGATCTCCTTCCACGCCCAAGAATCGTCTGATTCCGGGGTTTTCGCTGGTCAAAGCGTCTTGCACAGTGGCTTGGGTAATCCCAAATTCTTCAGCTTGGATCAAGCCATAGGTTGTCCACTTCACTACGTCAAACCACTGAGAATCATTGTTGATCGTCACAGGCCCTAGGGGTTCCTTCGACATCGTCACTTCCAACAAAATGTTGTCATCGGGGACGGGCAGGTTGGTACGTCGGGCGGCCAACTGAGATCGGTCAGAAGTAACGGCTTCGCAGCGACCTTCTGCATAAGCTGCATAGGTTGCGTCAGAATCTTGGAACTTCACTTCGTTGTAAGTGACACTCAGTTCACGCATCCGGTCTGCCAGGTTCAACTCGGTCGTGGTGCCGGTTTCTACACAGACAGACTTGCCTTCGAGGTCGGTCAACTCTTGGATACCGCTAGCAACGGTAACCATCATCCCTTGACCGTCAAAGAAAGTGGTAGGGGCAAACTCTAGACCGTTTCCACCGGATGCATCCCGGCTGCTGGTCCAGGTGGTGTTCCGCGAGAGCACATCGACTTCACCACCGCTTAAGGCCGTGAAACGCTCGGTAGAGTCAAGGTTGCGAAATTCAATTTTTTCATCAATATTTTCGGAGGTGCCGAAAACAGCCGCTGCCACGGCCCGACAAACATCGACATCCAACCCAGAGTAAGCACCGCTGGAATCTACAAAACTGAAGCCAGGAATACTTCCTTCTACTCCACAAACCAAGGTCCCACGGGACTTAATAGCGTCTAAGCGGCTCCCTGAGTTGGCGGTGGATGTACTGCCTTCTCCGCCCGCTGCTCCAGAGTCTGGCGCTGGGGACGTGCATGAGGCCAACGTCGCGACCGAAAGTGTTGCTGCGACCAGCAAAGATCTCCATTTACCCATAGATATACCGCTCACTTCTGGACTAAGAACTGTTCTTTTTAATGTCTGGGACAGCAGAAACCTGCAGAGGGGCGATCGCCAATCAGCCTCACCCACTTTCCACTGGGTTATCAGCCTACTCAGATGCTCATCGCAACTGTTATGTTAAAACACAGCTTATGCCGAAACATACACCAGCTACGACCTGTCGATCAATACTTCAAGACATTGACCTCGTAAGGACAAAGGTTGCCCTGAAAGCATTGCAACATTGAGCAGAGTATCAAGCTCAATAACACAGAGTTAACTGCCTTGAACTTCCCTAACACTCTACTGCTTTTAGATTTCTGTTTGTATCAAGAAATACATTCCCTCCCTGCTCGACGAATACCTAGGGAGGCGAATCTAGGCGTGCAAGGAATAATCGTGGGTTACCTAGGTGTGGCTAACGAGGTGCATCTGACTAGATTTGGCTAACTAGATTTGGCTAACTGACACTCGGGCAAAACAAAGACCCTCCCCTCCCTTGAAAACTCACAGGTGCCCACGGTTGCAGAGGAATCATTTTGAAGCGGAACCCTTTTGGGGATAGAACCTTGATGGTTAAGGTGGCCGAAGACCTTTGCTTAAGGAGGATTGCCACGATTGAGGAAACGAGCGATCGCCATCGTTAACGATTCACCGTTCCACTCGCAGTTGGGACTCGTGAATCTACAGGCCATCTGACGATTTTACGACGACGCGATTTTACGACGACTACGATGTCAATGAGGAGGGCACCCCAGGATAGGTTGGGGGCTGGCAACGACGGCTCTGGCAACCCGCTCATTCATCTTAATCTTGAGGATGAGCAAAGGATGCTGTTACAAAAAGCTTTTGGGATGTTTCTGGGGCAACGATCTAGAAACACAGGATAGAAACACAGGCCAGAAACACAGAGTGGCATCATCCACCTGGGGCGGTATTTGGGAGGGTAGCGTAACCTTCCTAGAAGGGGTGATGAACAGGGTTGAGCAGACGATCAACGTCGGAAGGCGGCTTGGAGAGGACAAAGAACTGATGCAGCCTAACGGGCATGGGCAATTTCGCGAATGAGAGGGAGCCGGGAGCGGATGTAATCGCTCACGACATCGGTTTGATTATGGTCGAGGTATTGCTCTTGGTAGAGGCGATTGATCAGCCACTGTTCGAGGCTGACATCATCAAGGGTGATTAGGACATTGGCCTGGGCTTGTTCTACGAAGGACCAGAACCGTCGCATCATTAGAGGCGTCATAGTGTACTTTCCTTAAGACTTTTTTAATCATTATCTGTTGATACCATACTGGCTTGGACTGGCCTGTGGCAGAGGTTACACACAAGAAAACATAGTTGTATGGTTGCTGTAACAATGCGTGGAATTACTTGATGTAGTTAAGGTTTAAGTCATTTTTAAGATGCTTGTTGAGGCTACGTGTTTGCTAGCAGTATAAGGAGACACTCTACTGTTGTAGCCCATAGAATACAAGGGTTTAGAGAGATGGCGCGGAGGGGCGATCGCCCATAATCTCAAACAAGCATTTGATGAATGAAGATGTTTCTTCGTAAAGAATCAAGTCATAAAAGAGAATCAACAGATAGGGCGCAACCTCAGTCTGTAACAAATCACCGCCTGAGGAGATAACCTCAGGCGGTGATTGGGTAAGTCACATAGCCATCTCGTTGACCCAGGGTTGCCCCTACTTTAAGTAGTGTTAACGCCAGTCCATAGGCGTTAACAGCAACGATGTTGTCTAGAGAGGGTAAACGGTCTTCTATTAGGCTTTCTAGCAAGCTTGATAGAAAGCTGATGATCACCGGACGCAGCCGAGATGAGCCAGCATCCTGGCTGTAGCGCTGTTCAGCGGAGAACCCCAACGGAGAACCTCAGCAGAGAACTTAGATGTCTAAATCCATCAGGTTGAGTTTAGGGCCATTGGTTTCGATAAATTCTCGGCGGGGAGCGACGCGATCGCCCATGAGCACGGTAAAGATCCGATCCGCTTCGGCAGCATCTTGGATCTCTACCCGCTTGAGGGTGCGCGAGGCAGGGTTCATGGTGGTATTCCACAGTTGAGTGGGCATCATTTCCCCTAGACCTTTGAAGCGCTGGATCTCGATCTTGGCATTTTCAGGGAATGTAGCAATGCGTTGATCTCGCTCGCGATCGCTGTAGCAGTAGAAGTGATTGCGCCCCCGCTCCACCTTATATAGGGGAGGACAGGCAATGTAGACATAGCCCTGATCGACCATATCTCGCTGATAGCGGTAGAAGAAAGTGAGCAGCAGGGTGCGAATATGTGCCCCGTCTACGTCAGCATCCGTCATGATGATGATGCGGTGGTAACGCAACTGGGTGGGGGTAAACTCTTCCCCTTTAATCCCCAAGCCCAAGGCCGTAATCAAGGCTTGGATTTCGGTGTTTTTGTAGATTTTGGAATCGTCGGTTTTTTCGATATTGAGGATTTTGCCGCGCAGGGGCAGGATAGCTTGGAATTGGCGATCGCGTCCTTGCTTTGCAGAGCCGCCCGCAGAATCCCCTTCCACAATAAAGATTTCAGATTCTGCGGGGTCACGAGAGCTACAGTCTGCCAGTTTGCCAGGGAGCGTTGAAGACTCTAGCACCGACTTCCGGCGCACTAATTCCCGTGCCTTGCGAGCAGCCTCTGCAGCCTTAAAGGCTTGGATCGCCTTCTCTAAAATGGTATCAACCACATTGGGGCGAAAATCTAGGTACTCAATGAGAGCCTCTCCCACGATGGTGTCAACGATACCACGCACCTCCGTGTTGCCCAGCTTCGTCTTGGTTTGACCCTCAAACTCTGGGTCAGGAACCTTGACCGAAACAACCCCCGTCAGACCTTCCCGGATGTTTTCTCCGGCGAGATTAGATTCTCCCTCTTTGAGCTTGTTGCGTTTACGGGCGATCGTGTTCATCGTCCGGGTGAGCACTGTTTTCAAGCCTTCGAGGTGAGTGCCCCCATCCACCGTACGGATGTTGTTGGCAAACCCTAGCAGCGTATCGGTGTAAGCATCGACGCACCATTGCAGCGCAACTTCCACTTGCACGTTGTTGCGCTCCCCTTGAACGAAGATCACTTCTTCATGGAGAGCCTGCTTGTCATGGTTGATATAGGAGATATATTCTCGAATTCCCCCTTCATAGCAGTAATTTTCGACATGGGGTTCAGACGCTTTGAGCAGTTCTAGGCGGCTGTCGGTGAAACTGATGCGGACGCCACCGTTGAGGAAGGCAAGTTCTCGCAACCGCCCAGACAGCATGGAGTAGTCAAACTCGATGCCTGTCGTAAAAATTTGGGTGTCGGGCATAAACGTCACAGTCGTCCCGGTTCGCTCTACGGGGGCGGGTTCTTCGCGCATATCGCCAACCGTTGCGCCGCGCTCAAACCGCAGGGTGCGAATCACGTGATCGCGCCAAACCGAAACCTCGACCCACTCAGAGAGAGCATTGACTACTGAGATCCCCACACCATGGAGACCCCCAGATACTTTGTAGCCGCCATCGCCAAACTTGCCCCCCGCATGGAGCACCGTCATGACGGTTTCTAAGGCCGACTTACCGGTTTGGGGATGAATCCCCGTCGGAATGCCACGGCCATCATCGACGACCGTCACCGAGCCATCGGCATTGAGAGATACATCAATCGCTTTGCAATGTCCTGCAAGGGCTTCATCAACGGAGTTATCGACAACTTCATAGACCAGGTGATGTAATCCCCTGGGTCCAGTGCTGCCGATATACATCCCCGGACGTTTGCGAACTGCTTCTAGCCCTTCAAGAACCCGGATCTGCCCAGCATCATAGCCGGTTGTCATAGAACCTCTCCTATATCTGCTCTGAAGCCCTCTTCAGCACGAAAACAAAAAAACGCCTCAAGATTATATCACACCTACCTCTGGCGGTATCGTAGAAGCTCCTACACCGAAGTTTAGCAAGGATATGGAAATAGGTGTAAAGATGCCCTAAGCAGGATCTACTCGAAAGACCTAGGGAAAAGATGGTAGGACAGGATGGGTAGATCCTTTGCACATTCTGTTTATCTGCTCATTGAACGCAAAGAACGCAAAGAATGCAAATTTGTGGACTGCACAGGGGCTAAATGCTAACTAAACGGCAATTAAGTGAGGGGCGATCGCCCACTCCCTGGGCTATGCCAAGAAACTTTCCCTCGTAATCAGTCAATTTCCATGGGTCTTTCCGATTTATCCTGAGAACCTAGATCTGAAATTCTGTGATGATTTCTGAGTGATGATCCCTGAACGGTAGCCATAGGCTGATACGCAACCGTGAGCAATAATACTTTCAGCAATACTTCTGTACTAAATACTCCTTTCAATTGTAGCAAATCTGCGCCGATTCCACCGCACCCTGCACTAATTGTAGTATGCGGCCCCACTGCGACGGGAAAATCAGGCTTGGCGATCGCCCTAGCGCAACGCCTCCAAACCGTCATTTTAAGCGCCGATTCGCGGCAGGTGTATCGCCACTTCGACATTGGCACCGCCAAGCCCACTGCCACCGAACAACGCCAAGCTCCGCATTACCTGATCGACCTCTGTGAGCCAACGACAACCCTAACAGTAGCCGAGTATCAGACCCAGGCTCAGCAACTCATTGCGGCATTTCATACGGCGGCGGCTCCAACCCCGGCAGGCGTAACCGTGCCGCTATTGGTCGGAGGAACGGGGCTTTACATCAAAGCCGTGGCGCGGGGTATGCGAATTCCCCGGGTGGCTCCGCAGTTAGACCTGCGATCGCAACTAGCCAGCTTTGGCCAACCGCTTTGCCACCGCTTCTTGCAACAGGTCGATGTAGCAGCGGCGGCTAAAATTCATCCGAATGATGCATTGCGCACCTTACGCGCCCTTGAAGTTTTTTATGTCACCGGGGTGCCGATGTCTCAACAACAGGGAGAAGATCCACCCGATTATCCAATTCTCGCCATCGGGTTAGATTGTTTGGAGACCGCACCAAAATCCTCCAAAACCCAGGATGGAGATGCACTCACAGACCGCATCCGCCAGCGCACGGTGCAGATGATAGACCATGGATTTGGCGAAGAAGTGGCAGCGCTCTGTGCCACCTATGGCGAAGAGTTACCCCTACTCAACACCTTGGGATATCAAGAAATTAAACGCTATTTGGCGGGGGAAGATTCCTTAGATGCGGCGATCGCCCAAACCATCTTACACACCCGCCAGTTTGCCAAACGCCAGCGCACCTGGTTTCGGGCCGACCCTCAGATTGAATGGTTTGACGCCAACCATCCACACCTTTTAGAACAGGTCTGGGGTCGCGTTCAAACATTCCTGAAGACCTGTTCCCAGACAGAGGTGGGCTAAGCCTGTGAGCCTTTGCTGGGTCTCGGCTGCGCTCAACCCGCGATGTGCTCGACCCGCGATGTGCTGAATCCTCGATACGACCAGCCTATGAGGCTAAGCGCCTCATAGGCTCGATCCTCGACACTTGAGGACAGGCAACACCCAATCCAGCAGCGCGATCTAGTGATGCATCGGTTTATTCGCCAGTAATCGATAATTCCTCGATCCAAACCCGAGGCGCAAGGCCACCGCCCACCAGCTCTAGCTCTTTTTCGACATAGAGAATGGAGTTGAGCAGGGTTAGGAAATCTCCGGCGACCGTTGCCGATTCGATGCTGGTGCGCTTGCCATTTTCGATGAGCCAGCCATCAAAGGGCAGCGAAAATGAGCCTTGCAAGGATTGCACCCCGGCATGGAGCGCTTGTAGATCGTCAATGAAAATGACCCCATCGGCATCGTCTAGGCTATAGTCTTGGCTCGCTGGCTCCCCAGGCATCGCGTGGAAAAAGTGGCGACCCACGCTGACTTTGGCACCCATATTGGCATGGCCTGTGGGGTGGGCATTCAGCCGCTTCGCAGTGCCAGCGCTGTGCAAGAAATTAGTCAGGATGCCATTTTCGATGAGGGGCAAGCGGCGGGTGGGGGTGCCTTCGCCATCGAAGGTTTCGCCGCCAATGTTGTCGGGGTGAAGAGAATCGTCGTAGAGGGAAAGGAGGGGAGAGGCGATCGCCATCCCGAGTGATTCAGGGGTAGAAAGGCTCTGCTTGTCCAAAATATTTTGGGCATTAAACAGGTTTGAAAAAGCCCCCATCAGGCTAAGAAAGGCATCGGCAGACAGCACCACCGGATATTTTCCTGACTTCACCTTGTCATAGGAAAGATGGCTGATGGTTTTCTCAGCAGCTTCTTCGATGCAACCCGCAATGTCTAGCCCTTCGAGGTTCCGGGCGACCTTAAACGCGCCCGCACTGCGGGGCTTCTTCCCCTCTTGCTCGGTCTTGCTGTAGAGATAGATGGAGGCATAGGAGCGAATGTCGTGCCGGCGGGCACCTTCGCTATTCAGATAGAACCGATCCACATCTCGCTGGGAGAGGCCGTTGTAGGGCACTGAGGCGATCGCCGGATGCGCTGCCATCAAATCTTTTTCTGCTGCCACCAAGCGTTCAATCAACTCCGCCACCGGAAACGAAGGGGCGGTGTCTTCACCCGGTGCTGAGATCGGAGCCGTGGCTTCGGGGCTAAAGTCTGGCACATTTTCTTTGATGCCAAATTCGCTAGCTTCGTAGGCGGTTTTGAGCGCCAACTCTAAGCCTTCTGGGTCAATTTCGCTGGTGGATGTGACCCCTACAGTGCCGTCCGTATTCCACACGCGCACCGTCACACTCGAACGATTAGAGGCCTTAACTTGCTTTGGTTCCCCTTGATCGACCTGAACGCTGGTGTCATCCACCGACGCCCCATAGATGTCGTATTTATGAATGCTGAGGCGCTGGGCAGCCGATAGAACCTGGGTCGCCAAATGGTCAATGTTTGTGGGCATAGCTTCCGATGCGATGGAGAACAGCAATGAGTTAAACGCAAACGTGAGTTCGGCGCAAACGTGAGTTAAACGCAAATCAAATCTCTCTTCTGAGTGTATCGCGTTCCTCCTAGAGGTGTCAGCGCGGCAGCGGGTTGGTGGCTGTGGTCGGGGGCTGGCACCGCTTGCTCTTTCATCCATCTTTGTCGGTCATATTGGCGACGATGGCAAAGCGGCGATGGCAGAGGAGATTATAAAGAGGGTTCTGGCGAAAATGCTGCAGGGGATGCTGGCGGCGATTGGTGCAAGATCAAGCGGTTGCCATCGGGGTCATAGGCGTAGACCTCGCGCCCATGGGAGGCGCTGAAGATAGCGCTCAGCCTCGGGGTGGGGGGCTGCAACTCAGGGATATCGGCGTAGACTGCTTGGAAATGGGCGATCGCCCCTTCTAACTGGGGCACCTCTAGGCAGAGGCTAAGCGCTGCCCCAGCAGGCTGTGCAAATTCTGGCTGATTCTGAGCCTTGGGCTGAAAGAGTGCAAGGCGCAAGCTTCCTAGCCCAAACTCCGCATAGACCCCCGGCACATAGACCTCCGGTTCTTGCTGGAGGAAGGCTTGATAAAACCGAACCAGCACGGCGAGCGCCGGGGTTGCCAGGGTGACAAAAGCCGTTGTGTAGGGTTGGGGTGGCAGAATAGGCGGCATCCTAGACCACCTATTCGGGAATAAGCTCGGAGGTGATCCGGCCTCCCATCATCACCATGGTTTGATTTTGTAAACGGCCAACAGCACGGGGGCCCGTCGAGATCAGGGGAGGATTGGCCTGTTGGTAATTGACATTGCCATCGGCGCGGAGGTCTTGGGTATCAATGTTCCAATTCAGCCGATCAGACATCAGCACAGCGCCATTGAGCTGGGCGACCAAGCGCACACTTCCCTGCAAATCGACAATGCGCGTTTGCAAATTCATCACGCCCTGGTTCGCCGTGACGACCACCCGTTGCCGGGGCTGAATGATGGATAACGGCTGGTTTGAACGCACCCGCTCTTGG
>Ga0105049_10004930_pt1 | contig 15589 bp, 10 predicted proteins | sample MAT06_FD_78087 | JGI IMG/M metagenome (GOLD analysis project Ga0105049, IMG submission 78087) | Freshwater microbial communities from Lake Fryxell liftoff mats and glacier meltwater in Antarctica - MAT-06 | ecosystem: Environmental > Aquatic > Freshwater > Ice > Liftoff microbial mat | place... | reverse complement strand
TTGTTGCGCTTGTTGCGCTTGTTGCGCTTGTTGCGCTTGTTGCGCTTGTTGCGCTTGTTGCGCTTGTTGCGCTTGTTGCGCTTGTTGCGCTTGTTGCGCCAACGATAGCGCCGCCGCCATGGTTCGTGCAACGTTTCATACGCTGACGGACTCGCCTACTCCAGCGAGCGTCACGTACGCGCATCGCGGCGGAACCGAGTACGAGCTGGTAGTGCACGTTGCGAATCCGTTGGCACAGACCGAAGACGTTCCCGGCTCGACGAAAGCCCCGACGGCTGAACGCGAGCGTAATGAGCAGTCCGCGGCACTTTGGCATCGGCGCTATGCCGCCAACTTGGAGCCGGGCAAGCGAACCGACCTCACGGCCAGGCTGAGTGGTGGCGCCTCCCCTGCGGCGATCGGCGTCGTCGTATACGACGTACTCGAGCATTTCAATTTCGAGGTCGCTGATATCGAAGAGCTGATCACATCTGCGTTAGCACGCCATAATCCCGATGCACCCGATGCGACCAAGGACAATGGGCGATCCTATCGCGATCGAATTCGTGCGCTCGTAGAAGCTGCCGTGGGTTCAGCAGGGTGGACGTCCTTGGCGCTCGAGCCGTCAGCGCGTCGCGAGCTCTCGTTCACGCGCGTGCTGCGCGACGGCTCGGTCATTGATGGCGCCCTCGACCTTGTTGCACTGCAAGGAGGCGCCGCGCGCATACTCGACGTGAAGACCGGCGGGGCGAAGCGCGACGATGCGCTCGCCGATCAGTATCGCGTGCAGGGCGCGGTGTATGTGGACGCCGTGCAGTCGATTGCACAAACGACCGCCACCTTTGCCCTACTCAGTGCTGGTGACGGTCGTTCGATAGACGTGGATACATCCGGCGTGAACGTTGCTTCACTCGTCGAACAGCTCCGCGACGAATAACGCGAGCGTGCGGTGCGGCCCGACTACGCGCGGAGCAAGCGACTTGCAACCACTTCGGAAATATCGAGCACCGGCACTTCGCTGCCGGCACCGGTCACACCGTCCGTGATCATCGTCATGCAGAACGGGCATGCAACGGCAATCTGATCGGCACCGGTCGCAAGCAGTTCCTCACTGCGCTCGACATTCACGCGCTTGCCAACGTTCTCTTCCATCCACATCCGACCACCACCGGCGCCGCAGCAAAGCCCACGACTCTTGGTGCGAACCGGCTCCACGAGCTCAATGATCGGCAGCGCTTTCTTGAGTGCATTGCGCGGCGCATCGTAGATCTCGTTGTAGCGGCCGAGGTAGCATGAATCGTGGTATGCGACCTTCAGACGCTGGCCGTGTTCGGTCTCGAGTGGTACGCGTCCTTCATTCAGCAACCGCTCGATGTATTCAGTGTGATGAATGACATCATAGTGCCCGCCGAGGTCGGGGAATTCCTTCCCCATCTGGTGGAAGCAGTGCGGACAGAAGGTGACGATCGTGCTGATGGCGTAGCCGTTGAGCGTTTCGATCACGCCCTTGGCGAGCATCTGGTAGAGATACTCGTTGCCCATGCGGCGCGCGGGGTCGCCGTGACACGTCTCTTCCTGCCCGAGGATCGCGAACTTCACATTCGCCGCCTGCAGGATGCGCGCAAAGGCGACGGTGATTTTTTTCGCGCGATCGTCGAAGGAGCCCATGCAGCCCACCCAGAACAGGATGTCGGCCTTTTCGTCGCGCGAGGCAAGTTCCGCCATCGTCGGGATTTCCATACCCTCCGACCACTTCTCGCGATCGGCAGGTGAGAACGCCCAAGGCGAACCGTTGCGCTCGAGTGACTGCATGGCCGGCTGCAACTCCTGCGGAAAGCGCGACTCCATAAGCACCAGATCGCGACGCAGCTCGTTGATGATATCGAGCTGATCGATCGAGACCGGGCACTCCACAACGCAGGCGCGACAGCTCGTGCACGCCCAAAGTTCTTCTTCGGTGATGAAGCCGTCGAGCAGTTTGCGATCGAGTACCGCGACTTGTTCTGTGCTCGGCTCAGCACCGGCCAACTCGTCGAGCAGTGTCGCCTTTTCGGTGAGACGCGCGCGTGTTTTCACCACAATCATGCGAGGCGACAGCATCTTGCCCGTGAGGTTTGCCGGGCAGGACGCCGTGCAACGACCGCACTCGGTGCACGAATAGCCATCGAGCAGATTCTTCCACGACAGATGCTCGACATCGGACGCGCCAAACTGCTCGGCGTCTTCCGCTTCGAGATTCATCGGACGCATCGCGCCAACGGTGCCGGGTCCGCTCGTATTCGAGAACCAGACGTTGATCAGCGACGTCAGCACGTGCAGGTGCTTGGAGACGGGCAGGTGATTCAGGAAATACAGAATGAGCACGGCGTGAAACCACCATGCACTGCGCGCCACGATGTGTGCAGTTTCCGACGAGACGCCGCTGAACAGCGAGGCCAGCATGCGGGAGATGACTCGCCCATCGGTGGATGCGCCGGTGCGGATCTCCATCGCAAAAAGCAGGAGGAGCGACACCATCAGCGCGGCGATCATGCTCAGGATGAACACGGCGTCGGCGCCGCTCACTTCGGCGAAGCGCTTCGGCCTGATCACCAGTCGGCGATAGAGCAGAAACGCGACGGGGATGAGCACAAAAACGGCGAACAGCTCCTGCGACACGACATACGGCAGATACAAAAAGCGTGGCAGGATCCAGTCGTAGGAGAAACCGGTCACCAACCCCTGGATCATGATTTCGACCGTGCCCAAACCAAGCACGCAAAAGCCCCAAAACACTAACGCGTGCATCATGCCGCCAATCGGATCGCGCAGAATTTTCGTCTGCGCGAGTCCGATCATCAGGAAATTCTTTGTGCGGATATCCGCGTGATCGGTGCGAACTTCCGCTTTGCCGATCTTGAGCCAGCGGACCAGTCGCTGCGCACTGCGGGCAAAGATGCCGAGCGCAACAACGAGAATGACAGCAAAGATTCCGTTTGACGCGGTCATCAGCCCTGCGCCTTTGCCGCCTTCACCGCGGCGGTCAACGCCGGCATGATCTCAAACACGTCACCGACAATGCCGTAATCGGCAATTTTGAAGATCGGCGCGTCTTTGTCCTTGTTGATTGCAACGATCGTCTTGGCGGTGCGCATGCCGGCCAGGTGCTGAATCGCGCCCGAGATCCCTACGGCGATGTACAGATTGGGGCTCACGTTGCGACCCGTCTGTCCGATTTGATCCGAATGTGGACGCCACCCTTCGTCGGTCACTGCGCGCGTGGCACCGACGGCGGCGTTGCCGAACGCATCAGCCAAGTCGTCACACAGCTTGAAGTTCTCGGGTGCCTTGAGCCCACGCCCACCGGCCACGATCACCGGCGCATCACCAAGATCGATCTTGCCGCTGCCACCGGTGCGCAGCGCCGTCACTTTCACGCGCGATGCACTTGGATCGGTCGCCGACGTGATCGCTTCAGCTACGAGTGGACGTGCATCGATCGCCGGCTGAAACGCCGCCGGACGCACCGACACGATCGCCGGGGCCGCACCTAACGCGAGCGTTACAATCACCTTGCCGTTATTGATCGGATGCTGCGCAACGATCGTCGCACCATCGAGCACAAAGCCTGTCGCATCGCCGATGAGTCCAGTGCCGAGCTTCGCTGCCACGCGCGGTGACAGATCGCGCCCCTGTGCCGTCGCGCTGAAGAGGGCATACGTGTACGTGCCGCCACGAAGCGTCTGCGCGAGCGTCGCCGCAAGCGCTTCGGGGTTGTACTGCGCGAAACCCGCATGCTCGAGCACGAGCACCCTGTCTGCACCATGCTCGGCCAGCGCTGCGGCCTTCGCACCAATCCCGGCGTCGCCAGCGATCACGGCATGCACGCCGCCGCCGCCAGACAGATCAGCGAGCTTGCGTGCGGCTGTTACCGCTTCGAGGGCAACCTTGCGCAGCTCTCCGCCGCGCGTCTCTGCAAATACGAGGACGTTGGCCATGGTCAGAGCACCTTTGCTTCAGTCTGAAGCAGTCGGACGAGTTCGGGAACGGCCGCCGAACTGTCGCCCAGAATGCGACCGGCAGCGCGTTCAGCAGGGAGCTCCATCTTGCGCACGGACACGTTCACGGGGCCAAGCTGCGCTGGCTTCACCTCAAGCGGCTTCTTCTTGGCCGCCATGATTCCCTTGAGCGACGGGAGCCGTTCCTTGTTCATGCCGTCGTCGATCGTGAGCAGCGCGGGGAGTGGAAACTCCACCACTTCGATCGCACCATCGAGCGCGCGTTCAGCAGTGGCGCGCGCACCCGAGATATCGAGCTTGAACACATTGGTCACGCACGGCAGATCGAGAATTTCGGCGACCATGGGCCCCGTCATCTGATTCATTGTGTCGATCGAGATGCGCCCAAACAGCACGAGATCGTAACCGCCATCCTTGATCTCGGCGGCGAGTGCACGTGCGACGGCGAGACCGTCATGCGTGGGGGCATCGCTCTTGAGCAGGACCCCCTTGTCGGCGCCCATCGCGAGCGTCTTGCGAATCTGCTCCTGCGCAGCGTCGGTGCCGAGTGAGATTACTGTGACTTCTCCGGCGCCGGCTTTCTCCTTCAGTTGCAGCGCCGCTTCAACTGCCCAGAGATCAAAATCGTTGACGTCGTACTTGAGTCCCGTTTCGTCAACACGAGTGCCGTCAGCGGCGATGACAAACTTCACTTCCATCACCGGGACGCGCTTGATACACACGGCAATCTTCACCGCGGTCGCTCCGTCAGAAAGGCCAGAAAAGGGATGAGGTAACGCCGGAAGCTAGACGGGCGCGGGGGGGCGGGCAATGTGACGCGACCGTCGGGTTTTGGCCCGTCCGCGGTTCTGAATGCGGTCCCCACCAGCGGCGAAACGCCCCCCTTGGCCTCCGTGCGGCATCACTTGAACGCGCTCAACCCCGTGATCGCCTGACCGAGAATCAGCGAGTGGACATCGTGCGTGCCTTCGTACGTGTACACACTCTCGAGATTGGCCATATGCCGCAGGGCGCCGTACTCGGCCAGAATGCCATTGCCACCGAGCAGACGACGCGTTTCGCGCGCCACGTTGGTCGCGATATCCACGTTGTTGCGCTTGGCGAGCGACACCTGCGTGGGCGTGAAGTTGCCGGCGTCTTTGAGACGTCCCAGATGCAGCGCCACCAGCTGACCCTTCACGATTTCAGTCAGCATGTCAGCCAGACGCACCTGCTGGATTTGGAACGCGCCGATCGGCTTGTCGAACATCACGCGCGACTTCGCATACGACACGGCTTCTTCGAAGCAGGCCAAAGCAGCACCAAGCACGCCCCACGAGATCCCGAAGCGCGCCTGCGTCAGGCACATCAGGGGACTCTTGAGACCACCGGAGAGCGGCAGCAGTGCGTCGGCGGGAACGTGCACATCGGCAAACACGAGCTCCGATGTATCGCTCGCACGCAACGACAGCTTGCCCTTTTGGTCACGCGCCGTGAACCCCGGCGTTTTGGTGTCGACAATGAAGCCGCGAATTGAGCTGTCTTCAGTGCTGTCGCCGGTCTTGGCCCAGACGATCGCGATGTCGGCCATCGAGCCGTTCGTGATCCACATCTTTCCGCCGTTGATGATCCAGCTGCCATCGGGCTGCTGCCGCGCGCGCGTGATCATTCCCGACGGATTCGAACCGAAATCGGCCTCGGTCAACCCGAAGCAGCCGATCAGTTCGGCCTTGGCGAGCTTGGGCAGATAGTGATGCTTCTGCGCTTCGGATCCGAACGCATAGATCGGGTACATGACGAGTGCCCCCTGTACCGACGCAAACGAGCGGATCCCCGAATCGCCGCGCTCGAGCTCCTGCATGATGAGCCCGTAGGCCACACTCGAGAGCCCGGCGCAGCCGTACTCCTCCGGAAGCGACGCGCCGAGCACGCCAAGTTCGGCCAGCTCGGGGATGAGCTCTTTCGGGAAGCGCCCATCGACATAACACTTGCCAATGATGGGGAGGATCTTTTCGTCGACAAATGCGCGAATCGTCGCGCGGATGGCGCGCTCTTCTTCAGTCAGCGCAGCATCGATGTTGAACAGGTCAGCGGGGTGCGCCGTGAGTTCGACGGAGGGGAGCGCCGGGATTGCGGCAGCGGTGAGGAGGTCAGTCGCCATGAGTCGATAGCCTTGCAGAATGAGAACCACATGGAGTTGGGAGAAATGTAGCCGCTCAGCCCCGCTGTGGTCGAAACGGGTGAAAACCGTTCGCGGTCCGGACCGGAGCAGAACCGCCGAGCGTTACTTACGCGCGTTTTGCTTTCGCTTTTTCGGTGCGCCGCTCGAGCGGCGTGATGGGGCGCTTCGCCGCTGCGGTGATCCCGACTTCGCGACACTTGGCACGAAAGCCGGGGCCGTGGTCGACTGGTTCGCCGGTCTCGTGCTGCCACTGGTGCACCATTTCGTGCAGCAGGGTGTGCATCGCTTCCCGCCACCCATGCTTCACGATATGCGTGCGTGACATGACGATCTCCGACGGCATGAAACGAGTGCCCGGATCGAAGTGGCCGAGTCGCCTGGCCATGCGACCTGAAAGTCGAATGGGGAGCGGTGTGAGCGACGCGCCAAACCACTCTTCGTTGAGCCCACGATGTGCGTCGCGCAGCTGCGCGATGACGGCGATATCGCCCGGCTTTGCCGGCTCGGCGCGACGCACGGCGGGTGCGCGTTCGACGTCGTGCGCGAGGATTGCGTCCTTGGCCACAGAGCGTGCGGCTTTGTTGCTGGCCATCGCAAAGGTGACGACCGCGCGGAGCACCGGCTCCGGCGCATCGGCGTAGCCCTCATGGACACGCAGCGTCCGCCCGATGAGCGACACCATCACGGTGCGTGTGCGCATCAGCACGAGAGCGTCAACGCCGCGCAGTCCGAACTCCTGCAACCGTGAAAAAAGGACGGCAGTTCGGGCACGGGTGGCCGAGCGCCCGCGAGCGGGGCGATCACGTGATGTGTCTGCCCCGTCGCTGCCCTCGATTGCCCGCGCCGGCTCGGCGTTGCCAGTCCAGAGCGACGGCAGCGGGATGACTGGCACCGGGCCAGGAGCCGTAACTGGCTGCGGCGGGGGCGCCGGGCGCGCGCGGGCGACAGCAATCGCCGGCGCAGCAGGAGTTGCAGCCGGCGCGTCAAAGTCGAACCCAAGTTGCGTCAGCCAGGAAAATCGCATCGCAGGGAAGATTGGGGTGCCGACCCACGATTCGGGAGTGGCGTGCCCGAGGGAACTGGGTTTCGCAGCGGGAGAACAGCAACTGCCAGTCGCGCAGAGACGCGGAGCCGCTGGGAGCTGCAACAGACTTGCGAACGGCCGATTTAGCGGATGGGACGGAAAACAGCCGATACAGCAAAGAAAATTGTCTGTTTGATCCGTTGCTGTCCGCTTGATCCGCGTCATCGGCAGTACCAACGCGGACTTCACGGCGCCGTCAAGCCACGCCAGCGCTAACGTCAACCACGGTTCGTTGCGCTCCACCGGCGCCAGAAAACGATCCGGATACCACGAGTTCTCCGCCGCCCTTGGTGCGATAATCGCCCCCTGGGCCTCGCGTGCCGTCCGCCATCATCCCGGACGAACGGAATCTGCTCCTGCCCCCCGGACATGCCGCCATGGGCTCTGTGAGAGTGCGGAGCAGCCACCCCTTTCAGTTCGACCCACGCCTTCTGTATTCACCGGCGTTCGAACGAGTGAACTTCTGAAGGTACAAACTCGTTGCGCGTCGACTCGAACGTGTGCACCGTGATGGTAATGGTCGTCTCTGAGGCCTCAATCACCGTCGCCGTACTCGCCCGGCGTCCGCGCATGCGACTCGACAACGTATTCGCCGTGCTGGAGACGATCGTACCCGTCGCGCGCGTTACAACTTCCACACGTTCCTCGTGGTCGTGCCCCGTGCACACCACATCCGCACCGATTCCGGCCACCGTGTCGAGGGTGCGGCGCGGACTCGAAAGTCCCCACCGGTTCGAAAGACGCCCCTGCACGATGTTGTGATGCACAACCAAAATGCGCAGGTCACCCGCGGGGCTCGCAGCGAGCCGAGTGCGCGCGTGATCAAGCTGCGCCGCCGCGATGCCGCCTTTCACGCGCCAATCACGCGGATACCAGGTCAACGCATGCGGCAGCATCCCCGCCGCGGAATTCACACCCACGAGCGATACGCCCGGAACGCGCAACGTAGGCTCCGTGTCTGCGTGCAGGAGCGCTCGATAGCGCGCATGAACGCGCTCGTGCTGTCCGAAGCCGAATGGCGCGCGCCACCACTCCGCATCGTGGTTGCCGGGCACGACGATGAGTGGCGCGATGTCATGGAACCGATCGAGCACCACGCGTGCGTCACGAAACTCCTGTTCGCGAGCGCGCTGCGTGAGATCACCGGAGACGGCGATCGCATCGAACGGCAGCGCTGCGGCAAGACGTTCCGCGGCCGCGATGTGCTGCGGCACGAAGGAGCGGCCGCAGTGGATATCGGAAATGTGCAGAACGCGAACGACGCGTCCACTCATACGGCTTGGCTCATCCGAGACGGGCGATCACGGCATTTGTGAATTCGTCAGTCGACGCCGTGCCGCCCAGGTCGCGCGTGAGGACCACGCCCTCCTTGAGCACGCCTTCGAAGGCGTCGCGGATGCGTTTGGCGCGCACGTGATCGCCGATGTGCTCGAGCATCATGCAGGCGGCCAGTACGAGCGCACCCGGGTTCGCGATGTTCTTCCCCGCGATATCAGGAGCCGTCCCGTGCACCGCTTCGAAAATCGCAGCGGTCGCGCCGATGTTCGCACCAGGGGCCAATCCCAGTCCGCCCACGAGTCCCGAGATTTCGTCGGACAGGATGTCACCGAACAGATTGGTTGTCACGACGACATCGAACGACTCGGGGCGCATGACGAGGTGCATCGCCATCGCGTCGATGATCCGCTCTTCGAACTCCACGCGCCCTGCGTAGTCGCGCGCTACCATGCGTCCCACATCAAGGAACAACCCCTGTGAGAACTTGAGGATGTTGGCCTTGTGAACCAGCGTCACTTTCTTGCGATTGTGTGCAAGCGCGTACTCGAACGCGTAGCGCACGATCCGCTCCGAGCCGACTCGCGTGATGATTGCGACCGATTCCGCAGCCGCCTTCGGATCGTCGCCGATCTTCACATAGTGCTCGACGCCGATGTACAGCCCTTCGGTGTTCTCGCGAACGAGTACGATATCCACGTTGTCGAAACGCCCCGGGATGATCGTATGCGCCGGTCGGACGTTCGCGTACAGATCGAACGTCTTCCGCAGCGCCACGTTGATGGAGCGGAAGCCTTCGCCCACCGGTGTCTCGAGCGGGCCCTTGAGCGCGAGTCGGGTGCGCTTGATCGAGTCGAGTGTCACATCGGGGATGGGGTCATTCCAGCGCGCGACGCCGGCCATGCCCGCGACCTGCCGGTCCCACTCGATGTCGGCGCCGGCGGCGGCGAGGATACGGACGGTGGCGTCCGCGATGGACGGCCCGATGCCGTCGCCAGGGATAAGTGTCACAGGAATGGCCATATCGGAAAGATCGTCCGCTGCCCCGCCGAGGTGAAGCGGCCCGGCGTCGTCAACGTCTATTGACATGGCTGCGTTCAGAAGCGAAAACCCAGCGTTCGCACGACCTCCTGCCCGCTCTCCTGCCCTCCGTGACCTCCCGCCTGCTCAGATTCCTTCCGTGGCTCGCCGTCGCCCTACTGGGGTCCGGTGCCATTGCCGTCATCGCCCTGACGAACGGCGAGAAAGTCAGTGCCGCGTGGCTTCTTACCGCGGCGATCTGCAGTTACATCATCGCGTACCGGTTCTATAGCCGGATCATCTCCCACAACATCTTCAAGCTCGACGCGACGCGGGCCACGCCCGCCGAACGCCTGGACGATGGCCGCGACTACGTGCCGACGAACAAGTGGATTGTCTTCGGACACCACTTCGCCGCCATTGCGGGACCAGGCCCGCTGGTGGGGCCGACGCTCGCCGCGCAGTTCGGGTTCCTGCCGGGCGCGCTCTGGATCATTGTCGGCGTCGCCCTCGGCGGTGCTGTACAGGATTGTGTGATTCTCTGCTCCTCCATCCGTCGTGACGGCAAGTCACTCGGCCAGATGGCCAAGGAAGAGATCGGCACCGTCGCCGGTGCGACCGCGCTGGTGTCGATTCTGGGGATCATGATCATCCTGATCTCGGTGCTGGCGCTGATCGTGGTCAACGCGCTGCGCGACAGCCCGTGGGGTGTGGTGACCATCGGGCTGACCATTCCGATCGCCATGCTGATGGGCGTCTACCTCCGCTGGATTCGACCGCACCGCGTGCTCGAAGCCACGGCCATGGGACTGGTCCTGCTCATGCTGTCGCTGTACGTCGGCAAGTGGGTGGCGGCATCGCCGGAACTCGCGCCGATGTTCACGCTCAGCGGCCCGACGCTCGCAATCGCCATCATGATCTACGGCTTTTTCGCGTCCGTCTTGCCGGTGTGGTTGCTGCTCGCACCGCGCGATTACCTCAGCGCGTTCGTGAAAATCGCAGTCGTGCTCGCACTCGCGGTCGGGATCCTTGTGGTGCTGCCGCCGCTCGAAATGCCGCCGGTGACCCGGTTCATTGACGGCAGTGGCCCGGTGTTCGCGGGTAAGCTCTTCCCGTTCGTCTTCGTGACGATCGCCTGCGGTGCCATCTCAGGCTTCCACGCGCTGATCTCGTCGGGGACCACGCCCAAGTTGCTCAAGCGTGAGACGGATGCGCGATTTGTCGGCTACGGCGCGATGCTGACCGAGTCGCTGGTGGCCACGATGGCATTGATCGCGGCGTGCGTGCTCACCCCTGGCATCTACTTCGCCATCAACGCGCCGGCAGCGGCCATCGGTACGACGGCGGCAAGTGCGGCGGCAGCAATTGCGAACTGGGGTTTCGTCATCACCCCTGAAGAGCTCGAGACGCTGGCCCGCAACGTCGGTGAAACGTCCCTGCTGTCGCGCACCGGCGGCGCCCCAAGTCTTGCAGTCGGCATGGCGCATCTGTTTTCGCAGGCACTGGGCGGTGTTGCCGCGATGCCGATCTGGTATCACTTCGCGATCATGTTCGAAGCGCTGTTCATTCTCACGACGCTCGATGCCGGCACGCGTGTTGGTCGCTTCATGCTGCAAGACCTGCTTGGTCACATCTACAAGCCGCTTGGCCGTGTGTCTTGGTATCCCGCCGTCGTCCTGACCAGCGGCATGTTCGTTGGCGCGTGGGGGTACTTCCTCTACCAAGGCGTCACCGATCCACTGGGCGGCATCAACTCGCTCTGGCCGCTGTTCGGTATTTCCAATCAGCTGCTGGCGACGGTCGCACTCTGTGTCGGAACGACAGTCATCATCAAGATGGGCAAGGCCAAGTTCGCCTTCATCACCATTTTGCCCATGGTCTGGCTTTCCATCGTGACCTCCACCGCCGGGTTGACGAAGATCTTCTCAGCCGATCCCAAACTCGGCTTCCTCTCCCACGCACGGCTGGTCGAGTCCCAGATTCTGAGTGGCAAGCTGCCCGCCGCCATCAAGTCGGTTGACGCGGCCCATCGCATCATCTTCAACGACCGACTCGACACCGCCGTTGCCGCGTTCTTCCTCGTGTCCGTGGTACTGATCCTTGGCGCGTCATTCTTCGAGTGGTACAAGGTGTTGAGCGGCCGGAAGGCAGCCGTCAGCAGCGAGTCGAAGTACGTGGCGAGCCAGCTGATGGGCGAGGCCGCCTAGCGGAAAGGGACAAACGCAACTCGCTCGGGCGATCAAATTCGCCCGGGCGAGTTGTTGTTCCGGCGACCGCTTTTTTCAAAGGTGGTGCATCAAGCGCTGACGGGTGGGGCGCTCAGCTCGCCGGTATGGCTGCTGACGTGGATAGGGGCATTGGACGCGCAGGCCCATCTGTCACGCGCGGGAGATAGATGGAGAAGGTACTCCCGTGTCCTGGGCTGCTGACGGCGAAGATGCTGCCACCAGATTGCTTCACGATACCGTACGCCATGGCGAGACCCAAGCCGGTGCCATGGCCAACCCCTTTCGTGGTGAAGAACGGCTCAAAGACACGTCGACGTACCGCGTCTTCCATGCCGCTGCCGGTATCGCTCACTTCAAGCAGCACGTAGTCGCCCGCGGCAAGCGGGGAATGGTCTGACGGCGGCGAGTCGCCAATGGTGACGTTCCGCGTCACCAGCGTCAGCTTCCCGCCCGTTGGCATGGCGTCACGCGCGTTCGCCGCAAGGTTCATCACGACTTGTTCGATCTGCATCGGATCGGCGCGGACCGACCCGATGCCGTCAGCCGGCTCGATCACGAGTTCGATGTGCTCACCGAGCAGCCGATGCAGCTTAGACTGCACTCCGGTAGTCACCTGATGCATGTCGACCACATCGAACTGCATCACTTGCTTGCGACTGAACGCGAGCAGCTGCCGCGTGAGCGTTGCCGCGCGTGTGCCAGCCTCGCGAATCTGCTCGAGGTCTGCCCGGATGAGCGAGTCATCCGGCGTATCGGCCACAATCAATTCAACCGTGGCGTTGATGACTGTCAGCAGATTGTTGAAGTCGTGCGCGATGCCACCGGCGAGGCGCCCCACCGTTTCCATCTTCTGCGCCTGCTGCAGTTGCGACTCGAGCAAACGCTGCTCGGTCAGGTCACGCCCAATGGCGATGAAGTGCACGATCTCCCCACGTTCATCCTTGAACGGGGTGATGGTGCACGCTTCGAGATAGAGGGTTCCGTCTTTGCGCCGATTGGTGAGTTCGCCATGCCAGACCTCACCGGCAAGAATCGTGTCCCACATGGCCTTGAAGAATGCGCCTTCGTGCACTGCCGACTTGACCAACTCTCGCGGGTTCTTTCCAACGGCTTCGTCAGACGCGTAGCCCGTGAGCTGCGTGTAGCCGACGTTGACCCACTCCACCGTGCCGTGGCGATCGGTGATGCACATCGCGTTGGCGGCCGCGTTCAGCGCGGCACTGCGGAGGTGCAACGCGGCGTCGGCGCGCTTCTCTGCCGTGATGTCAAACAACACTACACGACACTCAGTCCCACTCTCCGTGCGAGTGCCTTCGAGACGGAGTGACACCATCGGCCCATTTTTCTGCGGCGGCGAGAGGTCGCACACCGCGCGTTCGTCTGTGCCGAATACCACGCGCATGAAGTCCGCGAACCGTGCACGGTCGAGCGCACCGAGGAAGAAGGAGAAGTTCCGATGCACCAGCCATGAGCGTTCGATGCCGAGCAGTCGCGCGCCGGTGAGATTCACCTGCGTGATCACGCCCTCGGCACTGAGCGTCAGGTAGCCGACGGGCGCGAAGTCATAGAGATCGGTGTAGCGAGCCAGGAGCGATTCAACATGATCGCGTGCTCGACGCAGCTCCTCGTTCTGCAACTCCAGTTCGACCTGATAGACCTGCAGTTCGTACACCAGGCGTGCAGGATCAACGCCCGGGGCAGAGACCGGGGCCGTATAGCCGTCAGGATCGAGCCGCTTCTCGGCGCGGCGGCGCAGCTCGAATGAGTCGGGTGTGTGCTCGCTCACGACCGTTCACCACTATGGCGATCGCGTTCGGCCTCTTCCAACTGGTGTGCCTGATCTTCGATGTGCTTCTCCAGGCCGACCTGTGTCGCAATCATCCGGCCTTCAAGCTCTTTGGATGCGGTGATATCGGCGAAGGTGATGGTCACTCCATCAACGGTGTTGGTGAGCGTGCGATACGGAATGATGCGCACGCGATACCAGCGTCCATCGTGCCCTTGGGCGATCTGCTCATGCACGGCCACCCGTTCAAGCACCTCACGCGCGTGTTGCAACAGCAGCGGGTAGTCCAAGTCCGACGCCAGCTCGGCAAGCGGCCGACCGACATCCGTTGCCGTGAGTTTGAAGATCCTGTTTGATCCGGCCGTAAAGAGTCGCACCTTGAGGTTGACATCCAGAAATACTGTGGCGACCTCAGTGCTGTCGAGCAGATTCTTCATGTCGTTCGCAAGTCGAGAGAGGGTGTCCACGCGTGACTGCAGTTCGTGATTCAGCGTCTGCAGCTCCTCGTTCATCGACTGCATTTCCTCTTTCGAGGTCGTCAGCTCCTCATTCGTCGACTGCAGTTCCTCGTTCGCCGACTGCAACTCTTCGTTGGCCGCATTGAGTTCTTCCTTTGACCTTTGCTGTTCTTCGTGTGACTCCTGCAGGTCGATTCGGAGCTGCGACAGCTCCTGCTCCAGCTGCGTCACCTGCGCTCCGCGCGCGGGCGTGCCCTTGGGCAGCGGCTTGGCAATGAGGCGTGCGGCGACGTCGGTGAACACAATCATCACCATGCCGCGCAGTGTTTCGGGCTCGTGCAGCGCCTCGACCGTGAGATCGATGGTCTGACTTCCGCCATTGATACCCACGACAATGCCCGCTCGACGCACCGCTTCGGTTGCACTGACTGCTTTGCGAAACACATCGTTCAACTCGAACCGCAAACCGTCGCGCGCCATGGCGAACACATTCCAGTTCGTCTTCCCTGCTGCCGGCTCCAGATACTTGCCGGTGCGACCGCTGATGAAGGCGATGTCACCCTTGCTGTCGACAAGAACGGCGGCTGGCGAATAACGCTGCAGCAGCAGCTTTTCGGCATCCACCTGCAGGCTGCCGCGCGACTGCGTTGCCGTGGCAGTCGGGGTCGTCGCTCTCCCCCGTGTAAACGCGGATGGAAAGTTGATGGTGTCAAGCCGCGCTGGCGTTTCGCGCCGCAGATAAATGCGGGACTTCGCGTCGGCGGCCAAGAACAGGTTGGTGGCTGGGCCTATGGTTTCCGAATTGCCGAGAAAGAGCACTCCGCCCGGATTCAGGCTGTAGTGAAAAAGCGGAAGCAGTTTGTTCTGCAGCTCCGGCGTGAGGTAGATCAGCAGGTTGCGGCAGGTCACGATGTCGAGCTTCGTGAATGGCGGATCCATGGCGAGATTGTGCGGCGAGAAAATAACCGACTCACGAATCAAGCTATTGACTTGATAGTCACCACGTTCGGTCATGACGAAAAACCGATTCAATCGCTCTTCCGACACGTCGGCCGCAATGCCAGCCGGATACACCCCCGCACGGGCCCGGTCGATGGCGTCCCGATCCAGATCGGTCGCGAATAGCTGCAACGCATGATTCGTTGGCGGCGTGGTCTGCTCCATCGCCTCACGCAGCAGCATCGCGAGCGAGTACGCTTCTTCGCCCGTGGCACATCCCGCCACCCATGCGCGCACCGGCTGACTCGGCGCGCGTCCGTTCAGCACCGCGGAGGTGATCTGCACCTTGAGCTCGTCCCACGCCACCGGATCGCGGAAGAAGTTCGTCACGCCGATGAGCAGCTCCTTGAAGAGCAGATCAATCTCCTGCGGGTTCTCCTGCAGATAGCGCACGTATGACGATGCACGCTCGATCTGATGGATCCCCATCCGGCGCTCGATGCGGCGCAGGATCGTGTTGTGCTTGTAGAGGGAGAAGTCGTGTCCCGTGTGTGCCCGGAGCAGGATGACGACTTTTTCGAGCGCGCCGCGTGCTTCCTCGCCGGGCGTATGCGACGCGTCCACGCTGGGAGGGATGTACTTCAGATACGCGACGATCCGG
>Ga0105049_10004928_pt1 | contig 15591 bp, 16 predicted proteins | sample MAT06_FD_78087 | JGI IMG/M metagenome (GOLD analysis project Ga0105049, IMG submission 78087) | Freshwater microbial communities from Lake Fryxell liftoff mats and glacier meltwater in Antarctica - MAT-06 | ecosystem: Environmental > Aquatic > Freshwater > Ice > Liftoff microbial mat | place... | reverse complement strand
GGCGGACCGGGCGGCGGAAAAGGCGTTTCCGCGCCTGCTTTGGAAGCGGAAATCCGCCATTCAGCGCCAGATCCGCGCATGGACGCCGGACACCGTGATGCGGGCCATCGAGCAGCTGGCGGAGGCGGAAATCCTGACGCGCCGGACCGAAATTCCGGCCGACGCGGTGACCGGAAGAGCCCTGTTGCTGATTGCGGCACAGGCCCGGCGGAAAGCGCGCCAACGCGCATGATTGGTCAAAAAGCGCGTGTTGCCGACGTGATGTGGCGGCGGACTATTTTTTGGCGATCAGCGCGACGGCGAGGCGGAGTTTGATCTGCTCGGCGATCTCGCGTGCCGCGCGGTCTTCGGCGTCATTGCGGGCAGTCTGTATCGCGAATTGGCTATCGACCACGTTGTAGGACGCGGTCGTTTCGGCGCGGCCGGCAGCGAGCACCGCCGAACTGCCGACTGGCACCAGCGTCCAGTCGGCGGTGAGGCGGTAATTATAGCGGGTGGTCGAGCTGTCATCCTGGATCGAGAGGCCGCGGCGCTCGTCGGCGAGGGCAAGTTTCAGCTCATAGCGCGCCGGCTCGTTGTGGCCGGGCGTGTGGATCGCCCGGTCGAGCGCGTCGGAGACGAGATAGCCGATGCGGTCGCTGTCATTGGTGGCCGAGACTGCTGCGATGCGGATCGAACCGAATGCCGCCTCGGCGCCTTCAGGGATCGAGGCGGTGCCGTAGAGCGGGCGGAAGCCGCAGCCGGAAAGCGCCAGCGCCGCAGCCAAGACGAGGGCAGCGCGGGCTTTCATCAGATCACCAGATTGACGATGCGGTTGGGCACGACGATCACCTTTTTGGGTGCCTTACCTTCAAGCGCCCGGACGACCGAGTCCAGCGCCAGCACGGCGGCCTCGACATCGGCAACGGGCAGATCCTTTTTCAGGGCGATCTCGTCGCGGCGCTTGCCGTTGATCTGTACGGCGAGTGTGACCGTGTCGAGCGCGACCAGAGCGGGGTCGGCTTTGGGCCACGCCGCGTGGACGATCATCGTGTCATGATCAAGCAGCGCCCACGCCTCTTCGGCGAGATGCGGCATCATCGGCGAGATCATCAGCGTCAGATATTCATAAGCCTCGCGCAGAGCCTCGGGGGCTTCGCCGCCGAAAGCCTGCAGCGTGTTCGCGAGCTCATAAAGCCGCGCAATGCCGCGATTGAACCGAAACTGTTCCAGATCGGTGGTGAGGCCGTCGAGCGCGCGATGCACCGCGCGGCGCAGCTCCAACGCCGCGCCTGTCGCGGACGCGGGATCGCTGCCCCTGGGCGCGAGCCGGGGCAACGCTTCATTCAGCAGACGCCAGATGCGCTGGACGAGACGCGCAGCACCATCGACGCCGCCTTGCGTCCATTCGCTGTCACGCTCGGGCGGTGAGTCCGACATGAGGAACCAGCGCGCGCAGTCGACGCCGTAGGTATCGGCGACCTCTTCCGGCGGCACGACGTTCTTCTTCGACTTCGACATTTTCTCGGGCGGGCCGACCGTGACGGGCTGATTGGAGCCGCGCGTCATCCAGACGCCGTCGCGCTTTTCTATGTCCTCGGGCGCGAGCCACTTGCCCGCAGCGTCTCGATAGGTCTCGTGGGTAATCATGCCCTGTGTGAAAAGACCGGCGAAGGGCTCGCTGAGATTGAGGTGACCGGCCGCCTTCATCGCGCGGACGAAGAAGCGCGAATAGAGCAGGTGCAAAATCGCATGCTCGATGCCGCCGATATATTGATCGACAGGGAGCCAATAGTCGGTGGCTTCAGGGTTGGTCGGCTCATCGACCGGCGTCGCGTCGCAGAAGCGCGCAAAATACCAGGACGAGTCTACAAACGTATCCATCGTGTCGGTCTCGCGCCGGGCGGGCTTGCCACAGCTCGGGCAGGCGACGTGTTTCCAGGTCGGGTGCCGATCGAGCGGGTTTCCAGGCGCGTCGAAGGTGACGTCTTCGGGCAAGACAACGGGAAGCTGGTCGACGGGCACGCCGACTGGGCCGCAGCTCTCGCAATGGATGATCGGGATCGGGCAGCCCCAATAGCGCTGGCGCGAGACGCCCCAGTCACGGAGGCGCCAGTTCACCTGGCCGGTGCCGGCGCCGCGCTTTTCAAGCTCGGTGATCGCGCGGGTGCGGGCAGTTGCGGGATCGAGGCCGTCAAGGAAACCGGAATGGGCGAGGCGACCGTCACCGGTCCAGGCATCGGCACCGACGTGAAAGCTATCGGCGTCTTCATCGGCGGGGATAACGACGGGTTTGACCGGCAGCCCGTATTTGCGCGCGAAGTCGAGGTCGCGCTGGTCGTGCGCCGGGCAGCCGAAAATGGCGCCAGTGCCGTAATCCATCAGCACGAAGTTCGCGACATAGACCGGCAGCGTCCAGTTCGGGTCGAACGGATGGACGGCGCAGATGCCGGTGTTGAAGCCCATCTTCTCGGCGGTTTCGATGGCGGCTTCGGTGGTGCCCTGTCGGCGGCAGTCATCGATGAAACCTGAGAGCGCGGGGTCGGTCTTCGCCGCAGCGGCGGCAAGAGGGTGGTCGGCAGCGATGGCGATGAAGCTGGCGCCGAACAGCGTGTCGGGGCGTGTCGTATAAACCTCGACGCTGTCGTTCTCGGCTGGCGTGGAGGTCAGTGCGAAGCGCACGCTCGCGCCTTCGGATCGGCCGATCCAGTTGGCCTGCATCGCGCGGACTTTTTCAGGCCAGCGATCAAGCGTCGCGAGGTCGGCGAGCAATTCTTCCGCGAAGTGCGTGATCCTGAAGAACCACTGGGTGAGCTTTTTCTTTTCAACCAGCGCGCCGGAGCGCCAGCCGCGGCCATCGACGACCTGTTCGTTGGCGAGGACGGTGTGTTCGACCGGGTCCCAGTTGACGGCGCTTTCCTTGCGGTAGGCGAGACCGAGCTTCAGGAAGTCGAGGAACATGCGCTGCTGGTGCTTGAAATAGCTGGGCTCGCAGGTTGCGAACTCGCGGCTCCAGTCGATCGAGAGGCCGAGCAGATCGAGCTGGTCCTTCATCGCGGCGATGTTCTGGCGCGTCCACGCGGCGGGGTGGACCTTGCGCTCCATGGCGGCGTTTTCAGCCGGCAGACCGAAGGCATCCCAGCCAAAGGGATGCAACACGTTGAAGCCGGCCATGCGCTTGTAGCGCGCGACCACGTCGCCCATCACATAGTTGCGGCCATGGCCGATGTGAATTTTCCCCGACGGATAGGGAAACATCTCGAGCACATAGTATTTGGGTTTGGTGCGGTCGATGCGGGCGCGGAAGACGTCTTCGTCTTTCCAGCGCTTGCGCCAGCGGCGTTCGGACGCGGCGGCGTCATAGCGGATCGGCAGTTTGGGATCGGCAGACATGGGACTCGCTTCGGGGCGCGGCGCGCCTCAGTACAGTTCCTCATCGAGCGCGGTCTTGATCTGGCGCGCGCGCAGAAGGATCGCCTGCTGCACGGTGACCGCAGTCTCGGGGTTGACGCCGGCGGGCGATCCGCCGATCCGGCGATAGACCGTGACGGCGACCGAGCTGGCGCTGGGGGCGCCGGGAAAGATCTGGACGACGACCCGGACTTCTTCACCCGATCCCGCCGAGATTTCACCCCAATTGGTCTCGATGCGGCCGGCGACCGGGTCTTCCGAGGCGAGCGGCAGGAAGTTCAGCGTTTCCTTGGCGCCGGCCCAGATATAGGGATCGACGGTCAGGTTTTCCGGGGTGTTTTCCGGGATGAAGGGCACCGCGACAAGGCCGAGCGACTCGCAGGCCGAGAGGCTGGGCGCGACCGCGACGAGCGCGACGATGGCCATGCGGCGGAAGGTCGAGGGGAAGCCGGCGGATATGGTCATCGTCGGAACCTTTGGCGAAAGGCGAGGGTCGGCCCGCACCTTGAGGGAAAGCCTCTTAACCGTGCCCGGCATTTCCGGCAAGGCGAGGGGCCGGGAGAGAGGACATCGCAAAACGTGACCTTGTCACCTGAACTTGGTAAACGGCCATTAACCTTGCTTCGGCGATGAAGATCGTCAGGCTGCATCAAAGGCTTCGGCCCCAGGAGTTTGCGTCTATGTCCCGTCAGGCTTTTCTTGGCGCGAGCCTTTTCATCCTTGCCGGCACACCTCTCGGCTTGGCGGGCGTGGCGATGGCCGAGGAGAACGGCTTTAAGTTCGATGTCAGCGGCTTTCTGGACGTCTCGCTCTTCAACAACGACCAGGACACGAGCGGGTTCGCCGACACCGATCAGGAAGGATTGGGGGCGCTGGGCAACGGCAAGCTGCAATTGCGCGGCACCTATCTGACGGATGGCGGCTGGGAGCTGGGCGTCCGGACGGAGCTGCGGCTGCAGAGCGGCGAGCAGTCGAATTCAACCAGCGGCGCGGATGACTGGTTCCAGGCCGAGAAAATCTACATCTGGGCTGAAAGCGGCCTCGGGCGGCTGGAGCTGGGGGCGCAGGATGGCGCGGCCAAGCAGGCGCAGGCGGCGCCGCCCTCGATCACCAAGTCGATGCGGATCGACAATCCGCTGATGATGCCGGTGGCCGACGGAGAGGGCGCTTATTACCGCCCGGCAGGTCTGATGCTGCGCTCGGACAGCTATGCCTCGGACCAGAGCCTGAAAATCGTCTATCGCAGCCCGCGTTTGTTCGGGCTGCAACTGTCGCTGTCGTATACGCCGGAGTTCTCGGCCAACCTCGAGCGCTTCGTCAAAACGGCGGCGACCGATTTCAACCAGCAGTCTGACATCTTCGAGGCCGGGCTGAATTACGACACCAATCTGGATGACGTGCGGGTACGCGCCAGCCTCACCTATCTGACGGCAAGCAACGAAGCGGAGAGCGACACGTCGTCGACCGGCTCCAGCCCCTGGCAGTCGGGCGATCTGTCGGAGTGGAGCGCCGCGCTGAATTTGAAGATGAAGGGCCTGAGCTTTGGCGGCGCCTATCGCCATTCCAATGCGCGGGGCGGTTTCGTCGATCATGCCCCGGTCGTTCTGACGGGCGGGGCGAGCGATACCGAGATCTGGTCGTTCGGCGCGCTGTACGAGTGGGATAGCTGGAAGATCGGCGCGAACTATGTGACCGGCACGGCGAATGTCGCGGTGGCCTCTCTGATCGGAGGGTTTGTCGACGAGCAGAAGGGCGACGGCTGGCAGATCGGCGCGGCCTATCAGGTCGATACGGATATTCAGATCGCGGCGGGCTGGCAGTCGTATGATTTCGATGCCGGCGCTGCGATCAATCCGGGCGGGCTGGCGCAGAGCTTTGTGTTTGGCGCGCCGGGCGGCACGTATGCGGGCGATCTGACGGCTGATATTCTGTACACGGAAGTTTCGTTCGGGTTTTAGAGGTTGGTTGGCGGGTGCCTTGTCCTGCCAGCCCCCTTCCGGGGTTTCCCCACCTTCCCCCGATGGGGGAAGGCCCTTTCGCCAAACATCTTGCACATCCCACACCTCTGACATGATTGAGGCCTTCCCCCGGCGGGCGAAGGTGGCCGACGGCCGGAAGGTGGCTGGCAAGGTGAAGTGCCGGCGGTTCAGACGAATGAGATGGATGCGTAGCCCTGGGCGCGGCTGCCTTTGAGGCGGGCGAAGCGTGCGGCGTTCATGCCGCCGAGTGCGATCACCGGCAGATCGATGGTGTGGGCTAGTGCGCTGAAGCGCAACGGCCCGAGCGGCTGTGCGCCGGGATGGCTGGCCGTTGCAAAAACCGGCGAGAGGATGAGTGCGTCGGGTCGATAGCGCTGCGCTGTTGTGAGGGCGCGCGCGCCGTGGGCTGTCATTGTGACGAGACCGCGTGGCAGCAGGCGGCGGGCGAGCGGGATGCGATGGGCGAGCGCCTCGGGGGCGTGGAAGCCGTCGACGCGCAGGCGTGCGGCGAGGCGGGGATCGCCGGCGACGAGGAAGAGGTGGCCGTGGTCGCGCGCGATATTGTGAAGATGCGCGCCGAGGGCTTCGCGATGGGGGGCGCCATAGTGACGGAAGATGATGGCGGCGCCGGGCGGCAGTGTTGCCATCGCGGCTTCGGCATCGCCGCGCGTCTCGTCGGTCATCAGCCAGAGGCGGGGCAGCGCGGGCGGCATGCGTCTTCCTCGCGCCTTGCGGAGTTGGGCGCAAGATGGCTATGGGCTTCACCCATGTCGATTGCCGAAAACCTTGCGGAGATAAAGGCGCGCATTGCCGCGGCGGTGCGGGTGTCTGGGCGGGTGGGGGATGCAGCAGAGCTGATTGCGGTTTCCAAGACGCATGATGCGGCGGCGATCGAGGCGGCGATTGCGGCGGGGCAGCTGGTCTTTGGCGAGAACCGCGTGCAGGAGGCGCAGGCGAAATTTCCGGCGCTGAAGGCGGCGCATGCGGGGGTGAGGCTTCATCTCATCGGGCAGTTGCAGTCGAACAAGGCGCGCGAGGCGGTGATGCTGGCCGACGCCATTCATGGGCTGGACCGTGCGAGCCTTGCCAAGGCGCTGGCCGTGGAGATCGCGCGTCAGGGGCGCGCGCCGAAGCTGTTCATCCAGGTGAATACAGGTGAGGAGGCGCAGAAGGGCGGCGTGATGCCCGATGCGGCTGAGGGATTCCTTGGCGAGTGCCGGGGGCTGGGTTTGGAGATTGACGGCCTCATGTGCATCCCGCCCGAGGACGAGGAGCCGGCGCTGCATTTCGCACTGCTGGCCGGGATGGCGCAGCGGATGAAGCTGCCGGGGCTGTCGATGGGGATGAGTGGCGATTTTGAAGTCGCGGTGAAACTGGGCGCAACGCATGTGCGGGTCGGCAGCGCGATCTTCGGGGCGCGCTGAGTCTTATTCTTCCTCGACGAGGATCTGCGTGCCCGGTTCGGCGAGGGCGAGCAGCTTCATCATGTCTTCCAGGCGCACGGCGACGCAGCCCGCCGTCGGGCTGTAATCGCTGCGGGCGATGTGGAGGAAGATCGCGCTGCCTTTTCCGGCGATGACGGGATCGTCGTTGTAGCCCATGACCAGAATGACGTCGTAGATCGCGTCGTCGCGCCACAGCTCTTCGTGGCCCGCAGCATAAGGCAGGCGCACGGGGCGGTTGTAGTTTGGGTCACTGGCGGCATCGCACCAGCCGGCCAGTGGATCGAGCGGCGTCATCTTGAGCCGCGTCTCCGGCATCGGCATCCGGTCGGGGCGGAAGAAGGCTTCGCGCAGGGGCCACGAGCCGATCGGCGTGGCGCCGTCGCCTTCGTGCTTGTCGCCCTTCACGCCGCCGCGCCCGATGGCGCAGCGCATGGCGAAACCGTCGACCTCAAGGATGTGGCCGCCTGCCGGCCAGGCTCTTACCGTCCACTGCATGGGGGCGATGCTAAAGCCGTCGCAGGCAGGCTCAAGCGTTTCAGCGGCCATTAGCGGTCAGGCCGCCATAGGCGCCGAGATTGCGTTCCATCTGCTGCATGGCACGCAAATATGTGTCGCTGGCCGATGCCTGGGCAGCGGCGGAGTGTGCTTCCGATTGGGCGGCCCGGTTGATGGGGAAATAGCGCAGATTGTCGCCCTGGCTAAGCGGGATGGCAGTGGCGGCCATCGCGGCGGCGGTCTGCGGGTAGGCGGCGCCGCCTTGATTTGCGGCGACTTGAGCCGGGGCCGCCTCGTGACCGAAGGCGGACATCAGGGCCGACATCTGGTCGTCGGACATGTCCGGCACCGCGCCGGCGGCGGCGGTCTGGACGATGGGCGCGGTCGCGGACTCGTCGGATGGCGTGATGCCAAGGCTGGCAGCGAGCAGGGCGGCCTGAGCGGCGGAGAGCTGGGGCACGGCGGCGGTCGCCGGCGGGTTGGACAAGGCGAGCGTACGGGCAGGTTCGGCGGCGGGGGCCGGGGGCGTGATCACGGTCGGGGCGGCACTCTCCAGCGCTTCGGCGAAGGCGGGGGCTGGCTTGGCGGCGGCGGCCTCTTGGGCGTGGACGCGCGCAAGGATGGCGTGATGGCGCTGGAGGCTCATCATCTGCATCTGGACGTCGTTCATGGGGGATCAGGAGCAAGCGCCGGGCCATCCAGAGAGGTGTGGATTTCCGGGGTTTTCAGCGGGCGAGGCTCGGCAGGGATTGCCGTGTTTAGAGGTCGTGGCCGGCTTTGATGCGCTTGGTCTGCAGATAATGCGCGTTGTGGCGGTTGGGTGGGAAGGCGTGGTGGACGCGCTCGGTGACGGTGATGCCGTGACGTTCGAGCTGGGCAACCTTGTCGGGATTGTTGGTCAGGAGGCGGACGGCCTCGAAGCCAAGGGTTTTGAGCATGGTCGCGGCGGGCAGGAAGAGGCGCTCGTCGGCGTCGAAGCCGAGACGCTCATTGGCTTCGATGGTGTCAAAGCCCTGATCCTGAAGCTGGTAGGCGCGGAGCTTGTTCATCAGGCCGATGCCGCGGCCTTCCTGCGCCAAATAGAGCAGAACGCCGCCGCCTTCAGACGCGATGGTGCGGATGGCGCCGCGAAGCTGGTCGCCGCAGTCGCATTTGAGCGAGCCGACGAGATCGCCAGTGAAGCACTCTGAATGGAGGCGGACGAGGACCGGGCCGGGCGGGGCGGGCGGGTTGCCGCCGGTGTCGCCGATCAGGAAGGCCATGTGTTCGGGCCCGCCATCGCCGGCCCGGAAGGCAACGATAGAGGTGTGTTCGGCCCCGGCGAGGGGAACCCGGGCCTGGGCGACGGCGCGCAGATTGAGCGCCGAGGTTTCGTCATAGGCGGTGATCGCGGCGGCTTGGACGCGCTCCAGCCGGTCGGCCTCTTCCAGCGCGTGGGCGGCGTGTTTGTCGAGGGCGGTGGCGGCCAAGGCGGGCAGCAATCCGGCCAGTTTTGCGAGTTTGACGCCGGCCTGATAGCCGTCGGGCAGAGCCTGCCGGAGCGCCGTGAAGGGGCCGGCGAGGGGGTTGGCGAGGTCGGCGGTTGGGTTGGCGAGGGTTTGCAGGCGGGCGAAAGGATCGTCCGTGCCGAGATCCAGCGTGACCACGCCTTCCGTATAAAGTCGGGCCTTGAGCGTCATGGCCCTTGCATGGGTGATGACGCCGTGGAGGACACGGCCATCGGCCATTGCCATGAGGCGGTCGCGGGTTCCGGTTTCGGCGGCGAGGATGAGGACCGGGGTGCCGTCCGCCCCGTCGACGAGGACAGGTTCACCCCGGCGGAGGGCCGCCGCAGATCGTTCTACGCCGTTCAAAAGGGGGAGTTCGGTGGCCAAAGGAGTTGGAGCGCCTGTCACAGTTTGCCGGGAGCTTTGCCTATAAGATAGAACGTCTTGTCACAATGCCGGGCCGTGTGAGCCGTCCGGCGCTTGCAGCTGCCGGAAACATTGCACCCCATGAGCGCAAAGCGCCGCCTCCTTCTCGTCGACGATGACAAAGACCTGCGCGAGGCGCTGGCCGAACAGCTTGTGCTGACGGGCGAGTTCGAAACGATCGAAGCGCAGACCGGCGCCGGCGGTGTCGAGAAGGCCAAGGAAGGCGGGTTCGACCTGATCCTTCTGGATGTCGGCCTGCCCGATATCGACGGGCGCGAAGCCTGCCGGTTGATGCGCAAGGGCGGTGTGAAAACCCCCATCGTGATGCTGACCGGGGCCGGCGAAGAAGCCGACCAGGTCCAGGGTCTCGATGCCGGGGCCAACGACTACGTCACCAAGCCGTTCCGTTTCGCTGTGCTGCTGGCGCGGGTGCGTGCGCATTTGCGCAGCCACGAGCAGAGCGAGGACGCGACCTTTGCGGTCGGGCCCTACACGTTCAAGCCGGCGGCGAAATTGCTGGTCACGGCGGCGAACAAGAAGGTGCGCCTGACGGAGAAGGAAACGGCGATCCTCAAATATCTCTACCGGCAGGGCAAAGCCGTGGCGCGTGAAACGCTTCTGCATGAAGTGTGGGGCTACAACCCGGCCGTGACGACGCACACGCTGGAAACCCATATTTATCGCCTCCGCCAGAAGATCGAGCCCGATCCCGGCAAGGCCTCGCTCATCCTCACCGAGAGCGGCGGGTACAGGCTGTCGCCGTGAGCGAAGCGCTTGCCCTGGCAGACCGCTTCTTTGCGGCAATCGAGGCCGGCGATGTCGCTGCGGTCGAGGCGATCTACGCGCCCGATGCGACGATCTGGCATAATCACGACGGCAAGTTTGAGACCCGCGAGCGCAATCTGCGCACGCTCAGTTTTCTCTGCGCCACGCTGGCGAACCGGCGCTACGACGTCAGCCGCCGCTATGAAGTGCCGGGCGGCTTTGCGCAGGAGCATACGCTGAACGGCACACTGCCCGACGGCTCGACGTTTTCGATGAGTGCGGCGATATTTGTCGACATCAAGGCCGGACGGATCACGGGCTTGCGCGAATATTTCGATGGGGCTGCGGCGAACGCGCCCTTCCTTCCTTTTGTACCCAAGCGTGCCTGAATGAGCGACGACTTCATCATCCGCTTCTGGGGCGTGCGCGGGTCGATCGCCTGCGGAGGGCCGGACTATGCGGTCTATGGCGGCAACACCTCGTGCCTGGAAGTGCGGGCCGGTGGGCGGGTTTTGATTTTCGACGGCGGCACGGGCATTCGTCCGCTCGGCGAGGCGCTGATGCGCGAAGGCGCGATCACCTCAGCGATCTATCTCAGTCACACGCATTTCGATCATATTTGCGGGCTTCCGTTCTTCGGACCGCTGTTCGACACCAAGAACCATTTCGACATCTGGTCGGGTCATCTCGACTGGCCACTGACGACGCGGGACGCCGTCTCGACGCTGATGTCGGCGCCGGTACTGCCGATCGATCCCGATGTTTTTGCCGCCGAGGTGAATTTCCGGGACTTCAAGGCCGGCCAGACGCTCAACCCCTTCGACGGGATCACGCTGAAGACGACGGCGCTCAATCATCCCAACGGCGCGACCGGCTATCGCATCGAGCATGGCGGGCGCGCAGCCTGCTACATCACCGATCTGGAACATGAGGGCGAGACGCCCGATCCGGCACTCGCCGATTTCGTGCGCGGCGCCGATATCATGATTTACGACGCCTCTTATACCGAGGCGGAATACACCCAGCGCAAAGGCTGGGGTCATTCGACCTGGAATGCCGGACTGAAGCTGGCGCTGGCGGCGAAGGTCGGGCTTTACGTGCCCTTCCATCACGATCCAGGCCACACCGACGAGGCGATGGCCAAGCTGGAAGCCGAGGCGGTTTACGTCGCCACCAAGGCCGGGATGCCCTGCCGTTTCGCCCGCGAGGGCATGGAACTGGTTCCCGGCCGTACGGAGCCGGTTCCGGTCTGATCCTGGCTGAGCCGGCTTGATCTGGGTCGATCACGCACAACATTGCCCCCCGATGTGACCCGGATCACCGTTCGATGCGGCCGCTCATGGCAAGGTTTGCGTGCCAAGACCGGGCCGGGGGCTTCGGATGGAGACTAGAATGCGCAAGAGCCTTCTCATTGCCGCCGCTGCGCCGCTGGCCCTTCTGGGCGCTGTGGCGATGGCCGACGATCAGGCCGTTTCCCAGAGCTTCCAGGCCAAGCGCGTGCAGATCGATGCGCTGGTCGGCAATCTGAAAATCGTGGTGCGAGACGGCTCCCCCACCATCGACGTCGCGCTCTCCGGCAGCCAGGAGATGATCCAGAAGGTCCGGCTCTCGACCTCCGGTGACGCCATGGTGCTGACCATGGAGGGCATGGAAGGCGACTGGTGGGACGAAATGTGGGACTTCAACTCTGTCTCGTCCGACGACCTTTCCGTCACCATCACGGTCGGCGCCAATACGCCGGTGAAGGTGAACAATTATATCGGCGACGCCGAAATTGGCGACATCAACGCGACGCTGAAGATGAATACCAGCGGCGGCGAGGTCCGGGCCGGCTCGGTGACCGACGCGGATGTCTCGATCGCCGGGTCGGGCGATATAATCCTTGGAAATGTTGTGGGAGATCTCGATGCCTCGATCGCCGGCTCGGGCAGCGTGAAGACCGGTGACACCCATTCCGCCGATGTCGAGATCGCGGGCGGCGGCGAGATCAAGGTCGGTACGGTCAACGGCGATTTCGATATCGATGTCGCGGGTTCGGGCGAGGTTTATGCCGTTTCGGTCAACGGCAAGGTGAATATAGACGTTGCCGGTTCGGGCGATGTGAAGATCGATGGCGGCAACGCCGATCCGTTCAAGGTGGATATTGCGGGCTCGGGCGACGTGCGCTTTGGCGGCACGGCGAACAATCCCGATGTCTCGGTGATGGGCTCGGGCGACGTCTGGATTTCCGCCTATACCGGCACGCTCTCGAGCGACGGCGCGGACATCAAGATCGGCAAGGCGGAGTAGGTTCGCGGCTGCAAGCAAGAGTTTAGCGGGGCCTCGCGTGAGCGGGGCCTTTTGCTTGGGGGGTATCCCAACACGCATCGCCGTATGGTCTATTGCGATGATGAAAGAGCTGATCGTTCGCTTTCTGGCGCTTTTGGACAAGCAACCGCCAGCAGATGATGCCCTGCTCGAGAAGCTTGCCCATACTCTGGATGCGCTGACCCATGCGATGAGCGAACTGCCCCAAGGCCGGCGCGCTTTGGATGCGCCCGATCCGCCCGATCTTGACCACGTCGCGTCGAGACAAAAAATCTGCCTGCTGTTCCCCGATCTCGGATTCTATCCGTCGGTCGATCCGCTAACAGATCTGTCGAAGGCAATGCCTGAGGTCGGGATCGAAGACGCGATCGACGACATCGTCGATATCGCCAGCGATCTCACCAAAGCTGAATGGCGCTTCAGCAATGTCGACGATCTGGACGCGTGCTGGAATTTGCACTTCTTCTACCGCGTTCACTGGGGCCGACACCTTCTGAACCTGCGCGGCCTTCTTCACGCAAGGCTTCACGAGCGGAGTTGAGTCATAATCGTGGATGGCCCGTCTTCGCGGACCATGACGGTTTCGTGTCAATTTCGGCCGGTGGCGCACCGCCACCTCTCCTGACTTGCTTCGCAAGCCGACCCTTCTCCCCGCTCACGCGCGGAGAGGGGTCGGCTATTGCAGGCGGCGCGTTACTCGTAGCGCAGGGCGTCAATGGGGTTGAGTTTGGCGGCGCGGCGGGCAGGGAAGAAGCCGAAGGAGAGACCGAAGGCGGCCGAGAAGAGCGTCGCGCCGATGATGACGCCGATCGAGGGCAGAAACGGCGCGCTCATCGCGCTGACGCCCAGGATCGCGACCGAGAGGCCGAGCACGATGCCGACGAGACCGCCAAGAGTCGACAGGATCGCCGCCTCAGTGAGGAACTGCATCAGAACGTCGCGCTCCTGTGCCCCGATGGCGAGGCGGATACCGATCTCGCGGGTCCGTTCGGTGACGCTGACCAGCATGATGTTCATGATGCCGATGCCGCCGACGATCAGCGAGATGAAGGCGACGGCGGAAACGAAGAGCGTGATGAAGCCGAAAATGTTCTGCGCTTCTTCCACGAAGCCCTGAAGGTCGCGGACGGTAAAATTGTCGCCGCTGTCGAGACCGACGCCGCGCGAGGAGCGGAGCGAAGCGCGGATCGCGTCCATGACGCGGGGAACGTCTTCGCGGGTCGCGGCGGAGATCTGGATGTTGAAGATCTGTGTGCCGCCCTGAATCCGGCGCTGGAAGGCGCGGAGCGGCATCATCACCCTGTCGTCCTGGTCGCCGGTGATGAATGAGGTGCCCTTGGACTTCAGCACGCCGATGACTTCACAAGGCACACGGCCGATGCGGACGCGCTGACCCACAGCCACGCCGCCGGCGAAGAGTTTGTCGCGCACCGTCTTGCCGATAACGCAGACTGAGCGGCCCTCTTCAGCGGGCATGAAGGCGCGGCCTTCGGCGAGTTGCCAGAGGCCAATGCGGAAGATGGAGGCTTCGCCGCCCTCGATCTGGGTGTTCGCGGAATAGCCCATATAGGTGACTTCTGCGCCGGCCTGGGCCGAGGGCGTGATGTCAACGAGGCCGGGGACGGAGTGACGCAAGGCGTCGACATCCTGGCTGTCGAACGGCGCATCGTTGCCGCGGCCGCCAGCATCCGGCCCGCCGGGGAAGGCGAAAATCAGGTTGTTGCCGAGGCTTTCGAGTGTGGAGGTGATCTGGGCGGTGACGCCGGCGCCGATGGTGACGAGCGCGATGACCGAGCCGACACCGATGATCATGCCGAGGCAGGTGAGGAAGGTGCGCAGCTTGTTGGCGCGCAGCTCCCGTAGAGCGAGGCGGATGGTGGTCCAGTTCATGGTGCTACTCGAAGCGCAAGGCGTCGATCGGGTTCATCCGGGCGGCGGTGCGCGCCGGGAAGAAACCGAAGCCGATACCGATGAGGGCCGAGAAAAGCGTCGCGCCGATAATGAGCGGGGCGGACGGCAGGAAGGCCCAGCCGAGCGCCCCGGTGACGAGCGAGGCGATGCCGAGCCCGAGCGCGATGCCAGCAAGTCCGCCGAGGACGGCGAGGGCCATCGCCTCGATCAGGAACTGGGTTAGCACGTCGCGCTCCTGCGCGCCGATGGCGAGGCGGATACCGATCTCGCGGGTGCGCTCGGTCACACTGACCAGCATTATGTTCATGATACCGATGCCGCCGACGATGAGCGAAATGAAGGCGACGGCGGAGACGAAAAGGGTGACGACGCCGAGGACGGATGCCGACTCCTCGCCAAACGAGGAGACGTCCTGCATGGTGAAATCGTCGGGCTTGCCTTCAGGAATGCTGCGGAGGCCCCGCAGCACCTGGCGCGCGTTCTCCATCATCGGCGCGACATCATCCTTGTTGCCGGCCATGAGTTGAAGCGTGTTGATCCAGTCATCGCCGGTAAAGCGGCGCTGATAGGCGCGCAGCGGCAGGATGATGCGGTCGTCCTCGTCGTCGCCGAATGTCGAGGCGCCTTTGGGGTTCATCACGCCGACGACCTCGCAGGCGACACCGTCGACGCGGATACGCTGACCCACGGGATCGAGCGCGCCGAATAACCTCTCGCGCACCGTCTTGCCCATAACGCAGACCATACGGCCGCTGTCGGATTCGGCTTCCGAAAAGAAGCGCCCGCTCGCGATGGTCCAGAGGCGGATGTCGAAATAGTCGGGCGTCGTGCCGATGCCAGTGGTCTCAGTGTCGAGATTGCCGAACTTGACCGTATGACCGCCCCCGACCGACGGGGCGATGCGTACGACCTGCGGCACCGTGCGGCGGACGAGATCAAGATCACGCCAGGTAAACTTCTTGCCTTCGCGTGAGGGACCGCGGCCGCCATCGCCGCCGGGCCAGATCCAGACGAGGTTCTGGCCGATCGAGGCAAACTCGCGGTTGATCGAGGAAGAGACCCCGGCGCCGATGGTGAGCAGGGCGATGACAGCGCCGACGCCGATGATCATGCCTAGGCAGGTCAGAAACGTCCGCATCTTGTTGGCCCAGAGCTCGCGCAGCGCCAGGCCGAGGGCCGAGAAGATCATGTCGCCATCGCCTTGCTCTGGGCCTCGAGCTGGGACTTGGTGATCGGCGGGCCGTCATAGGCGATCTTGCCGTCCGTGAAGCGGATGTGCCGTTTTGTGTAGGCGGCGACGTCGTCTTCGTGGGTGACGAGGATGATGGTGATGCCGCGCTTCTCATTGAGCTCGCGGAAGAGCTTCATGATCTCGTGCGTGCGCTG
>Ga0105049_10004925_pt1 | contig 15593 bp, 12 predicted proteins | sample MAT06_FD_78087 | JGI IMG/M metagenome (GOLD analysis project Ga0105049, IMG submission 78087) | Freshwater microbial communities from Lake Fryxell liftoff mats and glacier meltwater in Antarctica - MAT-06 | ecosystem: Environmental > Aquatic > Freshwater > Ice > Liftoff microbial mat | place... | reverse complement strand
TCAGGCAAGGCCGGCGGTTGCCGCCACTTCGGCGGCGAAGTCTGATGTCGCCTTTTCGATGCCTTCGCCAAGCTGGAAGCGGACGAAGCGCGAAACCTTGATATCGGTGCCCAGCTTCCGGGCTTCAGCCGCAACGATGTCGGCGACCTTGGACTTGCCGTCGATCACGAAAACCTGGCTCATCAGCGCCACTTCGCCAGCAAACTTCTTCACCGCGCCGTCCACCATGCGCTCCACGATGTCGGCCGGCTTGCCGGAAGCCGCCGCCTTTTCCGCCGCAATCGCCCGCTCGCGCGCCAGCAGATCGGCATCCAGATCATCGGCCGTCAGCGCCAGCGGGTTCGCCGCTGCAATGTGCATCGCAAGCTGCTTGCCAAGCGCCATGAGCGCCGCCTTGTCGCCATCGCTGTCGATCGCCACCAGCACGCCGATCTTGCCCATGTCGGGCGCCGCTGCGTTGTGCACATAAGAGGCAACCACGCCGGTCGCCTCGACGATTTCCGCGCGCCGGACCGCCTGCTGCTCGCCGATCGTCGCGATGTTGTTCGTCAGCACATCCTGCACGCTGCCGCCAGCCGGGTGGTTTGCGGCAAGCAGTGCGTCCACATCGGAACCATGCCGCAACGCCAGCTTTGCGACATCGCCGACAAAGCCCTGGAATTGCGCATTCTTGGCGACGAAATCGGTTTCGCTGTTGATTTCGACAACCGCACCTTTCGTGCCGTCCACCGCGACGCCAACCAGGCCTTCGGCAGCCGTGCGGCCTGCCTTCTTGGCGGCAGAGGCAAGCCCCTTGGTGCGCAGCCAGTCGACCGCCTTCTCGAAATCGCCAGCGGTTTCCACCAGCGCCTTCTTGCAGTCCATCATGCCGGCGCCAGTGCGGTCGCGCAGGTCCTTCACCAGCTTTGCGGAAATGTCAGCCATATCAGGCTCCTCTTGTGGGTGTGGGGGCCGCACGCCCGTGCAGCCCCGATATTGCAAACGAATGACGCGGCCCCAACCGGTCTCGGACCGGGCCTGCCTCAGACCGGGCCTGCCTCAGACCGCTAGCGCCGGCTCCATCTCCGGTTCCGCCATGGCGCCCAGATCAACGCCTTCGGCGGCCTGCTTGCCGGTGCGGCCCGAAAGGATCGAATCCGCCACCGCATTGCAGTAAAGCTGGATCGCCCGCGCGGCATCGTCGTTGCCCGGAACCGGGAACGCGATGTTGGCGGGATCGGTGTTGCTGTCGAGGATTGCGATCACCGGAATGCCCAGCACATTGGCCTCCTTGATCGCCAGATCCTCCTTGTTCACGTCCACCACGAACATAAGGTCGGGCAACCCGTTCATGTCGCGGATGCCGCCCAGCGAAGCCTCGAACTTGTCGCGCTCGCGCGTCATCTTCAGCACTTCCTTCTTGGTGAAGCCGTGCGTGTCGCCCGCCAGTTGCTCCTCCAGCGTCTTGAAGCGCTTGATGGAGCCGGAAATCGTCTTCCAGTTGGTCAGCATGCCGCCCAGCCAGCGATGGTTGACATAATGCTGGCCAGACCGCCGCGCGGCTTCCGCAATCGGCTCCTGCGCCTGGCGCTTGGTGCCCACAAACAGCACCTTGCCGCCAGCGGCCGCAGTCGCCCGCACGAAATCGAGCGAGCGCGCAAACAGCGGCACCGTCTGCGACAGATCGAGAATGTGGATGCCGTTGCGCTCGCCGAAGATATACGGCTTCATGCGCGGATTCCAGCGGTGTGTCTGGTGGCCAAAGTGGGCGCCTGCCTCAAGCAGCTGCGCCATGGACACTTGCGGTGTCGTCATGGGATTGTCTCCTGACCGGTTGTTGCCGCCGCGAAGGTAAGCAAGGGCTATCGCCCGAGCACCGGAAAGTTTCCCCTCGCGTGAGGATTGGAGGCGCGGCGTTAGACGCGCGTGGCAACGCTGTCAAGAATTCCGGCCAGTCAGGAATTCCGCAATTCAGCCCGCCCCGCCAAATCCGCCTTACCGACTTCGCCCGCGCGCCGTAACCGGCCAGACCGCGCGCAAAATCCCGTCCTCCACCACATGGTAGCTGTCATACAGGTTCACGGTCGGGTCGCAGTGCGGCGCGCCCAGCGTCACCACGTCGGCGAGGCCCGGCACCCGGCCTTCGGGCACCAGCAGCGCGCCATGCTCGTCGCCCATGAACATATAGCGGCTGCCCGCCGGCGCCCCCGACAGCACCAGCGGCGGCCCGGCGTCGGTGGCAAACGCCTTGAAGCCGGCGTCCAGCGTCGCCATGCCCTGCGCGTTGGCGCTCACCACCCGGCTGTCGATCATCAGCGCGGTCTCGAAGGGCGGCTCGTCGTCGGTCAGGTCGCAGGCGGCATACTGGCCGTCCATGAACACATAGCTGCCCACCTGCAGCTCGGTGAAGAGGTCCAGCGTCGCATCGATCCGGTGCGTCCCCGTGCCGCCGCCGGTGATGATGCCGGGTGCGCCTCCTGCATTGCCGAGCGCGTCGATCACCAGGCGCAGGTAGCTGGCGCGATCCGCCATGGCAGCGGCCCGGTCGGAAAATCCCGCGATATGCTGCTGCATGCCGCAATAATATTGCACGCCCGCATAGTGCAGCATCGGCTGGGCTCGAATGGCCTGCAGCAGCGCCACGGCGGCTGCGGGCGAGGCAACGCCGGTGCGACGGATGCCGGGATCGACATCGATGATGACCGTCTGCGGCTGCGTCGCGGCGGCCGCGATGGCCGCCACATTGTCGGGATGATCGACCACCACCATCAGCCCGCCGGAGCCCCGGTCGCTGTCCGCGCCGGTGCGCGCGTTGAGCGCCGCCAGCCGGGCGATCGCCGCCGCCGACACCACCGGCGACGTGATGTGCAGCCCGTGCACGATGCCCGCATCCGCCAGCGCTTCCGCTTCGCCAAGCTTCGCGCAGCAGATGCCGATGGCGCCGGCCCGCAGCTGCAGCCGAGCGATGTCGGCGCTCTTGTGCGTCTTGGCATGCGGCCGCAGCGCCAGGCCATGCACCCGGGCAAACGCCGCCATGCGGGCGATGTTGCGCTCCAGCGCCGGCCGGTCGACGACAAGCACCGGCGTGTTCAGCAAGGCGCGCGAGCCCGGCTGGCCGATCAGCGGGCCGTGCATCTCTTCATCGGTCATGCGGCTATCCCGAACAGCGTGGACAAGTGCGCGTTGGCAAATTTCGCCCGCGGATCGACGGTTTTGCGAACAGCCAGAAAATCGCCGGCGCGCGGATAAAGCCGGTGCACATCGGCGGTGCAAAGCGTGTGCCGCTTGGCCCAGTGCGGCCGCCCGCCATGCTCGCGAAAGATGCCCTCGATGGCGCGGAAATGCGCCGCCCACGGCATCTTCGCATATTGGTGAAACGATACCGACGCGCCGCCGCCCTCGCCCACCAGCGCGCGGTTGAACGGGCTCAGCCAGATGTCGTCCGCCGCCGCCAGCCGATATTCGAACGGAAAGGCGATCGGCAGCCGCTGCCGCCGGATGTGGGCGATCGCCGCCTGCAGCGCCGCAACACCGCTGGCGCGCGGAAACTCATACTCCATCTCCTCGAAACGGATGCTCCGCTCGGAGGGAAAGATGCGGTACGCCGGCCCCACCCGCCGCGCCGGCTTGCCAGACGCCCGCATCATCGTCCGCTGCATCGCCGGGATCAGCTTCGGCGCCCGCACCCCGATGTCGCACACCCGGCGAAACAGGCTTTCGTCGATATCCTCGCCACCCTTGAATTCGCCCTCCGCGGCGGCCGGATGCAGCGTCTTGAAGATCACGTCGTCGCTGTAGGGAAAAACGAAGAACTCCATGTGCCGCGTGGCCGCCGAAAGCTCCGGCAACCGCGCCACAACCTCGGCCAGCGCCATCCGGCACACGCGCTCCTCCAGATGATAGGCCGGCAGCACCGCGAGGCGGATTTCGGTCGCCACCCCCAGCAGGCCCAGCCCCAGCCGCTGCGCCTGGAACAGCTCCGGATGCAGCCGCTCGCTGCACTCGATGCGCTCGCCATCGGCCAGCAGCATCCGATAGCCGAGCGCCTGCGTCGAAATGCTGCCGAGCGCCGCCCCCGTGCCGTGCGTGCCGGTCGCGGTCGCGCCCGCCAGCGCCTGTGGATTGATGTCGCCCTGGTTGATGAGCGATAGCCCCTGCGCCCACAGCGCCGCCGTCAGCCGGTCCAGCCCCCACCCCGCCGGCGCCCACACGCTCTGCCCCTCCAGATCGGCGGCCGTCTCGCTGCCGCCCGCCAGATCGGCGGCAATGCCGCCCGCCAGATCTTCGGCGATTTCAATGCCGCCCTCCAGATCGGCCAGCGAAACCAGCATTCCCGCAGTCTCGCACAAGGGCATGAAGCTGTGCCCCGCCCCCGTCACCCGCAGCTTCGTGGCACCGGCAACGCAAGCGGCAAGCTCCGCCAGCGTGCGCGGCCGCACGAATGTTGCCGGCGTCGCCGCCACGCTGCCAGACCAGTTTCGCCATTCGGCCATGCCCGCGCCCCTTCTGCCAGCCAGCAATAGCCGCAGCCCCGCGCGAGGCAAGCACCTGTGCAATCCACCCCTTGCCGCATCCGCCGATGCGCCTATCGTCCGCTCCACCAGAACAGCCGAAAGACGCATGCAATGAGCCAGATCGAGGAAGCCCATGCCAGAGACGCCGCCGCCATGCGGGCGCTGCTGGACGCCCAGCGAAAATCCTTCATGGCCGAGCTGCCGGTCTCCGCCGCCATCCGCCGCGATCGGCTGGAGCGCGCGCTGAAGCTGATCCTCGAACACAAGGATGGCTTCGTGAAGGCGCTGTCCGACGATTTCGGCCACCGCTCCACCGAGATGACCCTGGTGACCGACATCATGGCCTCGGTGAAGCCCATCAAGCACGCGCTGAAGCATTTCGAGGCCTGGATGCGCCCCGAAAAGCGCAGCCTCGATTTCCCCCTCGGCCTGCTCGGTGCCAAAGCCCATATCGAATACCAGCCCAAGGGCGTCGTCGGCATCATCGCGCCGTGGAACTTCCCGGTAAACCTCACCTTCTCGCCGCTCGCCGGCGTGCTCGCCGCGGGCAACCGCGCCCTCGTCAAGCCATCCGAATTCACCCCCGCCACATCCGAGCTGATGCGCATCGCCTTCCGCCAGCATTTCGACGAAACGGAAATCGCCGTCATCATCGGCGGGCCCGAGGTCGGCCGCGCCTTCTCCGAGCTGCCCTTCGATCATCTGATCTTCACCGGCGCCACTTCGATCGGCCGCCACGTCATGGCGGCGGCGGCAAAGAATCTCGTCCCGCTCACGCTCGAGCTCGGCGGCAAATCCCCCACCATCCTCGGCCGCTCCGCCAATGTCGCGCAGGCCACCGAGCGCGTCGCCATGGGCAAGCTCATGAACGCCGGCCAGATCTGCCTCGCGCCCGATTATCTCCTCGTCCCCCGGGAAACCGAGCACGCCGTCGTCGCCGGCCTGCAGGCCGCCACCGCCCGCATGTATCCAACCCTGCTGGCCAACGACGACTACACCAGCGTGATCTCGAAGCGCCACCGCGACCGGCTGGAGGCGCACATCGAGGACGCCCGCGAAAAAGGCGCCGAAATCATCGAGATAAACCCCGGCAACGAGGATTTCTCCAAACAGAACACCAACAAGATGCCGTTCACCCTCATCCGCAACCCAACCGACGAGATGACCGTCATGCAGGAGGAAATCTTCGGCCCCGTCCTCCCCATCAAAACCTACGAGGAAGTCGACGAGGCCATCCACTACATCAATTCGCACGACCGTCCGCTCGGCCTCTACTGGTTCGGCACCGACTCCGCTGAAGAACGCCGCGTGCTCGATCGCACCATCTCCGGCGGCGTGACGGTGAACGATGTGCTCTTCCACGTTTCGGCCGAAGACCTGCCGTTCGGCGGCATCGGTCCGGCCGGCATGGGCAATTATCACGGCGCCGACGGCTTCCGCACCTTCAGCCACGGCAAAAGCGTCTACAAACAGCCCAAGATGGACATCGCCGGCCTCGCCGGATTCAAGCCCCCCTACGGCGAAAAAACCCGCAAGGCCCTCGCCCGCGAGATCAAGCCCTGAGGCGTGTTCCGCAGACCAGGGCGCTCGTGCCGGCGCTCGCCATCGTCGGCCAAGTGCCCGCCCGCTCCCGCCCCGCTGGCGCCTAAGGCCCCGTGGCTGGCATCGGGCCGCTCACGGCCCCTTGGCTGGCATCGGGCCGTTAACGGCCCCGTGTCTGGCATCGGGCCGTTAACGGCCCCGTGGCTGTCATCGGCACGGCTGTTCCGGCCGCCGCCACCTTCTCCCGCAGTCCCGCCATCACGCCCGGCAGCCGCGCATCGTATTCTGCCGGAAAGGTCCACACCGTCGCCGCACCTTCCGCCGCCGGCTCGCCCTCCAGACCGCGGCGCCTGCCCGGCCGCCCGCTCCACCGTCGAATTGGCGCCGTGCACATAGATGATGATGTCCTTGTCGGCGCTCCGCTCAAGCGCCGCATCGATCAGCCTGAACCACGCCCGCGCCCCCGGCGGCAGCGGATCATTCTCCTAACACGCGAACTCCACCAACCGTTGCGGGGTCAGCTGTGGCCGCCGGTCATCGCATGAGCCCGTTGCAAGCGCATAAATCTTGTCCCAGGTGGTTTCCGGTTCGCCGATCCGGATCGTCCCCACCCCCAGATGCAGCTCCCGCCCCGGCGCAATCGCATAGGTGCGGTTGTTGCGCGCGCCGACGGCAAGGCGATTGGTGGCATAGAAAAGCTCGATCCGGTTGTCCGTCGCCAGCGCCGCATTGGCGGCAATGGCATTCGGCAACCCGTCCTTGAACGCCGCCGGTGCCGGCAGCCGCCGCATCGGCGGCTGGTGAAACGAAAGCGCAATGGTGATGGCGACCAAAATCGCCCCAATGATTGCAAGCCAGCGAAGCATATCCTGCCCTTACGCCGCATGCAGATGACGATGGCTATCTCATGCGACGGAACGCCGAAAGCGTTTGCCGCGCGCCGGCCGTCAGGCCGAACTCGATGAGTCTTCCTCATCGAGCCTTGGTATTGGCCGACGAAAGGTGCACAAAAAAGGGGCCGGGGTTTTTCCCGGCCCCCTTCATGCAGTGTCGCGATTCTGCTCAGGCAGACGCAGCCATGCTCCGGCGGCGGCGGGCGGCAAAGCCAACCAGGCCAAAGCCGGTGATCATCATCGCCCAGGTCGCAGGCTCCGGAACAAAGGGCATAACCGTCGCTTCGCCAGAAACCAGGAACACGGCGAGGAAGATATTGTCGTCCGTCGTCGGGTTGTTGGTCCGCACGTTGATGGCAGTGTCTCCAAACGTGATTTGCGGTATCAGATTGTAGCGTTCATGATCATCGCCATAGGCCGGCAGGAATGGCGAGAATGGATCGTCAAATCCCCCCACCGTGATGAGCTGGCCATTGCTGAGCGTTCCGATTCCGTCATCATTGTTGCCGGCATTTTCGGTGATGGTCACACCATTCACCGTCACAGTCGACGTCTGATCACAGCAGGAAAAGCCGATTCCCAAACGCATTTCCGACTGAAAGCCGGCAGCACCCGGATCAAGCCCCGCACCGAAGTTCACCGAAAATCCATCCCCGCCCACTGCGCTGAATCCGTCCAGGATCGCAATCGTCGAAACCGGCAGGGACCCGAGCTTGTAGGTCACCACAAGTGCGGTGCCATCGGTGAAGCCGCTCGATTCCATAACTTTGAAATCGTAAACCCCGCCCGGGCCCACATCAACGATCGGCTTCACGAAGGCCGTCACATCAGCGCGCGACGAATTGAGATTGCAGCAGGACGAAGCATTGATGGATGCCGCCGTGAACACCGTTCCGTTGCCATCGAAGCTCACGGCAAATGGGCCTGTGGCGCTATAATTGGACTGATAGAAATAAGCAGACTCCACAACTGCGCCAAAAGGCACCAGTGCGCTGATGACATAGTCCTGACCAACGCTTCCGCCGCCATCGGTTGAAACGCCATAATTGCCGACATAGGTCTTCCACAGGCCGAGCGAGGCGTTCGCAGGTGTGGTGAAGGCCACGAATGCCAGTAACGTGGCCGCGGTGCTTGCAATATACTTCATGATTTCCTCCATTTTTTGCACGACTGCCATGCCGCACATGCTGAGCGGTGCAAGATTGATGCCAAAAACACTAATCCCGCCGTTTCAATACATTAACAAAATTCATACCTCATGCTGCAACGCAGCATTGTAAAGCCAGCCGACGATTCAAGGCTGAATCCGCAACTTGCACCGGCGCACCTTGCCGCAGCCAGCCGCTCTGCCTGTTGGAATCCGCCGCAGAACAGATTAAGAACGGATATGCTGACCCATATCTCCGTCCGCGGTGCGCGCGAGCACAATCTGAAAAACATCGACATCGATCTCCCGCGAGACAAGCTCATCGTCATCACCGGCCTGTCCGGCTCCGGCAAATCCTCGCTCGCCTTCGACACCATCTACGCCGAAGGCCAGCGCCGCTACGTCGAATCCCTCTCCGCCTACGCCCGCCAGTTCCTCGAATTGATGCAAAAGCCCGACGTCGATCACATCGAAGGCCTCAGCCCCGCCATCTCCATCGAGCAGAAAACCACCAGCAAGAACCCGCGCAGCACGGTCGGCACGGTCACCGAAATCTATGATTACATGCGCCTGCTCTGGGCCCGCGTCGGCGTGCCCTACTCGCCCGCCACCGGCCTCCCCATCACCGCGCAAACCGTCAGCCAGATGGTCGATCGCGTCATGGCGCTGCCGGAAGGCACCCGTATCATGCTGCTCGCGCCGGTCGTTCGTGGCCGCAAGGGCGAATACCGCAAGGAAATCGCCGAATACAAGCGCACCGGCTTCCAGCGCATCCGCATCAACGGCGAAATCCACGAAATCGAAGATGCACCCGCGCTCGACAAGAAATACAAGCACGACATCGACGTCGTGGTCGACCGCCTCGTCATCCGCCCAGACCTCGAACCCCGCCTCGCCGAAAGCTTCGAAACCGCCCTCAAACTCTCGGAAGGCCTCGCAACGGTCGAACTGGTGGACGCTCCCTCCCCCCGCCGGGGCGAGGGCCGGGCAGGGGGGAGCGAAGCCGAAGCCGAGCACACCCTGACCTTCTCCGAAAAATTCGCCTGCCCGGTCTCCGGTTTCACCCTGCCCGAAATCGAGCCCCGCCTGTTCTCCTTCAACGCCCCGCAAGGCGCCTGCCCCACCTGCAACGGCCTCGGCGAACGCCTGTTCTTCAGCCCCGAACTCATCGTCCCCAATGAAGCCGCCAGCCTCAAGGAAGGCGCCGTCGTCCCGTGGGCCAAATCCTCTCCCCCCAGCCCATACTACATGCAGGTGCTCGGCTCCGTTGTCGCAGCCTATGGCGGCACGCTGGTGCAGCCCTGGTCCAAACTGCCCGAAGAAACCCGCACCGCGATCCTCTATGGCACCGCGAAAAAACCCATCACCCTGCGCTTCGAAGACGGCCGCAAGAGCTACGAAGTGCAAAAAGCCTTCGAAGGCGTCATCGCCAACCTCGACAAGCGATTCCGCGAAACCGAATCCGCATGGATGCGCGAAGAGCTCGGCCGCTACCAAAGCTCCGCCCCCTGCGAAGATTGCCACGGCGCCCGCCTCCGCCCCGAATCCCTCAGCGTGAAAATCGCCGGCGAGCATATCTCCCAATCCACCCACCGCAGCGTTTTCGAAGCCGCGCAATGGTTCCTCGGCCTCCCGCAACACCTCACCGACAAGCAGAACCAGATCGCCTCGCGCATCCTGAAGGAAATCAACGAGCGCCTCGGATTCCTCGTCAACGTCGGCCTCGGCTATCTCTCGCTCGACCGAAAATCCGGCACGCTCTCCGGTGGCGAATCGCAGCGCATCCGCCTCGCCAGCCAGATCGGCAGCGGCCTGTCCGGCGTCCTCTATGTCCTCGATGAGCCAAGCATCGGCCTGCACCAGCGCGACAACGACCGCCTGCTGGAAACCCTGAAACGCCTGCGCGATCTCGGCAACACCGTCCTCGTGGTGGAGCATGACGAAGACGCGATCCGGCACGCCGATCATATCGTCGACATGGGCCCCGGCGCCGGCGCCCGCGGCGGCCACGTCATCGCCGAAGGCACGCTGGCCGACATCCTTTCCCACCCCGAAAGCCTCACCGGAGACTATCTCTCCGGCCGCCGCAGCGTCCCCATCCCCGCCAGACGGCGCAAGGGCAGCGGCAAAAGCCTCACCATAAAAGGCGCCCGCAGCAACAATCTGCAAAATGTCAGCGCCAGCATCCCGTTGGGCACCTTCACCTGCATCTCGGGCGTATCGGGCAGCGGCAAATCCAGCCTCATCGTCGACACGCTCTACCCCAGCGCCGCCCGCGCCCTCAACGGCGCCCGCATCCATAGCGGCCCGCACGACAGCATCACCGGCCTCGAACATCTCGACAAGGTGATCGACATCGACCAGTCCCCGATCGGCCGCACGCCCCGGTCAAATCCCGCCACCTACACCGGCGCCTTCACCCACATCCGCGACTGGTTTGCCGGCCTGCCCGAAAGCCTGGCCCGCGGCTACAAGCCCGGCCGCTTCAGCTTCAACGTCAAGGGCGGCCGCTGCGAAGCCTGCCAGGGCGACGGCATGATCAAGATCGAAATGCACTTCCTCCCCGATGTCTATGTCCAGTGCGACGTCTGCCAGGGAAAACGCTACAACCGCGAAACGCTGGAAGTGAAACATCGCGGCCACAGCATCGCCGAAGTGCTGGACATGACCGTCACCGATGCCGTGCAATTGTTCCAGGCCGTCCCCCCCATCCGCGATCGCCTGCGGATGCTGGAGGAAGTCGGCCTCGGCTATGTCCATGTCGGCCAGCAGGCCACAACGCTCAGCGGCGGCGAAGCCCAGCGCGTGAAACTGGCGAAAGAACTCAGCCGGCGCGCCACCGGCCAAACGCTTTACATCCTCGACGAACCCACCACAGGCCTGCACTTCGAAGACGTGCGGAAACTCCTCGAAGTCCTCCACGCCCTCGTCGAACAAGGCAACACCGTCGTCGTCATCGAGCACAACCTCGAAGTCATCAAGACCGCCGACCACGTCATAGACCTCGGCCCCGAAGGCGGCAGCGGCGGCGGCGAAATCGTCGCCACAGGCACCCCCGAGCAAGTCGCCAATAACCCCCGCAGCCACACCGCCACCTACCTAAAACCCCTCCTCGTCCAGGCCAGGGCCGCCGAATAATACCGCGTCCCGGCAATTCCAGCCTATGACCCCGGCGGAACGCCGCAAGCGCTTGCCGCGCGCCGGCTACAGGCCAAGCTCGACGAGTCTTCCTCATCGAGACAGGATACAGGACAGCGGCGCTACCCGCGCGCCGCCAGAACCTTCGCCACAAACCAGCAGTCCGCCACCACCTCCAGCCCGGCAGCGTCCGCATCGGCCAGCGCCGCCAGCACAAGCCGACGCCCAACGCCTCGCCCCTCCAGCGTCGGCGGCACCCGCGTGTGGGTGAAAACGATGCGCCCATCCTCGATGCGATACTCCGCAACGGCAGTCGCCCCCTCCACCGCAAGCGCATAATGCCCCGCGTGGCGGTTGTCCGTCACTCCGTCGCCAACCGGCCGCGCATCCCCTGCCTGCAGACCATTCGCCATGCCGATTTCCTCGTCCACCAGATCCAAGTCCCGAACGGCGCCCGGGTTCCGCACTGTCGATGGCCGGCAGCGTCAGAAAACTGTTGCACAATGCTCCGCCAGTCGGCAGCCACCTGCGGCGATGGACCCGCTCACCCTCTCCGCCTCCTCGCTGTCCGGCACCATCCAGCTCGCCATCGCGCCCGTCTTCCTGCTCACCGCAATCGGTGCTTTCCTCTCCGTCATGACCGCCCGCCTCGGCCGCGTCATCGATCGCGCCCGCCAGCTCGAAGCCGCAGTGCGCCTGGAAGACGCCGCAGCCGTTGCATCCTCCCCCGGCATGGCTGCCTGCCGCGCCATCACGATCGCCGATCTCGCCGTTCTCGATCGCCGCATGCTGCTCGCCAACCGCGCCGTCGGCCTCTCGGTCGCCTCCGCGCTCACCGTCTGCTTCCTCATCGCCATGCTGTTTCTGGATGCCATCTCGCCATTGCACCCGGATCAGCTGATCCCGATGCTCTTCATCCTCGCCATCTCCCTGCTGATAGCCAGCCTGACCGCCTTCGCCGTCGAAATCCGCATCTCCATCCGCACCGTCAGGGTCCGCGCCGATCTGCTGCGCGCTCCGTCAGGGCCCTGACTGCCGCAGAAGGTCAAACCAGCGCGGCCCGGCCCTTCAGCCATGCGTCCGCGAAGCGGTCGAAGCCGTGGTCGCCGCCGTTCACTGCCCGGCGCGCAAGCCGCAATCCTGCCTTCGTGTTTTCGGCCAGCGCCGGCCGGATCCGCGCTTCCGCCCGCTTCAGAAAGGCCGCCAGAACCCTTGCGGCAATTGCCGCATCATTGGCCAGCTCGGGATCGACTTCCAATGCAGCGCCCACCATCGGACCGATGCTGGCATAGTTGAACCGGCCGGTCAGCTGCACGAAGCCGCGCCCCTTGAACCTTGCCCCATCGCCGGCCCGCGTGTTGCCAAGGTCGATCGCCTTCTGCTGCGGCTTTTCATAGGCATCGAACGGCACCGAGCCGGTGTTGAAGGTCGATACCCCTTCCGAAACCGGGCGGAAGCTTTCCGTCTCCGCGCGGATCGTCGCCAGCGCCATCAGCACCATGTCGCGGTCGGTCAAACCAAAGCTGCGCAAACCTGCCAGAACATGCGGCAAATTCAGGCCGATCGCAGCTCTCACCGCAGGCAGCGAAGGAAACATTTGCTGCACGATGCCCGGTGTCACCCGGTCGATGGCCAATCCCGGCGCAGTCGTCTGGTTCAGCACAGGCAGCCCCGGCAGCGGCTCCGCTCCGGCTCGCAGAAAATCCAGGCTCATGAAGCCGTCCGATTTTCCGTCGCCCTCAAGGTCCATCAGCCCCCAGCCGTCCTTGCGCGAAAGCACATGCACCAGGCTGTTCCACGCCCGCCCGCCGATCCCCGCCGAGCCCTTGTCAGCCAGCGCCCTGAGGGTCAGCCCGTTGCGCGCCGTCACCCGGTGCGGCTCGCCTGTCCGCGCAGACGCTGCAAATCCCGCATTTGCCGGCATGGCGCCCGCTATGCGCTCGCCTTCGCTGTCGTCGTCCGGATCCCCATCCATCAGCTCCGCGGATTCAAGTGGCGATATCCCGAGCGCTGCTGCAATCGGCATGGCATGGCACGCCAACGCGTTGCCGGCGCTCGTGGCTGCAACATGCAATCCAAGCATGGTGCCAGTCGGAGTCCCATCGTCTTTGCACAACATCCACGCCGCTCCGGAATCGCCGTCTGCTGTCAGAATTCCGGCATCCAGTGGAAAAGCATCAATCGGCTCGATGACAAACACTTGCATATCAATTGGCGCCGGATATGCCGGATCGTCGATCTGTGAAGTACGCATCTCGGTCTTCACACGTCCTCGCGTGATTCCGGTCGAACGACCAGACTTCACGACGATCTTGCCCATCTTCGCCTGGCCGAACCTCTCGACCATCACGTCGAGGCCAAAGATCCGCGCAGTTGCCTGACGACCGGAGATGCCGGCAATCGCTGCATCGCCGATGGGTCCAAGGATGCTTTTCAAAACCCTGCCAACTGGCGCGTTGGCGCCGCCGTCTGCTGGCCCCGGCTGGACAATATGGTCAGTCTCGGGATGCACCAGCACATGCCAGCTGCCCAGCATGGCAACTCGGCCACTGCTTTGCTGGCGAACAATCGCACCTATCGTTCCAGCAAGGCGCCGCGAATTCCCCACACTCAAGCCCGGAACAACCGGATCCTGCCGTCGAATGCGTAGAGGCTCCAAAGCGTCGGCAATTCCGTCATCCAGAACCCAGCGTTCTTCGATTACATCGGTGGGATAAAGTCGCCCGGCCAATTCCACTTCGGTCGGTAGCATATAGCTGCCTGCGGCAAGCACGTGCAATGGATCTGCAAGCTTTCTTGCAACAAAGAATATGACTGCGTCAGCGCCATCCGCCGATCCGCTCGCGCTGCCTGCCACAATTTTGCGCCCCATTTCGACGCCCACTACGTTGGGTATCGCCAGCCAGTGGCGTGCTTTGCGGTGCAGTTCGCGAACAGCACTAAGTCGCCGTGCGCTCTGTTCGTCGCGCACCGTCCCCGCCATTTTTCCCTTCGCCACCGCTCGCCCTTTCAAATCCAGATTGTAGCGCTCAAGCTATCTTTGCGGGGCAAGCCCGAACACGTGATATGGCCCCTGTGTAGTCTGGCGTTCCCGCCAGAAGAATTGATGTCTCCGCTCCCAGCTTCGCAACCGCAGTCGCGATTGCCTGCTGCCAATCTTCCGCGGTCTTGAGGGCAGTCAGACCCTGCGTCTTGCCTTTTCCGTCGGAATCATCGGCCGCCGCTGCGGGCGGCGGCGGCGTGTAAAAGGCGGCAACCTGATCCCTGAAGGCCAGCTCCGCCGGGCGGTTTGCAGCCTTTTCCGCAACGCGAGCCTTGGCATCTTCAAAGGCTTCACGAAAAACGGAGTCCTGACCCATCCACGACAGTTGCTGCCGTTCGCCGGCGCGCACTGCCGTCTCCGCCTGCGCCTGAGCCGCAGCGGCGATCGCCAGGGCACCCTTCAGCGCATCCTGCCGGGCACCTGGCACCGCTGCTGTCAGCATGATCAAATCTTGCAGCGCGCTCCGCGTCTGGCCCAGCACCCGCTGGAAATCCGCATGCTGTTGCAATCCTGACGCACCGATGAAGTGCGGCCGTTCCGAAAGCAGGCACGACATTGCCTTGTAGCCGCCAATATAGGCCGCCCCCAGGCCTGCAGGTGCCAGAATTCCGCGCCCGGCCGAATAGCCCACAGAGCCGATACCAATGTAGCCCAAGGTTTTAGCAGTGCTGGCGGCGGACGTCGCCGCAGACGCAGCGGCATTCAACGTGACCACCGCAGCGACTGCCGCCAGAACAAGTCCGCCGATCCGTGCGGCGTCATTGTCTTTCGTGACCTGCCCGTAAGAGCGCGCGTAATAGGCTTTGAAGCCCCTCATCTGGGAATCGATGTCGTCGCCGGCGGCTACATTTGCGTAGGTCCAGTCAGCAGCGCCCAGTTCCAGCGGCGGAATGCGATTTGCACATCCGGACAGCAGCAATGCGGATGCTGCAATGATCCCCGCATAGGTGTATGGCAATCTCATTTGCTTTTCCCCGCCTGAACTCGAGACATCCCTGAAAATCGACCCTTGCATCGGCCAGGTCTGTGCGATTCCGCACACCCTTCCCCCAGCACTGCAACTCGTGCCAAAAGAGCCCACTCAACCCGCAGGAGCACGCGCCATGAAGTTCGAAGTCGAAGTCGAATGCACGCCCGTCGAAGCCCGCACCTTCATCGGCCTGCCGGATCTCACCCCGCTGCACGAGGCGTGGATCGAGAAGATGAAAACCCTGTCGCTGCAGGGCCCCGCCAGCGAAGACTGGAACAAGCTGATGAGCAGCTGGTCGAAAGGCATGCCCGGCATGACCGAGGGCTTCGAAACCTGGCAGAAGCTCATGCTCACCGCATCCGGCATG
>Ga0105049_10004923_pt1 | contig 15594 bp, 11 predicted proteins | sample MAT06_FD_78087 | JGI IMG/M metagenome (GOLD analysis project Ga0105049, IMG submission 78087) | Freshwater microbial communities from Lake Fryxell liftoff mats and glacier meltwater in Antarctica - MAT-06 | ecosystem: Environmental > Aquatic > Freshwater > Ice > Liftoff microbial mat | place... | reverse complement strand
CCGAGCCGGTGAGTAAGTACCTGAGCACCATGCAAATTTTCGAGACACCCGCCGCGTTGACCCTTTGGCTGCAAACACAGGGAATCAACACAAGCCGCTGGGGGCAGGGTGTGGCCAAATCGGTGGCAGACTTATGGCAAGAAGTCCGCCATGCCGAATCGACGCTCTACGATGAAGCACCCTTGCGCCGTGTGCGCGTGGTAGAATTGCTTGTGCTGGATGGCGACCGCCAATTGATCGAAGCCGCACAGACTTTGGTGACAGGCCAGGTACGCCGCCGCAATCGCCCCCCGTCCGAGAAAATGCATCCCAACGAAGACCCCATCACCGCGGCGCGGCGCTGTTTGTGCGAAGAGTTGGGGGTTGACCCCAGTGCAATTCAAATTGTGCCGACGCAGCCGATTGGCGAACGCCAGGAATATACAGAGTCGGCTTCCTATCCTGGGTTGGCGACACAATTCACCTTTTATCAAGTGACGGCCCAAGTTTCCCACCTACCCACGACCGCCTTCACGACCATCAACGCTGCCCATGCCCATGGCGACCCCGTTGTTGCGCATCAATGGTGCTGGCAAACCTACCCAATCCACTGAAGAGTCGTAGCCTTCACACCGGCAGGCGCTGTTGTGCATAGGCCACACCAAGTTCAGCATGCGCCGCAATCTGTAGATAGCCACGGCGCAGTTTCTCATCATTGATTTTGTCGGCACGCGCTTGCAGAATGCTGTACCCCAGCTCCAGAACGGAGACGGCCTGGAGATCTTGCAGCGCGTATAATACGCGATAGCAGGTAAGGTAGACCCGAATCAACTCGACAATACCGGCATACGTCTGCGGGCCCAAGTAGGGCGTGATATCATCGGTATAGGCTTTCGCCTGGACAAGGTTGCCGCGCGTTAACGCAATCTGTGCCAGCCCAGCCAGGGGTTCCAGCGCCTGTGTATGTTGGCCGGCTTGTCGACGTCCCGCCAGGCACCGTTGATAGGTGGCAATGGCTTCCTCCCAGTGGCCAAGCGCGGCCAAAGCATGGCCCAGGCACAGCCGTGCATAGGCTTCGGTATCGCGCTCGCCCAGTTCAATACTCAGTTTTAATGCCTGCTGACCATAGACAACCGCTTGTTCATTGTTATGCGATTGATGACATGTCAGTGCAAGATTCGCCAGGATCAAAGCCTCGGATTGGCGACCACCGACCATGCGCCGCAGCAGTAATGATTCTTCAAAATATTTCTGTGCGGCGGGATAATTGCCGATCTGGTTTGCCAATGCGCCCAAATTGTTCAAGGTGAGGCCGATTGCTGGCCGGTTGCCGATCAAGCGATATTCGTGCAGGCAACGTTCGTAGTAAAGTTGGGCTTTGGCATAGTCCCCGGCAAACAATGAGAGGCGCGCCAAGCTGTTATAGGCTGCCAGTTCATTGACCAGATCACCATTGGCGCGGTAGATTGCAATGGCTTGTTCGTGTCGGATCTGCCCCTCGGCATAGTTGCCTTGGTAAAAGCGATTGCGCGCAATCGACAGATGGGCATCCGCCTGAATCTGCGTGGCCTTTGCTTCTGTGGCAATCTGCAATGCCTGGAGCAATTTACGATCAGACTCGGCATAATCCGCCTGCTGATAGAGAGCAATTCCCCACTGCAGATAGCTCAGCGCTTGCCCAATCGCATCTTGGCGCGTTTGCGGCAGGCGTAACGCCGAGTTAGCGGCTATACTGGCCTCTTCATAATGACCCGAATCGTTGAGTAACTCGGCTTGATAGGCAAAGAGGTGACCAAGCAGCAGTGGGGCAGCGGTGTTCACCTGCTGCGCATCCTCGTTGTCCCGACCCATGGTGTCGAGCGCCGCGGCGATCAGGGCTTGGCCTTCCTGAAAAAGCCCACGCAAGCGATAATATTGAACCAGGGTCGGCAAGTAGAGACGGAGAATTGGCAACAAGCGCCATGTAACCGCCGTTTGCCAACTTTTCCGCACATTCTCAATTTCCCAGCCAATCAGAGTAATCGCCTGGGCAGCCTGCGCCGTCGGCAACAACGAGGCCTGGCTGGCAACCAATTGGGAATAATAGCGGGCATGCTTGCTCGCCAATTTACTCTCTGCCTCCCAGGCTGCGGCCAGCTTTTCAGCCGCATATTGGTGCAACACAGGATGCATCCCATAGCGTAGCTCAGCCGTATCGCGCGCCATAATCTCCTCACTCGCCTGCACATGTACCAGTGATTTGTCGATCAGGTTCTGCAAAACGGTAGCAGGAATCTCGGCGACCTCGGCAGCGGCTTTGGCGGTAAAACCCCCTGCAAAAATGGCGAGCTGTTGGAAAGCATGTTTTTCGACAGCCGAAAGTAGCAGCCAAGAATGCTCAAAAATCGCGCGCAGACTACGATGGCGCACTGGCAGATTGCGCATGGTGGACGACAAAAAATCCAAATTATGTTGGATTGCCGCCACAATTTGTGCGCAGGTAAAGGTGCGTACAGAAGCCGCGGCCAATTGAATGCCCAAAGGCAATCCTTCGATGATACCGCAGATCTGAATAATATCGGTCTGTTGGGCCTGGGGGTCAAAGTCGGCCACCATTGCGGTGACACATTGCACAAATAGCTGGGCAGCAGGATAGCTGCTCCAAGTCTCTTGATCAAACGTGAGCGGATAGGGGAGGCCGTTCACTTCGACCAGCCATTCGCCCTGAAAATTCAACCACTCGCGCGAAGTCACCAACAGTTTGACACCGGGCGCAGATTGCAAAATCTGCAAGAGCAAGTCGCCTTGGCCAACCAACTGCTCTACATTATCCAATATCAATAAGAGCCGGCGGTGGCGCAAAAATTCGAGCAGTTGCTTGGCTGGTTCGGCAACCCCCTGAAACGAATAGTGCACCGCCTGGGCAATTGCAGACAAGAGCAGCGCATCGGTTTCGACATGTTCAAGACGCACCCAAAAGATGCCATCGGCAAAGAGCGATTGGCTGGCGTCCAGTTGCGAGAGATACAAAGCGGCTTCCAGCGCAAGCCGAGTTTTGCCAACCCCACCAATCCCTACGAGCGTCAGCAGGCGACAAGGCGGCTGCTGCAAACGGTCAAGAATTTGTACTAACTCGCGTTCGCGCCCGACAATCGGCGACAAGGCCGCCTCTAGATTATTCGGAATGTCGGGCGACAAGGGGACATTCAACACCAAGGATTCCCGAGGGACAGGCGCGATCGCGTCATCCAGAATCTGGTGATAGAGGGCTTCGGTTTCGAGCGAAGGATCAGTGCCTAGTTCATGCTGAAAGAGATCTACAATCCGTTCGTAATGTTGCAAAGCAGCCAAACGATGCCCATCCTGCGCCAAGAGCAACATCAACGTACGGTGCGCCTCTTCGTTCAACAGATCCCAATGCAGCCACCGTTCCACCGCATTACTACCGAGTGCATATTGGCGCGTCGTCAGATAATGCAAGGAAAGCGCCTGCACCGCGTTGATGGCAAGGATATGCAAACGTTCACGTTCAATGCGTGCCCACACCTCAAATTCTGGTGCATCGCGGATAAAGAAGCCGGTCAGGAATTCGCCCCGATACAGCGTCAACGCCTGTTCGATCTGCTCAGTAATCCGGACAGGCAGCTCCCCTTTGGCTTGGCTGCTATAGCTAAAATCCGCGAGCAGTCGTTCAAAAGCCAGCGTATCTACCCACAGATCACTCTGCAGATTGATGGCAACCGTATGGCGTGTAATGAGTACGAACGGATTTACCGTGTTACGAAGGCTATTTAACAGGACACGCAAATTACCCGCCGCACCAGTTTGTGAGCGCTCTGCCCATAAAAAGTCTGCCAGCACATCGCGCGGATAGGGGCGTTGATTGCACGCCAAATAGGCAAGCAGGGCTTCGGCCTTACGCGAAACCAGCTCAGTCACCGGCTGATTATTATGGCGAATTTGCAATCCACCTAACAAATGGATCTCTAGGCGATTGTGCATAGATAACAGGTACGACTTTTACGCGGACGGAGAACATTCTGAACGATTTCTGAACGATTAACCGCTATTGTAGAGGAGACACACATCAACCGTGTAGCAAATCATTAGCAAAGTGTGTGTTTTGTTCAGGCTATGCTGTGGATCATTCAGAAATAGACGTGTCTCCCCTCGACGCTGCGTTGATTGACGAAGTGATCATAGTATAGAGCCGCCAAGCGCGAAATTACTTTGTACCCAATCCCCTGAGGGAACAAGGTCATTTCGTGCTTGGCGGTTTTTTCGTGTTCTTTTACACGTTTGCTATACGTCTATCATACTAGAAAAACTACGTTTACGCCAAACTTGGCGACAAATACAAATAAAAACTGGCATTATCAAAACAATTTCAGTTTTTTCTGGGGATTTCAACAACAAAGGGGATACAGCGCGTAAGCAAACAAAGGAATTTAGAGGAAGCCAAAGAAAGCAGGGGTATTAGCTTCAGCAGTTCAATGTCCAGAGGTATGCCCTAGTGCACTAGACATTGAACTGCCAAGTAATGATCAGCGTACCGCAATCGCTAGGGGTTAGCTCTCGGCAAAGAGCGGGAACTGCGTAGCCAGCGTTTTGACAGCGTTGCGAATGCGCAACAATTCGGGATCAACAACGGCCTGTTCTTTGAAATTCTTCATATATGCCGTGCGTGCCTTGGTTTCTAGCGGCAAGGTCGCATCCTTGACATGATTGGTCACCGCAGCAATCCATTGCCCAATTTGGGCCATTTCGGCCTCTTTCATACCGCGCGTAGTCACTAACGGCGTGCCGACGCGTAGACCAGAAGGATAGAAAGGCGAGCCGGGTTCATTGGGAATTGCATTGCGATTGGCATAGATCCCGGCAACATCGAGCGCAAAGGCGACCTGCGTCCCTAGGCCGTCACTGAACGGCGTAAAATCTACCACCATCAAATGATTCTCTGTGCCACCACCCACCAACTGCAAGCCGTTTTCTTGCAAAGATGTGGCTAAGCCATCGGCATTTTTACGAATCTGCTGGGCATAGGTTTTGAAATTTGGCTGCATGGCTTCGGCGGCGGCAATGGCAATCCCCGCGACACTGGCCAAATGTGGGCCACCTTGCAAGCCGGGGATCACTGCCGAATTGATCTTCGTAGCCAGCTTGGCATCGCGCGCCAAACCTTGCTCGGTCACAAGAATCATTGCGCCACGCGGGCCGCGGAACGTTTTGTGGGTGGTCGACATAATGACGTCGGCATAGGGCACGGGTGAAGGATGTTCGCCAGCGAGAACCAAAGCCGTAATGTGCGAAATATCCGCAACCAGCCACGCGCCCACCGCATCGGCCACTTCGCGGAAACGGGCAAAGTCGAGGACAAATGGATAGGAGGTTGTGCCAGCGATGATGGCTTTGGGTTTGTGTTCTTTGGCCAGGGCAAGCATCTGATCAAAATCAATCCGCGCGTTGGCATCCAGGCCATATTGCACAGAATTGAAGTAGCGGCCCGAAAAAGTCACGTTGGGATGACCGTGGGTCAAGTGACCGCCTGCACCAAGCTGTAATCCCATCAAGGTGTCGCGTGGTTCAAGAATGGCAAATTGAATCACCGAATTAGCAGGCGACCCCGAATGCGCTTGCACATTGACAAAGGGCACGCCAAATAGCTCTTTCAGACGATCAATTGCCAGATTCTCAATTTGATCGACAATCTGATTGCCTTCATAATAACGGCGACCAGGATAGCCTTCTGCATACTTGCTCGAGAGGGATGAAGAAAGCACCTGTGCCACACGTGGCGAAAAATGATTCTCCGACGGAATCAACCCAATCATCTCGTGTTGGCGTACGGTTTCCTGCTCGATCAAGTCAAACACAATATCAGCCATAAAAGTTACGTTTCCTCCTCGTAATTTGCCGCTCGGCTGCGGTAGTAGAGTTCAGTCGTGGATTGCCAATCGATAGCCCAACGCGGGCGGTGTCGATCAGCCCAATCAGCGCATGATTCGTTTCATTATAGCGTGTCTATCACAGATCATCTAGTTTATCAGCTAGGCAATTGGTATTCTTCGACCACCAACTTGTTTACAGAGAATGCTCGCGGAAAAGCTCGCTAGCGGCGCGATGCACCATGCAATGTCGGCGCGCCAATCGATCAATATCTTTTTGATAGCCGCCCCCAATCACAGTCGCGACAGGTGCACCGTAGCGCAGGCAAGCATCCAACACAGCATGATCGCGCGCATATAAGCCAGCATCCGTCAACGCTAATTTGCCCAATGCATCTTCAATGTGCGGATCAACACCCGCATCGTAGAAGATAAAATCTGGCCGCACCTGGCTCAATAGATCAGGGAGGATGCCGGCCAGGGTACGCAGATAATGCGCATCTTCGGTGCCCACGGGCAGCTCGATATCAAGATCACTCTGTTGTTTGCGGAAGGGAAAATTGTCGGCACAGTGCATGGAAAAGGTGAAGATGCGGTCATCTTCATGCAAGATGGCTGCGGTGCCGTCGCCTTGATGCACGTCTAGATCAATAATGAGGATACGTTGCGCTTTGCCCTCTTGTAGCAATACTCTTGAGGCCACCGCCAGATCGTTAAAAATACAAAACCCCGAGCCAAAATCGGCAAAAGCATGATGGGTACCACCGGCTGTGTTACAGGCCAGCCCAACCTGCAAAGCCAGCTGCGCCGCCAACACTGTCCCACCGAGCGCCGTACAGGTACGATTCACCAACGTCTCGCTCCAGGGAAAGCCAATCCGGCGCATGGCACGCTCATCCAAAGTACCCTGGCAATAGGCATCGACATAGTGTGGCGCATGAGCCAAATGCAGCCAACTTTCGGGCGCGCGGTCGGGTAAATGAAATTGATGGAGGCCAGCAATCCCATCGCGTACCAACCACTCATAGACTTTGCCAAATTTGGCCATGGGAAAACGATGACCAGCTGGCAACGAGGCGACGTAATCGGGATGGTAGACGATGGGCAACATTAATCAGGTTTACCAGGCACGGCATGGCAGCGCCGACAGCGGGCTTCATAGCTTTCGCTACCACCCACCAAAATGATCGGATCATCGTAGCGCGCGGGCTGCCCATCGATCAGGCGCTGGGTGCGACTGGCTGTCAAACCGCAACAGACACAGATCGCTTGCAACTTGTCCACTCGCTCAGCTAGCGCCATCAGTAGCGGCAAGGGACCAAAAGGTTCGCCGCGGAAATCTTGATCCAAACCAGCAGCAATGACGCGGCGATTGTTATCGGCCAGCTTGGTGCAGATATCGGCAATCGCCCAATCAAAAAACTGCACTTCATCAATCGCCACCACTTCGGTATCAGTTGCCAGTTGTGCCAAGATCGCGGCCGCGTTGGGCACAACAATCACATCTTCGCGCGCCACGCCGTTGTGCGAAGCAACGCGCTGGAGACCGTAGCGTGAGTCGATTTGGGGTTTGAAGATTTGAATACGCTTACGGGCAATTTCGGCCCGGCGGATGCGGCGCAAAAGCTCTTCTGTTTTGCCACTAAACATGGAGCCACAAATTAATTCAATGCCGCCTACAGCCCGCTCTTGGAGCATAGACACCTCCACCTTGCTTGAATCAGTCATGTTGTGATACACCACAATGGTTAATGGTGACAGCGGTAGCGCCAACAAGTGTCAATAAATAAGGCAGAGGTATTGGCCTCTGCCTTATTTGCAACTTTAATTCTACGCGTACGCGACTGTACGATACATCCATTAATGCATATCGTATTGAGCCAAGACTTCGGCTGCCGCAGCTTCGGGGTTGTCCCCACGCGCGCGGGCTTTACGGGCTGCTTCGTCAGCTTCGCGGCGGGCGCGCAGTTCGATCTCACGACGGGCGGCACCACTCTGACGGCGTTCGAGACGCTTCATAAAGCGCTCAACCTGACCAGCGGTGTCAACAATACGTTGCTCACCCGTATAAAATGGATGACAAGCGCTACAGACGTCCGTACGAATTTCGGGAGCGGTGCTGCCTGTGAACCAAGTAGCGCCACAGGAACAGATCACGCGCGCCGTCGGATAATATTGCGGATGGATATCAGCTTTCATTTCAGTTCACCTGTTGTTCTGGGTATACACTAATCTGTTTGCGCTTACCGCGCGCCCATTCAAAGGCAACATAACCATCATGGGTAGCAAACAGAGTATTGTCCCGACCAATGTCGACATTTTTGCCAGGGTAGAACTTGGTGCCATGTTGGCGAACCAAGATATTACCGGCGCGGACAAGTTGACCGGAAAAGCGCTTCACGCCCAAGCGCTGGGAATTTGAATCACGACCATTACGGCTAGAACCGCCACCTTTTTTGTGCGCCATCTTGTCTACTCCTTATCTTCTGACTCTGCTGTCGCTGTGAGATTATTATCAGCACTACCCTCGATAGCACTTGGCACTGCTGCGCTATCAACTGGTTCCACCACTGGTTCCGTAGCGACAGGTTCTTTGGCGGTCACTGCAACTGGCGCAGCAAGCTGGAACTCTGTGCCATCGGCAAGCCGGATCGTCTGGACCTGAAGGCGTGTCAAATATTGGCGATGCCCCTTGCGCACACGAATGCGTTTCTTGGGGCGATAGCGGAAGACACGAATCTTCTCACCACGATGCTGACCGGTAATTTTAACGGTTACACTGGCACCTTCAATAACGGGCTGACCCACGGTCACTTCGCCAGCGCCAGCGATCAACAACACATCTGCCAACGCAATTGTGTCACCGACATTACCTTCTAACTTTTCGACTTCCAGAATACTACCGGCTGTCACATAATACTGCTTGCCGCCGGTCCGAATAACTGCGTGCATTTTCTGCCCTTTCTACGCCGCGCTCGATGCGTATGTGATTCGATTTCAACACTTATCAGCAATATGATAAGCCAAGATCGAGACTTTAGGAGCGGCTTTGCACTCTAGACTTTCCACGTTGGATGCAACCAATTTTACAAACTGTGGAAGTAAGGGTTCGAGCGCAAATCCTAATTGATAGTGTGGCAATTTGTCTGTAATCTTTGATCAATTACCACATCCATATAAACGTGGCAACGAATTGCAAGCAAATTACTCACAAACGGTAAGTATAGCCTATTACCACTCGATAAGTCAAAATTTTGGGACGTAGTTTGCTGACTAAGGCTATTCCAAAAAAATAATGATCCAGTAGGGGCATGAGGTGTGGCGGGGTAAAACGATGGGTGTACCATATGTTCGCTTCTGTTATCATTTAGCAGATCAAGCAGATGGTAGACACAGCCGGGAACGCCGCCATCCCGGCGGCATCGTTACCTTTTCCCTATCCATCAGCGCAAGAAACGATAGGCGGTGGAGGCAGCCAAAAAGGCAAAGATTAGCATGGGCAGATTAAAGAGCAGGAAGAGTACCCCGCCCCGACTAATGCCCAATATTGAGCCCAAAAAGGCACCGGCCAACATGCCCAGGACAATGCCCCCAATCGCAAAGAAGACCAAATAGCGCCCACGCCGCTTGCCCACGGCCCAGCGAATAATTTGGGTCAAGATACCGCCAGCACCTGGCCCCGCCACAAAGGCGATTAGCCAGCCAAAGAACCCGGCAAAGGAGAATAAAAACGAAACAATTGGCGTGGCGATCAGCGCTACCAAAAAGCTCACGAGCAACGCCACCGGATTATCCCAGCTTTGCGCATTAAAATAGCTCTTCTGCTGGTTCCGAATACAATCCTTGCACCGATAGCCAACATCTGTTAGCTGGGCACATTTCATACAAATCGGTTTGCCACATTTATTGCAGCGTAACAAGGTTTCTGTATTTGGGTGATTCACACAATACAAAACTGCTTCGGTCATCGATTTATCCAATCCAACGTAACTTGTCCATAAGGACTTGATAGAAATAACTGCGTTCACAGACACGCACAAAACGCGCCTTAAAGGGGCTGCCGACAACGACAACCTCGTCCGCGTCTCCGATTTCCACCACAACCTGACCATCAACCGTCAAAATCGGTCGATGATCGCTGAATGCGCGCATGCGGATCTCGGCCCCTTCCGCCAACACCACCGCCCGATCCATGCTCAGATGGGGCGCAATCGGGATCAACAGAATATTGCACAATTCTGGCGGCAAAATAGGCCCACCTACGGCCAGCGCATAGCCGGTGCTGCCGGTGGCTGTACTCACAATTAAACCATCACACGTGTAGGTTGTCAGGTAGCCGCCATCCAAATGGGCGCTAATACGCACAACGCGCGCCAGATCGCCACGGCTAAAGACCACATCGTTGAGGGCATCATGTTCACAAATAATCTGCGGCGCGGCACCATTCATGCCCGCCCGTTCGACGCGCGCCCGCACCATCAAACGTTCTTCTATCCAATAATCACCCTGAATAATCCGCTGCAGGGGTTCCTGCCACTGATCCGGCATCAACTCGGCCAAAAAGCCCAGCCGGCCCATCTTGACGCCCAACATGGGCACATGATAGGGTGCGCCCACGCGCGCGGCGCGCAACAGGGTGCCATCCCCGCCCAGCGTGATCAGCAGATCCACATGCGGTAGATGGCGCGCAACAGCCTCGGCTTCCCATGCCGATTCTTGCCAGATCTCGCCAATCCCCAACTCGCGCAGAAATAGATCGATTGTTTGAGCAAGGGCCACCGAATCGGGCTTTTTGGGATGATAGAGCACCCCAATTCGTTGAAAAACCGATGTGGTTATGCCTGGCATTGTGCCATCGGTCGCCGGAACAGGATTGATTGTATTGGATGTCATCGTCTACCAGTCTCAGTGTACTTGGTCAGGGTACGATATAAATTCTGTCGATAATAGACCAGCCGCCCAATTCCGTCAAATAGAGGGGTGGCGGCTGACATGTAGCCAATGCATAATTGACAATTGTGGATTGACAATTGATAATTATACACTATGCGAGCACTCATTTTGTCTGATATTCATGCCAATTTAGCTGCATTGGAAAGTGTCCTCAGTGCAACCCAAGGTCGCTACGACGCCATCTGGTGTTTGGGTGATGTGGTTGGCTATGGGCCGCGCCCCAATGAATGTGTGGAGATCATTCGTGACTTGGCAGCCATTTGTATCATGGGCAACCATGATCTGGCCGTCTTGGGCAAACCCGGCATGGATGTGGAAGCGTTCAACCCCTATGCCCAGCAAGCTGTCCTCTGGACCCGTGACGCCCTTACGCAAGAGAATATGGCCTATCTGGCTGAATTGCCCGATAAACCGGTGCGCCCACCCGAAAATCCGCAGCTACTCTTGACCCACGCCAGCCCACGCGAGCCAGTTTCCGAATATATTATGACACCCAGCATTGCCATGGAGAACTTTGGCGCGTTTAGTGAGCAAATCTGTCTGGTGGGCCACACCCATAAACCAGTGATCTATCGCTGGCGACTACACGAGGAACTCTATACCGAAGTCTTCGATGACTTCTATAGTGATGCCGATGAATTTGAAGGCCCCAACATCACCCACCCCGTCGCCACGGTAGACTCGTTACAACCCCCGATTGGGCATTTGATCCACCTGGACTGCTCGGAACAGTTACGCCTCATCATCAATCCCGGCAGCGTGGGCCAGCCGCGCGATAACGATGTGCGTGCCGCCTATGCGATTTTGGATGTAGATGCCATGACCTGGCGCTACGAACGCGTTGCCTATCCAATTGAGTTGACCCAAAACCAGATGCGGGCCGCCCAACTGCCCAAACGGCTGATCGATCGGCTGAGTTTTGGCTGGTAGTCGCTTTAGGATCTATCGGTATTTTCAGGAGAATCAGCCTGACCAGCCCGTTGGCGCGCCGTGCGTCCCAACCGGTTGTACATCTCGAACCAGTCGGGCAATTCCTGGGCACGCTGCCGCGCGCGCGTCATTTCGGCCCGATAGAGATAATCTTCAATGCGCCGTTGAATTTCCACAGCGACCCCCCGCGGATCGGGTACCCAGTCAAAGGTAAAATCACCCTGTGTGGCCGCGGTTTGCAACCGCACATTGCCAAAATTCAACAGGTAATGCAAAGGGCTGGGAATATCGATTTCAATATTTTCAATGTCGCCCAAGCGCGCAGAGCGGCGTTTTTCGGCAAAGAAAAGCGGTTTCTTCTCCACATCGGCGACACTTTCTAAATCCACTTCGTAGGTGTCATTGCGCCAGTTCGCCACAATCCAGGCCATCCACACCAGATCGACGAGACCGATCAGCGCCAGCAGCAAATCAAGCGCCAAAAAAGCGGCATGCAACGCATCTACCCAAGTGAAAATTTGTCCAAAGATCAACAGGACAACGCCGAGCAAGATGCTCAGCGGGGTCAGCAATTGGGCGATCAAGATCAGCCAGTGTTTGCGCCAGACCAGATAATTGGTGTCTACGCGAACCGGTTTGCGCTGTAAGCGGAGAAAGCGCATTACCGCGAGCAGCCACGCCGGCAACGTGCGGGGCCTGGGTGTGCCGCGATTGCCTTGATCGACGCGACTGGGCAAGGGCAGACGCAGACCCAGTCGCCCTTCTAGCAAGCGCTGGATCACGCCTTTGCCTTCGGCTTGCATATGGCTTTGACGCCGACCCCGCTGCCGAAAGATCGCTTCGCGAATGCCCGCCGGATTCGCCACAAAATCAAATGGAATCGCGCCCTGGCTACCCGCCGTCCGAATGATGACTTCACCATAGCCCAGCCAATTGCCCCAGAAGTCGGCCGCTACATCAACATTCTGCACTTGTTCCAGCATAGCTTCCTGCCGCCACTGCTTCAGAAAGAGCACCTCTTCTTGGCGTACCACACGCCGATTGGTGATGATCAAATAATCATTAAAATAGTCCAGCAAGCCCCAGGCCAACTGGCCCACCACCAAGAGGCCGATCAACAAGAGCAGCCAATCTAGCCACCCGCTAGGGCGCGCGGTGGCCAACGAATAGCCAATGCCCGGCAAGAAGAGTAGCCAGAAAAGCAGCTGCGCCAGCCAAGTTTTGCGAAAGAGCACAAGCCAATGGCGGCGTCGAAAAACATCAATGAATTCGCCGGGTTGCAACCAATTATGCTGTTGACGTACATCCTCGCGTTCTACGAGATGATCGGCATCTGCCCGCAAGGTCAATTTCCGCCCCAAGTTTTCGCCCACGCGCTGACTAAGCGCGTCCAGATCGCGCGCGTGCAGGCGCACCCACTGGCTACCCGCCTCGGCCTCGACGGTCGAATCGGCCGGCAGTTGGACGCGCAGCGCGGTTTCTCCAAAATAGTTGGGACCCTCGGCCCCCGTACTCTGCAACGCATGTCCACTGGCATCCAGCGCATGAATGCGCGCCCGCTGCCCGGGCATCAACACCCACAAACTATCGTTCAATTCATCTTGTTGAATAACGAGATGTGGGATGGGGATGTAATAGTGACTCACAAAGCCGGCCAGCTTTTGCCGCTGTTCTGGTGAAAAGGCGGCAAAGATAGGTAATTGATCAAGTGTTTCTGTTACCGATTGATGCAATTGTTGGCCCAGCGTATCCAGGTCCAGACCGGTGATCTCCAGCAGCGCTTGCCGGGGAGCCATAAAGGTGGCCGTCGGACCAATCGCATTAGCTGCATGGCCCATAACCGGTTGTGCGCTGCCCATCTCCGGTGCATCGAGAAATCCAAAGACCGCGCCGTTGGCAACCCACGCCTCTTCACCCTCGGGCCAGGTCAAACGCACCTGGCCATAATCGATGATATAGAACCAATCTGCTGGCGCGTCCACTGCATAGATCGGCTGATCGGGCCGCCATTCTGCCTTACGACAGGCATCGGCAATAAAGCCCAGTTCGACCTGACTGCGTGCGCCAAAGAGCGGAATGGTGCGCAGGCGTTCGATCACATGCAGCGGAGCCAGGGCATTGCGCAATTCAGGAAACCGATAGATCAAGCGGTCGATTGCCGCGGCGCGAATTTTGAGGAGATGGGTAGGACCAAGTGTATGGGCGCGTGTACTGTGGCGCTGGCTGAAGAAAAGATCATACAGCCCCACCATAATTCCCGGACCCACGGTGCGGTGCAACGAGTAGTGCATGCGGCCATTGATCCGCGCCACTTGCATTTCCTCGACCGCGCCTTCCAACACCAAATAGAGATCCGTAATCTGGTCGTCGCGGTTGTAGAGGATCTGCATATCCTCCACATAGAGATCGCTCACCACATTGCGCAGGACATAGGCAACGTCATTGCTCGGTAGCTTTTGCAAATAGGGCAACTGATCCAGAAGCACCTGGTAGGCAGCTTGGCTATCACTATCGGTGCCGTTCATAGCAGACCTTATGGAGCGCGTTATAGATACTGTTTCACAGCCTCGGCGGACTTGCGGTTCATGCCCGGTACGGCCAATAATTCTTCCAGGCTGGCCGTGCGAATCTTTTCTACGTCACCCTGAAAATAGACCAGCAAGGCTTTACGGCGCGCCGGTCCGATCCCTTTGATCTCATCTAGCGCCGAACGGGTTTGCGCTTTGCCACGCAAATTGCGGTGATAGGTGATGGCAAAGCGATGGGCCTCGTCGCGGATGCGCTGCACCAGATGCAGGGCTTGACTGCCGCGCGTCAACCAGATCGATTGCGACTCACCAGGGCAGAAGATCTCTTCTTCGCGTTTGGCTAGGCTGACCAGCGGAATGCTCCCCAGCAGGCCAAACTCTTCAAAGACCTCGACGGCAACGCCTAATTGGCCTTTACCACCATCGACAATCACCAGATCGGGCGCAATACGCCATTCTTCGGTGCTCCCGCGCGCTTTTTGGCCGGGGTCCACTTCCGCGCGTTCTTCTACCAAACGGCGAAACCGGCGGCGCAACATTTCGCGCATGCTGGCAAAATCGTCGGGCGCACCTTGGCTGCCTTTGCCGCGAATTTTGAAGCGCTTGTAGGCACTTTTCTGGGGCGCGCCTTGGGCAAAAACCACCATCGAACCCACGGTGTGATCGCCCTGAAAGGTGCTGATATCATAACATTCCATGCGATTCGGTGGATCGGCCAGACCCAAAACCGCTTGCAAATCGGCCAGGGCCTGCGTTTGTCGGTTGGTGTCTGCGGCCCAGGTGGCTTGTTGCAGGCGCAGATATTCGGCGGCGTTTTGTTGGGCCATTGCCATGAGGTCGCGCTTTGGCCCGCGCTGGGGTAGGCGCAATTCCACCTTGGCCCCGCGCTTCTGCGCCAACCACTCTTCCAATACCACCCAGTCAGTGGGCATGGCTTGTACCAGTACCATATTCGGCACAAAGGCCAGGGCGTCGTAAAATTGGGGGATAAACGCGCCAATCAACAGGCCCTGTTGGTTGACATCGGCTTGAGGAGTCTCGGTGCCCTCTAACAAAACACTTTCGCGGCCAATCAAACGGCCACGCCGCACCATAAAGACCTGGACAGCCGTATCGCCGGTCTTTTCGTCTTGGGCCACGGCAATATAGTCGGCATCTTCCAAGCGCGTGCTGACAATTTTTTGCTGCTCGGCAATCTGTTGCGCCGACTTGAGTCGATCGCGATAGAGCGCAGCCAATTCAAATTGTAGATTTTCGGCGGCACGGCCCATCTGCGTCTCGATCTGTTGCAAGACTTCATCGGTGTCGCCACTGAGGAAATCCATCAACTGTTTGATCGT
>Ga0105049_10004915_pt1 | contig 15614 bp, 14 predicted proteins | sample MAT06_FD_78087 | JGI IMG/M metagenome (GOLD analysis project Ga0105049, IMG submission 78087) | Freshwater microbial communities from Lake Fryxell liftoff mats and glacier meltwater in Antarctica - MAT-06 | ecosystem: Environmental > Aquatic > Freshwater > Ice > Liftoff microbial mat | place... | reverse complement strand
GGTCTGGATGTGATTAATAGTTTAGACAACGAACTGGACGATTTGATGCTCCCAATTTATGTTGATTTGTTGGTGGTAAATCAAGTCGAAAATGAAACAATAAAAACCCAAATCCATCAGGACGGAAAAATATTTTATCAGGCAAATGGTATTGTGGTTTAATGCGAAGTCTTTGACTTAAAGGTCTTTGTAAAATACCATGTTCTTCATTCTTCAGACCTTCTCGATTAGAAAAGTTACCTGAAAGTTCAAATGCCCTCAATAGTTGTGTTAGAAAATAAACCCGATTCCGCTAATTTACTTATCAAGATTTCCTCATACCCCAACTGTCTAAACCTGACAGGTGTTGACGATAACTATGATTTGCGATACCAGACCTTTCAGGTTTTAAATGGTTTCAAAGAGATTTCAGTAAAAACGAAGTTGGTAAAAGAAGAAATGCATCGCTTGCTGTTTGGAGAAGATAAAATCCCCCAATTGCACCAAAATCAGGCCCCATATTAATTCCTAATTCCCTTTCAAATTGCAACCTGTAACCAAATGAAAAATAACAATGCACATTTGACTAAGGCATTTTCTATGTTTAGCAAATGGGTAACGGGAGCCAAAATTCATTTTCCCGATTTAAACTATCAAATAAAGGATGCCAACCTACTTAAAGAGGACTTGGATCAGGCAATAAAAAAAGCAATCGTTTCTTTGATTAATGAAGACAAGGCAGAGAAAAGGAAGCAGCTGGGTTATGATTATGGTTTCATTGTTGGATTTATTCAGGGAAATCTGAATGCGGCATGGCACAATGAATATATTCAAAAACAAACTAATCATTATAAAAAATTAGTTGTCATTCGTGTACTTGAGACCTTTTTTACATTTAATGAAGTCTTAAAACTTAAGCTTTCAAGCGCCTATTCCGCTCAATGTAAAGATGACTTGAATTTAGAGCATATTGATATAAAAATTGGAATTGATAAGCCTAATGCTTTACAATACCTGGATGTAAAACAGCCTGATAATGATCTTTTAGCTGCTTTAGAAGGCATAAAAATAGACTTATTACAAAGTGCATATTGTGGGGTAATCCCAGATTTTTTATCAGATTTAAAAAGCTACTTTACAGCTGAGGAAGTATTTGAGATATTGTCCTAACACCTGAATAGTAGATTTATATAAAAGTGGGTGGTTAAAATACTTTGATATTTCCAATCCAAATAAGATAGTTAAAACACCATCCATGTGTAACAAATCAAAATACGACCCAAAAATTCACCACCGCAGGTCTATCCGGCTAAAGGGCTACGATTATGCATAGGCGGGTTTGTATTATATTACGATATGTTGCCAGGATATGATTAGCCGATTTGGGCATGTCAAAAATGGGGAAATGGTTTTGAATGATGCCGGAAAAATGGTAGAGACATGGTATGATGAATTGGAAAACAAATATCGAAACCTAAAATGCCATGAAATGGTGGTGATATCCAATCATTTCCATTGTATTGTTGAAATAATGCGTGGCGCCCATTGTCCAATGGGCGCCCACGTAGGGGCGCCCCTACGTGGGCGCCCTGTATTGGACAACGGGCGCCCTGTATTGGACGACGGGCGCCCTGGTTACCATAAATCGGACGTAACCGACCAAAACGATGAATCCGAATCGCAAACCGATTCCAAACAACCGCCATTATATGGTCCGGAAAATAAAAAAACAAACGTTCCCATTGGCCAGATGATGTATTGGTTCAAAACCATGACAACCAATGCATACATCCGTGGGGTCAAAAATCTGGGTTGGTTGCGGTTCAATGGCAAATTGTGGCAACGCAATTATTACGAACATATCATCCGCAATGAACCATCCTATCAACGCATTGCGGAATATATTATTAACAATCCAGCGAAATTGGAGGCCGATAAATTTTATAATTCATGATCATATATCAGGGTTGTCTAATAAATTTCCCGTAAGTCCGGTATTTCCAGTTTCAATTTGGTTTTGCAGTTATGGTTGGTAGTTTTCATTTTATTGATTGAGCCATTTGTAGAATAGCCCAAATATATTTTCGGGGAAATTCTTTGGTTATCGTTTAAACATGAAAGGTGTTTGCGGAAACTATGATTTGCGATACAACACCTGTCAGGTTTGTATTGGAGTTTGGTTGTTTTGGGTTAAGAAAACTAAGGGTGCATCAGGGAACTGACACCCCCATTTGAAGCGATGGGCCTTACTATAACCTTGTACATTTTAAAACTTTGCATTTTTGTAATCCTCACAATGCTGAGTTTTGTTTCATGAAAATTGTCCTTGACATTAAAGATAATAAAGGGCTGCATCTCCTGGAGATTTTGAAGGGCATGCTGTGCGTACACACATAATTACAGATGCAAAGGCTGGTGCATTGGAAGAGGTAAGAGAAGCAGTTGAAGAACTCAAAATGATTTTATTCAAAGAAAAAAGGCACTATTCTCAGACATTTTTAAGCCCCCGGATACGGCTCATTTTTATCAACCGAATCTTTACTGATAAAAACGCCTGCTTCCAACACATTTATCTGATCCAAATTCCTATTCCTTCACAATCCGCTGTATTTTCCTGCCAGATGCTTCCTCAATTACCAATTGATACATTCCGGATGGCAAACTTGAAACATCAAAGCGGATGCCCTCCTCTTCCAAAAGGAAGGGAACTTCTCGTCCTTTACCAGTAATATCAAGCAGACGTATTTTAGCAGGTCGCACAGTTCCCTTTACCCAAAACGTATGAGAAGACGGGTTCGGAATCACCTGGATGCTTTCACTCAATTCAGGTGAAGGTATGAATGTAACAAGCAAGGCCGAATCCAGTTTGCCTTCCAGCAATTCCACCGACGACAACCAAACATCAAATCCGGATGCACCGGCCGTAAACTGGAAAGTATTGGTTGGAATAAGAATGTCCTTGTCAATAGACAGGTATGTGAAAAATCCGGAATTGCTCAATGGAACGGACTGGCCATTCACCTGCAAGCTGCCATTGGTAAAATTCCGAAGAATGAGTTTCAATCGGGCAGCCTTCGCCGTAGCCAGTGATTCTGCCGGAATGGCGAGAGAAAGTCCGACCGTTCCATTTGCAGGGATGTTTTTCAAAATACCGTCTGAAAAATATTGGCGGATACTCATGGCAGATTCCTGGTTACTTCCGGTGAGATCCAGTGTAAACGTCTGTCCGGATTTACGGTTGATGGAAATCGTTTTGGTCCAGATCGTATCGCTTGCCGGAAAGTTCTCGTATTCAACTGCAATGGTGGTGCCGGAAGTGGAATCTTTTACCCGCCTCCCTTGCCCTCCGGCAAATTGAAAACCCTTTGGTGCCCGAACCAGCAAATCCACATCCTGGGCCTGGTCTTTATCATTGAAAACTGCCACAGATAATTTGCTGCCATTGAGGCTGGATACCACCCATGCATCATCTGCAGAACTGGATGCCGAAATGAGTTTTCCTCTCAAATCCCTAAGCAAGCGGAACGCCATACCATCACCATTGTTATAATGTGCTTCATGAGCCGCTCTGGAGTAGGCCTTGTCCGGACATTTGGCGATGTGGTGCACAATTTCCCTGAATGTGTATTGAAATGCTCCCCGGTCTCTGAGCAAGGGATCCGAGGGCTGACCGGGAGAAACGTTTCCCGGTATCTGCGGATCCAGAAACCCGCCTGCTTCAGTATTGAGCATCGCCATTTTCTTTCCATATTTAACCTGACTATAGGCATTTGCAATTTCATAACCGGCTGAAATGAAGCGGGTATCCCCTCCGTAATGATGCTCATGAATGCCATCCATCCATTGCCAGCAACTGTCCAGCGTGGGCTTATATTCGGTGTACCAGGGTCGCCAGTTTTCCTGATGCAGCTGCATTCCCCATCCGGCAGCCACTTTCTGCATCGGATTCACCTGTTTCAATTTTTGCGCATACGCTTTGTACATTTTGATGTACATTTCTGCATTTGCCAGGGAAGAGAAATAGGATTTCTGGGTGGTATCTTTTGCCAGCCAGGCTATCACGGCTTTAAATCGACGGCTTCCAATTTGCAATTCGCTGCCAACGGCAAGGTTGTTTAATGCTGTCCAGTTATTGCCCACCTGAACATAAAAATTAACCGGATCGGTCACCGGAGGACTCAACTGAACAAACCATTTTTTTCGCACCCAAACCAAATGCTTTTCGGGTTGAGAAAAGCCCGGACGAACCACGGGTCCATCGGTAACCGCATTGGTTGAGTCGTACCACCGATTGTCATAATTGGCTCCCGGTTTCGATGCCCAATTGAGGAAGGGCTCGTTCCAGAACTCCATAAAAGGCTTATGAGTCATTGAAAGTGAAGCCGTTGCATAGGTTGTGGCCAGATTCTCCAGACTTGATTTCCAGCCACCCCGGTTACTGAGGTACAAGGCAGGTTGGTAACGGTCGTAGTAACAATCGATGGTCATTTTGATTCCTGCCGGAAAGGTGCTGTTCTTTCCAGGATAAGAAGGGCTCCCCGATGGACCGGCTTCGATTCCTCTCACCAATTCTACGCCCCAATCGGTTACTCTATCTGCAGTGAGTGTAGTTGAATGCACGCCAAATAAACCTTTTGGGATGGAATCCTGGTCGTTTATGCTGAACGGAATCCCGGAAACACGAACCTGGGCATTTTGCGCAAACGAATGAAAACCAATTAGTACTAAGAGAAACGATACAGCCATGGTACGGAGATTTGCCAAGCGCCGATGAAGAAAAGTGAAAAACAAATTCATAGATTTCCTTTTGATTGAAGAGATGGTTTCAAGACCTTTTCCCTGTACATTGAAATAAATACTTCTTCGGCCTTTCGCATGGCGTTGGTTTCCGGTTCAGATTTATCTTTCAATCCACAGAGGTGTAAAAGGCCGTGGACTACAACTCTACAATATTCTTCCAACACTCCGCTGCCCAGATTTTTCCCATTTTCATCCACCCGATCCTTACTGATAAAAATGTCTCCTTCCAGCACATTTGCCTCTTCCGAATTATCAAAGGTGATGATGTCGGTAAAGTAATCGTGTTGGAGAAATTGCACGTTCATCTCCAGCAGTTCGTCGTCACTTACAAAGACATAGCTCAGTTCTGTGATCTTTTTGTTGTAGGAAGATGCGGTTTCCTGCAAACAGGATTTGAGTACTTTTCTATCGGGAAAATTTTTGCGGGGTGCAGAGGTAAATGTGATGGCCATCGTGTTAAAAATCCAAAGAAACAGATTTTCTGAGCGTCAATTGGATTGAAATAGTAGCTGCCACCGTGGTTGCGTGTTACACCAACCACAACCAACTGCTTATTCTCCAAAACGAACGATGTGGATAGATATGAACCCTGGGTTAGGGGGATGGCGGCCTTTCAGGGCTTAGGTAAATACGACGCAAAACACATCACATCCTTCCAGCCACCTTATTCAAGGCTTCCGTCCGATTGCTCACATGCAGCTTTTCGTAAATGTTATGCACATGCCTGCGGACGGTTTCTACCGATATGTTATAGGTTCCGGCAATCTCTTTATACAGATATCCTCGTTCCAGTTGTTTGAGGATTTCGTTTTCACGAGGTGTTAAGGGGAAAGCTGCTGCCGGATTCGGGTTGCCCTGGGGATAAAACGATTGAACCACTCTCCGGGCAATTTCACTGCTCATTGGTGATCCACCCGAATTGATTTCCCGGATCGCATCCAGGATTTGTTTCGAAGCAGATTTCTTTAAAATATACCCGCTGGCACCTGCTTTCAACGCTTTAAAAATCCGGTCGCTGTCTTCGTAAATGGTACAGATCAGACATTGAACACTGGGAAATTTCTGCTTGATTTTCTCTACCAGGTCTATTCCATTCATGCCTGGCATGTCGATGTCGAGCAAGGCCACATCCACTTCCTGGTTGCTTGTCTCAAACCAGTTCCAGGCAGAAAGTCCATCCGAAAACACCTTAACGCACTCCAGATCGGAGTCGTACGATACAAATGCCTCAAGAACCATACGGATATCATCCTGATCTTCAGCTATTACGATGCGGATTGGTTTATCTGACATGTTGTATTGAGTATGAGTTTCAAAAATGGGTTATACGTTCTTCTTATCCTATAACACGTTCGTTGTATAAAGGAAGATGAAAATGGGTTTGAAATCCATTTTCACTCTCAAATTCAATGGTTCCTCCTAAATTTAAAGCTCTGGCTTTCATGTTCTTCAATCCATTTCCAATCGTTTCTATTCCTGGATCCATTCCTTTGCCGTTGTCGCTAATCCAAAGGTCGAAACCGGACTCATAAGCATGAATCCGTATTTCTGCCGAGTCTGCACCGGAATGTTTGAAAACATTGTGTATCGATTCTTTCAGAATGAGAAAAATATTCCGCCTCACCTCTCCCTGAATTTCAATTTCAGTTGCCTTGGATGAGACATCAATGTTCAATGTAAGATCCATTTGCCTTTCTTCAAATTGACTGCTGGCAAATGCCCGGAAATAGGCAACCATTGGCTCCATCTGGTCATTCCGGTCGTTCAGGGCCCAAACGATGGTATTCAGACTTTCAACCAGTTCATCGGATCGGTTCGCAATTTTCTGTAGTTCAGGCACAGGTTCTTTTCCTGTTCGCAGTCGCAGAAGTTCGCTCAACATTTTAATCGATGTGAGACCCGATCCCAGATCGTCGTGCATTTCGGTTGAAATCCGGTTTCGTTCATGGCGCACGGCTTCCTTTCGTTCAAAAGTAAGGGTTTGATCTTTTAGTTTTGCCTTGAGATACAATCTGAAAATCAAAAAAGCTGACACCAAAACAAGAAGCACAACCAAAAAACGGAACCAACCGGTTTTCCAAATAGGGGGTTTAATTGAAAAAGGAATTTCAAACGGTTTAATAGACCAAAGACCTTCGTTGTTTGCGGCAAAAATCTGAAGAGAATATTCCCCCGGCTCAAGATTGACCAGGGTGATTTTATTTTTTTCTCCCAAAGGGATCCGATTCTTCTCACGAACAGTTGAACCGGAAAGAATGTAGGCAAACTGGTTCTTTTCGGGCATCAGGTAATTGACAGCGGCAAATTCAATCTCAAGATTTTGCTCCTGGTAATCCAGTTTCCAGCCGGTTCCGGTAATTGGGAGGTCCACTTGCCGATCGGTGGTGATGAGTCGGGCAGAAGACAAAACCACTCTGGGAAGGTTTACGTTTTCCGGTTTTGAAAATTTGCTCACTTCATCAAAGCCGGAAAGCCCTCCAAAATAAATCCGACCCGTTTTTGGATTCTGAAATGAAGCAAAATGATTGAATTCATTGCTTTGCAATCCGTCTCCTTCCGTAAATATCCGGATGTTGAATGTTTTACGGTTGATAAGGCACAATCCTTTATTGGTGCTGGCCCATATCTCGTCTCCTTTGCTCGCTAATTGGTAAATGGATTCGTTGGGCAATCCATCTTTGATCCCTAAATAACGGAAGGTTCGCTTTTGTTTGTCAAAAACAGCAATACCCGATCCAAATGTGCCTATCCAAAGCTGGTCTTCATAATCTACAATACCATAAATGAGGGATGAATATTTCTTGCCCACCGGCCATAGGTCCCAGATGCTGGAATCAAATAGGTTTTTGGATGGATCGAAGAGAGAAAATCCATTATCGGTTCCGATCCAGACTTTACCTTCCATACTCATCTGCATGCAATTCAATGAATTGTTAACCAGATTGCCGGGAGCCCTTTTATTCCAGGTGAAATGCACAATTTCATTTCCCATCCGATCAAGCCGGTACATTCCCCGGTCGTCGTAGGTTCCAACCAATAAATCGCCATTGGGTAATTCCTTGAGACAACTGATTACCCCGTCGATGTGCCCGAAAACACGTTCAGCCACCTTTTGATTCCCCTCTCCCAGAATTTCAAAAACACCCTGAGACGTTCCGGCCAGCAATCGGTTGGATTGGGTTTTAAGCAAGGAATAGACGACCTTTTCCCGCTTCCCATCCGAAAAAGGAATTCGTTTACTGGTAAACAGGGATGCGTTAAAAGAATACAGACCCGATTCTGATCCGAGCACAAAATTCTGATCGTCTTCGGTAAAAATTGACCAAACAATCTTCAGACCTTCATTTTTGGATGAGGCATCAAAAGACCATGACGAAAATTTGCTGAGCTGCGGATGAGTGTAAGACAAACCTTCCGCACTTCCCAACCATATTCCACCCCATCGGTCCTGAAAAATATCGTTAATCCTCCCACCAGGATAATGTCCTTTATAAGGAAAATCCATAAAAATTTCAGCTCCTTTGGCATTCAAAATCCGGAAGCCGGAACGGGTAAGAGGCAACCATCGACGACCTTTGGAAACTCTCAGATGTGCCAGAATTTCCTGGTCGGGCAAATCACTGGCTTTTTCCCAGCGAATGGATTTATTCTCATACCAAAACCGAAGCGGACCGGATTGAGAACAGGCAAGAATTCCTTTCGGTTGCGTGTATAGGTGGTGAAAAAATCCGATTCCATTGGGTTCCCGTTGAAAATCTGAAAAAGGAACAGAAACAAGGACTTTCTGATTTTCCAGAGCAAACATTCCATCAAAAGGGCTTGCGAGAAAAGCCACATCCTGCTCATCAAAAGCAATTCTCAGAATGGAAAAAGACTTTTGGGTTCCGGGGATTTTATCAATGGTTGTGATTTCTCCCGATACCGGATCATAAATGGCCAGGCCTTCGTAAAACCCGATGTAGATTTTCCCTTTTTTATCTTCTGCAATACAATTGGCTTGCGTCCAAGGTACCCGCTTCAATGCATCCGGAATGGATATAAATCTTTGGGAAACCGGGTCCATACAATTGATGCCTCCACCATAGGTAGCGATCCAGAGAATTCCTGTCTGGTCGCAGATCAAATCGGAAATGGCACTTTGATTAAGGCCGGTTGAATCGTCCCGGTTCTGGTAAAATGTTTTAAAAAAGGTGCCATATGCACAATTGAGACCGTCGTGGGTTCCAACCCAAATTTTACCTTCTTTATCCTGGCAAATGGACGTAACAGACGACGTAGACAGACCTTGTTCAAGTCCGAAATGCCTGAAACGTGGCAATCCATCCTGGGCAAAAACGAGTTTTGAAAGGAGGAAAAAGACAAGCAGCAGAAATACGAAACAATACTTCTTCACGAATGGTCTAAAAGCTTAACCGAAACAAGTATCTTAATAAATACCGGAACTTCAAATTTGCATGTTCATCAGACCTTATTATTCCCAATGCCCAAAGATTCCCGGATCTGATTGCTGGTGAGTGAACTTTTATCGTGGCTCCAACCGGGAGGCTTCCAGATGTATTTCAGTTTCAATAACCAGGGCAAGGGCTTTCGTAAATCGGCCACAAGTTTTTGCCATTCACCAAAAATGACTTCGCCTGGATTGCCTGTTATTAATGGAGAAGTGAGTCCGTAAACCGGTCTTTCTGTTTCTTGCTGAAACGTTCCAAAAATCCGGTCCCAGATGATAAGGACCATTCCCATGTTTTTATCCAGATACAACGGATTTTTTGCATGATGAACCCGATGATGGGAAGGCGTCACCATGAACCATTCCAGAAATCCCATTTTCTTTATCTTTTCCGTATGCACAAAAAAGCCATAGGTTTGGCATACGGCATACATAAACAGAATATCCAGGGGTTGAAATCCAAAAAATGCCAAGGGTAGATAATAAATGAACCGGTACAAAGGTTGAAAGACCGAACTACGGATGGCTACTGTAAAATTAAATTTTTCAGAGCTGTGGTGTGTAACATGGACGGCCCAGAAAAACCGGGAATAGTGAGCCACACAATGCAAGACATAGAATAAAAAATCCTGTCCAAGAAATAAGAGAAACCAATACAAATAGGGATTCCCGATATAAACAGGCGAAAATCCAAATGCAAAAACAAGAGCAACCAGCGTTATTCCCCTCATAATTACATCCAATCCCAAATTGAGGAAGGTACACATGAGATTGGTGGCTGTATCTTTTACGGAATAGGTTCGTGTTTGCTGAACCGATGAAATGATCATCTCCCCCACTATAAACAGAATATAGATGGGTGTTTCCAGCAACAGAAGCCATTGTTCTCGTATCATAGCCCTAGGGAATCAAAGTTTTTTCTTTTCAAAAATAACATAGGCAAATCTACCATCCGGTACCTGAAATACCTGCAGTGTCTGGTATTTACCATTGTTTGCAAAATATTCGTAGGGCACGCCCCGCTTGTAATTCTGTCGGTAGCCATAATGACTATCCCATAAAACCAGACTGCCCACAGGTGCCTTTTCCATTGTGGCTGAGTCTGAAATAACAATCGGTTCCGGGGAAAACTGCTTTTCTACTTTCCCCATAAAATAATAAAACATAATATGGGTATTGTAAAGCGGTTTATCCTTCCAGGTGGTTTCGTTTTGTTTATACCAGCTGGCTACATCCTGGCAGATCTTATCTTCATCGCTTAGTTTGATTGCCTTTACATTTACCAAGGCCATGAAGGAACAAAGCACGGCCATAATGATGGTTTGAACCGTAGCAGAAACCGGGATAAAAACAAGGGCAGAAGCGAAAATGGCCCCCACTAATGGGATCGTATCGCTTTCGTCTGTCAGTTTTACGAAGTTGTGTTTATAGGTCAGAAAAACACCTACCAGAATCACATACGGGATGATGAAATAAACCAGTTTCACTTTATCCTTCAGCTCTTTTACCGAATCCAGAACCAATGCACCGCACACTGCAATGAGCGGAGAGATAATGCACATATACCGAAGGTTGCCCCCAGTTGCAGGACCGATTGGAACGGCCTGCCAGTTAAACAAACAATTGAGAAGGAAGAATCCCAGAGAAGCAACCAGAATGGCAGGCTGTGATATCTTTTTGTTCAATACCATCTGGGCCAGAAAAAGAACGAAAAACGTAAGAGCAACCGGCCCGAAAACCACCGCAGATGTGAGAAAGTAGTGATCAAAACCCTGACGCACGTAAGCATCTTTCAGGCTATCACTCGTTCCCAGAATCTGATTAATCAGATAAAGAGGGTCACCGTACAAAACATAGCCAGCCAGATTTTGCAGAAGTGGGAAAAGAGCAATGGAAAATGCGGAAAGCCAGTATTTTCTGTAAAGCAGATGCAAGCCTAAAATGGCGGCAATGGGATAAAATTCCTGGCGGATGGTACAAATAAGGCCAACCAGCAAGGCAGAGGCCCACATACGTGACCAGGAATAAAAATAAAAGGCCAGAATTAAGAGAAAGGCAGCCGGAAATTCGGAGTAGTTGCGGAACGAAAGCGAAATCCAAAGAGGCTGAGTAGCTAAAAGAATAAACGCAATCCAGGGATTGGAAGCACCCAGTTTTTTGGCAGTTTTAAAGGCAAAAAAACAGGAGAAGGCAGCAAATGTACAGTTCTGAAGTACCACGAGCTTCTGCCCACCTAAAGCAGTAAGTACATACAGAATCTTGTAACCCGGCTTTGCCCAGTTGCCCATAATGGCAGCCGGATCGTACCAGAACCGGAGCATTGACAAATAATGATTGGCTTCGTCTTGCTGGTAAAACCCTTTTGATTTAAGCGAATAGGCAAAATAAAGCAGCGTTAACACCCCGGTTACGATCAGAAGTGTGCTGTCTTCTTTTTTGTTTCCGGGTGCAATCAGAAGTTTTTCCGTACTTGTATTCATTCAAAGATTGGTAATAGGGCTGCCAAAGGTAAGGCGTCAAACCAATTTTTCCCAGATTATGCAATTGGAGTATAACTTTTTGATTTTAACCAGAATCTTTTCTCTAAGCCTGCCATATTTTTTAACAATTGCTTTAGAGAGTAAATCAGGGTGGGCGAAAGTTAGATGGCGTGGTCCCGATCTCGCATCGGGAGGTTCAAAATACAGAAAACCAAAAACTTACTTCCAAATCCTGATTTCCATTTGGGATTCAGGATTTATTGAAGACAATTGCCCATCAGAGCTCAAACCTGACGAAAATAAGATCAGGGTTTGAACCCACTTTCCGTGAAAATCTTGCGGGCATCCTTTTCTGCCATAACTTTTTGAAGAGGAATTTTATGATCGATTGCCCATTTGCGCACAATCTGCCAACCCAACCAACGACCAACTCTTCCTGGGCATTTTTCTCCGATTTCTACCACGTTCGGTCTTTCGTCGCAATATTTTTTGATCAGAAATAAATCGGTGCTGAAGAAAAGATTTTTATCCAGATAGTGGGCCCAGATCGTTTTCAGATTTCCACTCACGTCCTTCAATTGATCGTCGGTAAAGCCCGTAAGGATGGTGTCCTGTATGCAGGGCATGGTTTTCTCCATAAAATAGTACACACGGCCCCACTTAATCATTTCACCCATCATGGTGTTGTCCAGCACATCGATTTCACAATAGCGGTCGGCCATCACCATCCCGATTTCCGGCACCAGAAACCGCTTTTTTAGTCTCCTTAAAATATAGTTTGGAATCTGAGGCGGCCTGTAACGGGCTGAATCACTGAGAAAATATTCAAGTCCGATGATCAGGACGGAATCTTTCACTTCCAGATCCACTCCAAATCCCGAGACGAGGGTGTAGACCGGAGGTGTATGAAATTTGGGATAGTAAAAGCGGATGTGGTCAAACAAACCAGTCAGATCATTTTTGAGCCAGGTGAGGTCAGGAAATTCCCTGCGCACATCCAAATTCATGGTATCAATGTAGGAATCGGTACTCAGTTTGAGAAAATCCTGAATCAGAATGCTGTCGTGAGGCATCCGGGATCGTTGCAGAAATTTCTCAGATACCAGTGGAAAACGATCCAGGAACCGGCGGGAATCGGAGGTATCTTTCAGAGCCTGAATGCTGTCTTCCAGACGAATCAAAACCAGTTCTTTTCCTGAAGGCGTGCTACCTTCATCTTCGCGGCAGTTTTTTTTTCCGCATCCAAACAGCAATGCAACCAAACAATGAATTAATATTGTGGTCTTAAGTACGCTTAATTCTTTTAACAATTTCATTTTCAATATCGACCAGCAATTTTACTTTCTTATTCACATGAAAAACAAACCATTTCTCCTTCTCCTCTTACTCCTGGCTTCATTTCAGGTTTTTGCACAAGATAAGGGTTTCAGACTAGGCATTCGCTTTGCGCCAAACGTCTCAACCAATCGGGTGGTGGATGTTTCGGAAACGGATAACATCTCATTTGCAAGCAACAGCGCCGGACTTCGTTTTTCCGGTGGACTGACCGGAGATTTCTATTTCAGCAAAAACTACTCTTTTTATACTGGCTTATGGTATTCTGTTTTCAGAAGTGGTCTTAAATATGAAGGAACAGGACCATTCGCAGGAGAAAAAGGATCAAGTATATACAACATCCAATATTTACAAATACCAATCGCTATCAAGCTTTTCACCAATGAAGTTGCTACCGATACAAAGTTGTACTTTGTTCTTGGTGGAACTGGAGGAATTAAAATAAATGAAAAAGAGACTGACTGGGAAGTAGCCAATTCAACATCTCAAGGAATTCTTGTTGCAAAACCAAGTACGGGCAAAGCCTTTGGATTTGGTGATGTTGGGCTATTGCTTGGCGCCGGGTTGGAATACCAGATGGGAGAATCAACTACTCTATTCGGTGGACTTTCTTACAACCGAGGTCTATTGGACGTAACATCAAAAAAAGGTCCCATGGTGGTTAATGACAAATCTGCTTCAAGTTATTATAAATCAAGCTTAAGTCTGATCAGTCTCGAAGCCGGCATTAAGTTTTAATTTAGATTTGACCAACGTCGCAATTTTTTGTTCGGGCTCCGGCAGCAATGCTGAAGCCCTCATGGCACATTTTGAAAATCATAAAAGCATCCGCATTGCTTTGCTTATAACAAACAAATCCGATGCGTTTGCTTTAAAGCGGGCAGAAAAATTTGGAGTTATAACTGTCTTTTTTTCCCGGAATGAATTCAATAAAAATCCTGAGAACATAGTGAGCCGTCTTAAGGATGAAAACATCAATTTTGTACTGCTGGCTGGCTTTTTACAATTAATCCCCGAAGAACTCATCGATCAATTTCCGGATCGGATCCTCAATATTCACCCTGCCCTTTTACCCGAATTCGGAGGAGCCGGCATGTATGGCCACCATGTTCATGAAGCGGTGAAAGAAGCAGGGAAATTGGTTTCCGGCCTGACCATTCATCTGGTGAACAAGGAATACGACAAAGGAAAAATTATTTTTCAGGCACGTTGCCGGGTTGACAATCACGATTCTGCGGACGATATTGCAGCCCGTATCCTGAAAATGGAACATGCGCATTACCCCCTTATTGCTGAATACTTTATAAATACATCCACTCAAAACCAATCAAATTAAAGATGATTGAACTTTCTAAAATTGCTTCTATTGCCGGCCAAAGTGGCCTGTTCCTTATTTCATCCCCATTAAAAAACGGGGTTTTGCTCGAAAGTCTGGACGAGAAAAAAACCAAAACCGTAGCAAATGCAACGAGTAAAGTGTCCATTCTCTCCGAAATTTCCATTTACACAATCACTTCCGAAGGATCAGTTCCTTTAGAAGAGGTGATCAAAGCGTTGTACACAAAACATGGCAACCAGCTGCCAGTTACTCCGAAATCCGACGGTGCCGACTTAAAAAATCTGCTTAAAGGTGTTCTGGAATCGGTTGATTTTGATCGGGTTTATGTATCAGACATAAAAAAGCTGGTTACCTGGTACTCAATTCTGGTGGCTCATGCTCCGGAACTTCTTCAATCCGAAAAGCCAAAAGAGAAGGAGAAGGTTAAAGAAACAAAAGCAGAAGAAACGGCATCTGAAGAAGCACCTAAAGCCAGGAAAGCCGCTCCCAAAAAGTCTGAGCCAAAGGCAGAGCCAAAGCCAAAAGCCGAACCAAAGACAGAGCCAAAACAAAAGGCCGAACCAAAGGCGAAAAAGTAAACAGCCCTGATCTGCAATAGAGAAGGAAAAACCGATTGAAACGTGATTCCAAACCTGAACAGAGTGAAACTACGCGATGGAAACTGGCTAAGCAGTTCATCCATTCTTAGAAATAAAAATCCGGGATTTTTAGACTCATTGCATATGTTGAACGGCGAAAAGCAGAAGGCCGTTTTGTATGCACGAAACATTATTCAGGCAAACGACCATTCACCCGATTTTCTGGAAGTAGGTTTTGCCGATTTTCTGGATGCTCCCGGAATTGAAGTCATCGATTTCAGTCAGTTTACCGGAAAAGTGAATTCCCGGATTCTGATTCATCTGGGAAATGGCCAGAAAACAGATTCCATTCAGGTTCAGATTATCAACTGGGATGGCAGTCCTGGTTTTGAAGGGCTCGCCGACCAGGGACTTTTCCCAACCGAATGGGTATTTACCTTGCCCAAAGACAATGCACAACCCTGGTCCCGAATTGTGATTGGATTTGGGGGATAGTTCTTTATGAGTCAGACGGTGAAGGGGTCAGACTGTGCAGGGGTCAGACTGTGCAGGGGTCAGACTGTGCAGGGGTCAGACTGTTTAGAACCGTCAGACTGTTTAGAACCGTCAGACCCCTTTTCAGGCACTTTGGGCAGCCGCCCTTTCTAATCTATATT
>Ga0105049_10004911_pt1 | contig 15622 bp, 13 predicted proteins | sample MAT06_FD_78087 | JGI IMG/M metagenome (GOLD analysis project Ga0105049, IMG submission 78087) | Freshwater microbial communities from Lake Fryxell liftoff mats and glacier meltwater in Antarctica - MAT-06 | ecosystem: Environmental > Aquatic > Freshwater > Ice > Liftoff microbial mat | place... | reverse complement strand
CTTTTTGAAGGCATGATTCGGTTTTTCCAAAGTGATCTTTATGAAAGCTACAATGGGTTGAATAGCTGGATTTGTCCAATATTTCACCAGAAAGGGCATCTATTTGAAATGACCAATAGTCATTAAAATGCAAAGCCTCTATATCAAGCTGCCAACACAAATGAATGCTAAGATCATTGGAGGTCCAATAATTCAATTGAACAATGATATCTTGTCTTGCAATATCAGATTTGTCAAAGAGCACACGATTTGCTTTTTCTTGAGGGATAATTCGTGGTATTGCGGGCAATTTCATACCCAAATGTTCACTTACCAAAAGCAGTGCTTCAGCCGCCGAAATTGTTGGTTTATACGCTTTAATTCTGTCCTTGATATTTGCTTGAAGTCGGTTACCAACATAAAGGATATTGCCATTGGAGTCGAAGCTGATATTGACAATGCTATTTTTTATGCCAATTCCGTTGAAGGATTGATTAAAATATAAGGTTTGCATGCCGTTGCTCTGTGTAAGCAATTGATCATAAAGAGCAAGTTCTTCAATATCGCGATTGGTTAAGTTCCATTCAGCAACTTGGCTTTTGATGTATTTTTTAGCAACATCTTCAAGCGACACATTTTGAGCAAATGCGAACGAAGACATCAAACAGAGAAGAATAACTGGGAAAAGTTTATTCATGGGTGAGGGATTGAGGGATATTTTCTGCTATCTAACGGAAATTTTGGATTTCTGATCCAAAAATACACAAAAAATACCATGAAGTAAATACCTTTAGATTTATGGAAATGCCTGAAAAATTCGAAAACACCTTAATAGTTGGAAGAAATGCAGTTTTGGAAGCGCTTTATGAAGGTGTACAAATAGAAAAAATTTATTTGCAAACCGGAATTACGGGTGACTTTGAGAAAGCAATACGCCATCAATGCAAGGACAAAGAAGTACCCTTACAATCAGTCCCCAAGGAGAAATTGAATCGTATGACCAAGGTCAATCACCAAGGCGTGGTAGGATTGAAGGCATTGGTTACATTTCATGACATCAACAATGTAATTGCGCATGTGTATGAAAAAGGCAAAGTTCCATTGATAGCTATGTTGGAAGAAATCACCGATGTCAGAAATTTGGGTGCAATTGCCAGAAGCGCACTTGCATTTGGGGTCGATGGCATTGTGATTCCCTTAACAGGCGCGGCACCCATACAAGCGGATAGCATCAAATCTTCGTCGGGAGCCTTATTGAAAATACCGGTATGTCGGGTCAAAAACTTCTCTGAAGCCATTAATATACTGAGAGACAACGGATTGATGATTTATGCTACTGGCCTAGATAAAGCAAAGTCATTGAGTCAGATAGACTTTAAGGAGCCAACCGCAATTTTGTTTGGTTCCGAAGAGCGAGGAGTTTCTCCACATTTGCTGCGCATGTGCGATGAGGTGATCAAGATTTCGCAATCAGATGAAATAGAGTCCTTAAATGTATCGGTGGCAGCGGGCATCGTGCTATCAAGGGTATTTGAACAGCGAATGGATTAGGTTTCTTTAATCTGAGCCAAGAAATATTTACGATCCATTTTGCGAACACAGAACTGAAGCTCGTCAGAGAGGAACTATTCTGCTAGTAATATTTTCGATTCTACCAAGATTCTAAAATTTGTCCGAGCCGATATGACATCCAATTTTATCAATATTTTCACAGATCCAAAGCAAAGCTGTAATAGGGGCTTAGACAATTTCTTTTCTAAAATTAAGACAAACAAAAATGGCGAAGTCATTTGACTCCGCCATTTTTGCTTTATATTTGTTGTTTATCAGATGTCGGAAATGTGCAAATTTGATTCCCAAATGTTAATACTTCGAGTCCAACTGAAATCCTTTTCTAAATCTTCACTGAAGGTATATAGACATGCACCTGTGTTTTGCCAATTCTGATACAATTGTAAGATGAAGGCTTTGGCTAGCTCTGATCTGGTAGCATTAGAAAAGCTGATCATTCCAAGATTATATTTGTCAAAAGCCGATTGGAGCTCATCATCTTTGTCACCACTGATAAAGGAAAGAATGGGTCGGCTTGCTGACAAATACTCAAAAAACTTTCCCGTAAAAACGCCTTTGAACTCAGGATGTGAACTGCTCAGCATCAAGTTGATATGACTGCTTTGTTGTATCATCCGTGATTCGAGGTGGCTTAGAAATCCTTCATTGATGCAAACTGTTTCCAATCCATATTGTCGGGCAATGTTCATCCATTGGCTTCCATCTTTTCCCGCATAAACGATTTGAAAGTCCCTGACGTCTATTTCTTTATTTTCAATCATTTCTTTGATCAAGGAAAAGAAATTTGCAGGTGACCTTTCTTCTTGAAATAGAGATCCGGTATAACTGATTGTAAAATGTTTACAAAGAGCTATCGTTTGAGCATCCGGGTTGTAAAATATCCCATTTGGGATGTGGATCATCTTTTGACGGATTTCTTTGCTCAATGTAAATGCAATTCCTTCAGAAAAGGAAGTCACCAAATCTGCCTTTTCAAGCAGTTTACGAAGCACCCATGTCTGAAAACGGTAGCCATAATATAAGCGATAGACCCGATCAAAGGGCAAATCTCTAAAGTCGGCGGTCCAGTGCAATTGTGGATATTTCCGCTTTAAGAGCCAAGCAAGGTAGTGATCAGCCATTGGACGGTAAGAAGAATAAATATGGCTAATTTTTCCATTTTCAACTTGTTGTTTTCCGTATTGATATGCATTGTAGATGTATTTCAAGCCACCTTCCCCGAGGATTATATTGAAAGGAAAGGAGTTGATTATTCTGATTGCGGATTTTCTGAACCAGGATTTCTTTTCATCTTCAGTATAATGAAACCCTGATTTTGACAAATATTTTTGCTTGAAACTCCTATAGTCAAAAGCGGGAATTTCAATGATGCTCAAACCACCAAGAGGTTTTTGAACTTTCTTTTGGATGCTGCTGGTTACAACAGCAACGGAATTCCCTGAAGCATGCATAGCTTCAGCAAGAAAATAATTGCGCCAAACGGCGATTGAATGGATAGGTGGGTAATAATAAGCGAGAAACAGAATGCCTCGCTTTTTAGGCTCAGGAAGCATCCTTTAAAACCTCAATAACAGTTGCAACGATTTCTTCTGCTATTTTACGATCATCAAAGGTTCTCTCAACTTTGGATCGACCTGCTTGCCCCATAATGTGACGTTCAGTATAGCTGGTATGATGAGCTTCTGACATGCATCTAGCAAGATCATCGGCATCTTTAGGCTTGCACAACCAACCATTTACGCCATTATCAACGGTAGCGCGGCAACCTGGCACGTCAGTTACAATAACAGGCCGACCCATTGACATGGCTTCCACAACCGACTTAGGAAGTCCTTCGCGGTAAGATGGTAAAACGATAAAGTCGGCATCTTTGATAAAAGGGTAAACATTTTCAGTATGACCCAAATACTTGATGTTCCCCTCGGAAGTCCAGGAGGCAAGTTCTAAGTCCGTAATATGAGAAGGATTTTCTTTATCCAATGGACCAAGCAAGCAAAAATCTGCATTTATGCCCTTTCGTTTGAGAGCTTTTGCTGCGGCAACATATTCCCGAATACCTTTGTCATAGAGCAATCTACCAATGAATAGGAATATGGTTTTGTCACGATTTTTTTGAATGGGTTGAACATCAAACTCTGACAAGTTGATACCCGGTCCGGCAATCAATTTGGTTTTGCTTATATCAAGTACTTTAGAATTGGTTAGTGCATTGAGGTCATCAATATTTTCAAAGAGGACCTTTTTGGTTAAGCGGAAAGACAATTTATAAAACCAACTAACCAAAGGTTTGATCCAAGTATCATTGATATAACTGTATCCAAGCCCAGTAACAACACACAAGGTGGGAACACCGGCAAGGTATCCAGCCATAGAGCCGTAAATATTGGGCTTTATGGTGTATTGAATGACACAATTTAATTTGCAATCTTTGAAATGGCCATTCAATTCCATCAACAAGGCCAGATCTCTGAATGGATTAATTCCTCTTCTTTTCAAGCGAAACAAGGGGATAAAGTGAACTCCTTGAAGGCTATTAAATCTGCCAACATGCTCATCTACAGGTGCAAAAACATACAATTCGGCGCCCTGATTGATCAACTCTCGAACTACATTCATTCTAAAATTAGAAATATTCCAAGCCATGTTGGATACGATGCCTATTCGCATTCCCTCCATTGTGCTAGGTCTATTGGCTTTTGGTTCTTTATGTTGATCGCGGGTTATCACAAATATTTGTTGCCGTGTTGTTCTGCCAAATAATTGGTGAGTTGTTTGATTTCTTGTTCTTTATCTTTTGGCCATATCAATAGTGCATCATTGGTATCAACTATTACAAAATCATGAAGGCCATTGATTACAACTATTTTATGTTCATCCTCAACATGCACCACATTGCCTGAGGCGTCTTGGATTTTTACCAAACCACTCAGGATTGCGTTTCTTGCAGGGTCATGTGCAGCTTCTGAGTGAACAGAGCTCCATGTGCCGAGATCAGACCATCCAATATCTGCAGGACAGGTAAATACATCGGGAGATTTTTCAAGAATGGCAAAGTCGATTGAAATACTTTCGGCTTCATGGTAATGATTAAGCATAAATTGATTCTCAGAGTCAGTCCCATAATGAGGGATTCCTCGTTCGAATATTTGATACATTGCTGGCATCAAATGCATGAAAGCACGCAATATGGAGGAAGTTTTCCAGACAAAAATTCCAGCATTCCAGACATGATCACCGCTCTGGAGCAATAATTCTGCCGTTGGCAAATCTGGTTTTTCTGTGAAACGTTTTACTTTGGCAATGCTTCCATTGTTGGTGGTATCATATTGGATGTAGCCATATCCTGTATCGGGCCTGGTTGGCTGGATACCCAGAGTAATTAATGCATTGGGAGTATTTGCTGCCTCGATACAATCCTCCAATTTGCTTAAAAACTCAGCTTGTTTGAGGATCAAATGGTCGGAAGGAACAATGATTAACGTTGCATCAGGCGATATTTTGTTGATCTTAAATGCCACATAAGCAAGACAAGGAGCAGTGTTTCTGCGTGCTGGTTCAGTAAGGATATTTTCAGTAGGAATGTTGGGCAATTGTTCCTCAACCAGAAGGGAATAATCTTTGTGTGTCAGCACAAAAATTTGACTTGGTGGGACCCAGGAATCAAAACGATGGAAAGTATTTTGAAGCAGGGATTTGCCGGTGCCCAAAATATCTAAGAACTGTTTGGGATACTTTTCTCTGCTGGAAGGCCAAAACCTACTGCCTACGCCTCCAGCCATTATGATAACAAATACGTCCTTTTTCATACTTCCCAGATTTTTTTCATATCGGTATAAACAGAACGAATTCCTTGTTCTAATGTTATCTTGGAGGTCCAACCCAATGCATTTAATTTGGAACTATCCATCAGTTTACGGGGTGATCCATCAGGTTTGTTGCTGTCGAGTTCAATCTTGCCTTTATAACCGACAATTGATGCGATAAGCAATGCCAAATCGCCAATGCTTATTTCGTCTCCTGAACCAGCATTTAGAAATTGTTTCCCATTGTATTCCTTCATCAGAAAAACACAAGCATCAGCCAAATCATCAACATGCATAAACTCACGCAGGGGTTTTCCACTGCCCCAAATGATCATTTCGGGATCGTTGTTTTTTACTGCAACATGCATTTTGAGCAGCAGGGCAGGAAGTACATGTGAATTTTGTAGATCATAATTGTCATTCGGGCCATAGAGGTTGGTAGGCATGACCGATATAAAATTGCAATCATATTGATCCCTGTATGCTTCACACATTTTGATACCAGCTATTTTGGCAATGGCATAGGGTTCATTGGTAGGCTCAAGTAGGCCTGTAAGCAAGGCATCCTCATTCATTGGTTGAGTTGCCATTTTAGGATAAATACATGATGAGCCTAGAAACATTAGCTTTTTGACGTGAAATTTTCTGGAAGTTTCTATCACATTGCATTGAAGTGTGATATTGTCGTACAGAAATTCTCCTCGGTAGGTGTTGTTTGCAAGAATACCGCCTACTTTGGCTGCTGCAAGAAAGACAAATTCTGGATTGTTGTCTTGAAAGAAATCGTGAACTGCTGCTTGATTGCGCAAGTCTAGTTCTGCAGAAGTTTTGGTTATGATATTTTTATAACCTTCCTTTTCAAGTTTGCGAACGATTGCAGAACCTACCATACCACGGTGCCCGGCAACATAAATTTTACTATCAGGTGTTATCACTCGAATTCATTTTTGACCTCAAATCCTGCGTCTCGGAGGAATTTGTCGCGTTTGTAAATTAGGATATCGCTTTTCACCATTTCTTTAACCAATTCTGCCAAGGAATATTTGGGGGTCCATCCCAATACTTTATTGGCTTTGGCAGGATTTCCAATCAGTAACTCTACCTCAGTAGGTCGGAAATACCTTGGATCAACTTCTAGGATCGTCGTGCCTATTGCAACTTGAAATTCAGGATTGTTACAAGCAGTTACACTGGCAGTTTCCTCACTTCCTAAGCCATGAAATGCCAGTTCGACACCTATTTCATGAAAAGCCATTCTAATAAAATCACGAACTGTAGTTGTAATGCCGGTAGCGATAACGAAATCCTCAGGAGTATCTACTTGAAGCATCTTCCACATAGCTTCGACATAGTCTTTGGCATGTCCCCAGTCGCGTTGTGCATCAAGATTGCCCAGATACAATTTATCCTGAAGTCCCAGTCCTATTCTGGCTACTGCTCTGGTTATTTTGCGGGTTACAAAGGTTTCACCGCGCAAGGGACTTTCATGATTGAACAAGATTCCGTTGCAAGCAAACATATTGTATGCTTCACGGTAATTGACCGTTATCCAATATGCATAAAGTTTGGCTACCGCATAGGGTGACCGCGGATAAAATGGAGTGGTCTCTGATTGAGGCACTTCCTGCACCAAACCGTAAAGCTCAGAGGTAGAAGCCTGATAAAATCTGGTCTTTTTATCAAGTCCCAATAAACGAATGGCTTCCAAAATCCTCAAGGCACCAACAGCGTCGGCATTGGCGGTATATTCTGGAGTTTCAAAACTAACCATCACGTGGGATTGTGCGCCCAAATTGTATATTTCATCCGGTTGCACTTGTTGTATGATGCGGATGATATTGGTAGAGTCAGTCAGATCCCCATAATGCAATATAAAATGTCTGTTATTGACATGTGGATCTTCGTAAATGTGGTCAATTCTGCCAGTGTTGAAGAGCGAACTCCTCCTTTTTATGCCGTGTACCTCGTAGCCTTTTGATAGCAGTAATTCTGCTAAGTAAGCTCCATCTTGTCCGGTTATTCCTGTTATCAGTGCTTTTTTCATGAAAATTCTTCGTATCGATTTAAAGGATGCAAAAGTAATGAAACTATAGTTCTGGATTTTTTATTCTTGCTTTTTTGTAGGCATAGGCACCTCTGAGAATAAGCCCAGTAAATAGTGCCAAAGCCAGTGCAAAATAAAGATAATTCATACCTTGACGGTAAACAGCAAGTGCGCTGATAGAAACCAAAAACAAGGTTGGTATTTCATTCATTAATCTTAATCGGAAGGGATCAACCATTTCTATATTGGAAGTCAAACGCTTCGCAAAATGGTTTCCATAGACATGAAATACGGTCAACAAGACCAACAAGCTCAACTTAAAATGCATCCATCCTTCCTGCATATAGCTTGGATTGGCAATGAGAATTAGGATGCCAGCAGTCCAGGTGATCATCATTGCAGGATTGCAGATAATCTTGTACACTCGAGTCTGCATGAGTGCGTAGGCCCGGGACAGAATGCTTTTGTCGGGTTCTGCCAACAACTGCGCTTCAGCATAATAGACAAACATACGCCACAAATAAAAAAGGCCGGCAAACCACGAGACAAAGCCGATAACATGGATGGTTTTAAACAATTGGATATAGTTGATCATAGTATCAAGAAAAGAATTGTCCCAGTTTGCGCAGGGGTTTTAATAATAAGGTTAATGGGTTGGGCGTTAAGCCATTCATTGTCCAAGCTTTTCTATCTTCCATATTGGCCTTCAGTCTATTGGCAATCGATGCATTGCTTTGACCTCCAGTGCGCATGTGTACAATGACCTCACGAAGGTAAGTCGTGCTGATTTCTTCTTTGTACAATAAACGCAACATTAGCTCATAATCAGCGGATATTTTTAAATCAGTTCGAAAACTTCCAAATCGATCATAAACCGACTTTTTGACAAAGAAAGTAGGGTGTGGAGGCATCCAACCAAATAAGAACTTGAACCGTTTGAAGGACTTGGCATACCATCGACGAACTATCTTGCTTGGTTCAAATTCATCAACATAATACAAATTGGCATAGAGGGAATCAGCCTTCGTGTTCTTTAACTGCTTGGCAACCTTAAATAAAACTTCGGAGTGGGCGTAAAAATCATCCGAATTAAGAATACCAATTACATCACCAGTTGCCATTGCTATTCCTTTGTTCATGGCATCATAGATTCCATTGTCTTTTTCAGATATTAAAATGGCTTCAGGAGTCAAATCTTGCACCAGTTGAACGGTATTGTCTTTGGAGTTGCCATCTATTACGATCACTTCAAGTGGAAAGTACTCTTGTTCCATAATACTGCGCAAGGTATCCATTATGGTTTTTGCACTATTGTAGGTCGGAACGATGATTGAAAATTTCATTTTAGGTTTAAAGCGTTTCTTATTTCATGAAATATCATCGTGTTATCACACAATTTTCCAGAACCAACATATCCATCTGTGTCCTTAAAAAGCATTCCAAAGCATGTTCAGGACTATTGACGATAGGTTCATTCTCATTGAAGGAAGTATTGACCAGAATGGGAACGCCTGATTTTTTGCGAAAAGCATCAATCAGATCATAATATCTTGGTGATATGGTACGATCAACAGACTGCAACCTTCCAGAGCCGTCTACATGCGTGACAGCCGGTATTTTGGATTGCATTTCCTTTTTAATGGGGAACACTTTTTCCATAAAAGGCACCACATCGTTTACTTCAAAATATTCACCTACATATTCCTTCAAAATTGAGGGAGCAAAAGGTCTGAAGCTTTCACGTCGTTTGATTTTAAGATTCAAAATTTCTTTGACATCGTTTCTGCGTGGGTCAGCTAAAATCGAACGGCCGCCCAAGGCGCGCGGACCAAATTCAGCTCTACCACTAAACCAACCCACCACTCCAGCATTGATCAACTGATCACTTACTACATCATAAAGCTCTTGATCTGGCAAATTGCGGTACTCAATATTTCGACTTTTGAGATATGCTTCTATTTCATCATTCGAAAAACGGCTGCCAGTATAAGCGCTCCAAATAGCTGGCTGTCGAGGATTTTTGAGAACTTGGTTGTTGACATATAGCGCAGCCCCCATTGAGATTCCGGCATCGTGACCAGCACTCGGGATATAAACATGTTCGAAAGAAGTATTGAGGGTTATTTTCCCATTTGCAACAGAATTTTGAGCAACACCTCCAGCGATACAAACGTTTTTTAGTCCCGTTTTTTTATAGAGACCCTCCAAGACATGAAAGATCAAAAGTTCAGTAACGCGTTGAACTGAGGCTGCAAGATCTTTATGGTATTGGGTCAATTCATCTTCTTTTTTTCTGGTCGGTCCAAAGAGAGCTACCATCTTATCAGAAAAAAGTCTGGCCACATTGGGGATATGGTCATCGCCATAACTGACAACGCCACTTTTGGTAGCATTGAAATAACTGAGATCCAATCTGAACAAGCCATCTTCTGTGAATTTGATGACGTTCTTGACTTTTTCTACATACTTCGCTTCACCATAAGGGGCTAAACCCATCACCTTGTATTCATCACCATAGTGTGGAAAGCCCAAGTATTGAGTAAAAGCAGAATAAAATATCCCAACCGAATGGGGAAAATCCAAAGAATCTAAGACCTCAATATCATTGCCTCTACCTATGCCAATCATAGTAGTAGTAAAATCGCCAGAACCATCAATTGAAAGTAAGGCAGCTTCCTCGAAGGGAGAAGCAAAAAAGGCAGATCCCAGATGCGCTCTATGGTGTTCAACTTGATGGATTTTAGTCTTTAGTGTTTCTTTGTTTATACTGGGAAAATGCTTGGCAAATTCATCTTCCAAAGTGGAAACTTGTTGTGCATTTTTAAGTCTGCTCATGATTGTGGAAAAGCCAATATTGGGATGAGCAATGGCAAATTTTATTTTCTTCCAGAATTTAGCTTTAGGATCTCTGCCTATGGCAATATGGTCCAATTGGTCCAATGTTATTCCTGCTTCCTTCAAACAAAACTCAATAGCTTGTGAAGGAAAGCCTGCCCAATGTTTTATGCGTCTAAATCTTTCCTCTTCAGTGGCTGCTATCATGATTCCGTCCTTAAAAATAGCTGCGGACGAGTCTGCGTGATAAGCGTTAATTCCTAATATATACATGTATTAATCTGATGAATTATCAATTTTTATTTAAGGCAAACCAAATCCAAAACTACAACTTCTCTCAAACTTCACTAGCGTCCGCCAAGAAGTGCCATCCATTCAGTCCAAGCAGTGGTGTTTGTCTCAAAACTGCCGACTGCTGGTAAAAAGTCAATAAACGACCATGTTTTTCTATGAATTGGAAAGTCGGTTGGAGCAGGAATGGTTTTGACTCCCAACTTCTTAAAGTTTCTCAACGCTCTTGGCATGTGTAATGCGGAAGTCACCAGAATAAGTGGTTTCTCACTGCCGTAAGTTTTAAAATATAAATTGGCTTCCTCTCTGGTATTGCGAACAGGATTCAACTCAAGAATTTTTATAGAATCTGATGCCAATTGACCTAGAAATTGCGCTCCTATTTGAGCAATATTACAATTGTGATTCCAATCGATACCGCTTAAGATCAATTGCGCTTCTTTGAGCCGATGCTTGATCCGAAATCCTTCCAATACTCTTCTCAGACTTGGGTGCGAAAGTTGTTCTGCCAAGGAGTTTCCGTCGGCAGGTCTGCATCCTCCACCCAATACGAGAATATTACATTTTGGTATGATGCCATCAGTCTTAAGTTCTTTTTGATCTCGGACGAGAGGCATAACCAGCAATTCCTTGCCGACACGAGTGGACACGCACCACAACAAAACCAAGAAGGAAATGAGTACTTTTTTACCGTGTTTTTTGCTTTTATAAAAATACAGCAAAAGCGCAAATCCGAAGAATATTGCCATCAGGGAAGGAAGGCTAATCAGCAGTTTTATCGCTTTTTCAAGAAAGAACAAGGTGGGTATTTGTTTTAGCTTTCATAAAAAATATTGATTCTCTTCAGAATATTTCAGAGCGTAGTCGGCATGATGAAATCTCTGAAGTTATTTTTGGACACCACTTGAACCTTTGCATTGTATGTTTTCTCAAAAAGACTGGGAAGTTTTATGTTAACATCTTTTTTCCATTTGAATTCATAGGCATTAATCTGGCCATCTCTATCTTCAATAAAATCTATTTCTTGTTGTTGCTTATTTCTCCAAAAATAACAATTCACAATTTTGCTATTATATTCCATGAATTTCATTCTTTCAGCGATTAAGAAATTTTCCCATAGTGCGCCCTTATCATTTCGCAGATTCAAATCATTCAAATTTGCAATAATTGTATTTCTGATTCCATTGTCCCAAAATATATTTTACGATTATTCTTGATTTCATTTCTTAGATTTCGATTGAAACTTTTTAATCTAAAAATTACATACGATTTTTCGAGTAGGTCAATATAACTGCTCACTGTGTGTTTGTCAACTTGGAGTAAATGTGCCAGTTCTGAGTACGAAACCTCATTTCCCACTTGTAAGGCTAGTGCCTGTAGTAATTTTTCAAGCAATTCAGGCTTTCGGATGCCACTCAAAGCAAGAATGTCTTTGTAGAGATAACTTGATGTCAACTGTTTAAGAACTTCTTCTTCGTTGCCTATATGATTGCTAACATCGGGATACATGCCATAAACTAAGCGATGCTCCAAACTTTTTTCAGCTTCGATAAAACCGCTAAACCCTTCGAATTCCTGCCAACTTATTGGAAACAGTTTAAATTCCCATTTTCTGCCAGTTTAGGCTTCATTCAACTGATTGCCCATTTCTAAAGCGAAAGAACCACTGGCGATTAATTGAATATCTTTAAATTGATCAGTAATTATCTTCATGGTTGGACCAGGTTCATTTAATCTTTGAACTTCGTCTATGGAAATTATTTTGTTATCACCGAGTATTTTTTTGATTGTAAATGAATTCGGACTTTCTAGTAAAGACCTGACAATTGCATCGTCCCCATTCAAAAACAAATGTTCTCTTTCATTCAAAATTGTTTGTATGAGGTTCGTCTTACCGGTTTACCTTGGGCCCAATACGATTATGGCCTTACCTTTAAAAAAGTAAGAACTAAGTTTGACAGAAATAATGTGCTTTATCATGAATTAGCATTCTAATACCCAAACATAGGATCTTTTCGGGGATTATGTTCCCCAAAAACACCTGCTTTTCGGGGAATAGTTTTTTAAGTGTGCAGTACGACAAAAGTCTATTGCGCTTAATATTTTATGAATTTAATGCAAAAAGACTGTTGTACAAGCTTTTAAAATCATGTTCTTCGATGTAATTATTTGCTACATCATGTGCATTCTGACACATGATATCAAATGAAGCCTGATCCATTGCTGCCATTTCATGAATTGCCTCAACAAATGCTTGAGGCTTTTGGAGCGACAAATCCCATCCTGCACCTTTGGCTTGAAGAGCTCTCCAGGGGGTTTGATCGCTGATAATTACAGGTCTGCCAGCAGCGAAATGTTCCCAAACAGCTTGACCAAAATTTTCTCCTTGTGTTGGCAAAATGAGTGCGTGATGAGCGAGAATGATGGAATGAATTTCATGAAAAGGAATACCGCCCACCCAAACCACTTCGATATTGGGAGGCAATTGATGAGTCAGATTGGTACAGAAGTCATGGTATTTAGCATCCTCTGGAGTGCCAACAATGCTTAAAAATATTTTATCATTTTCGAACCCCTGCAGTTCCTTCAGCAATAAATCCAATCCTTTAATGGGATGAATTCTGCCAAGAAACAAGAGTTTTAATTCACCGGGAATTTTTTGGATGTGATGTAAAACTGGATCAGGAGCTTTCCCGATGGGAGGCAACATATAGCACTTTGTATGCTGTCCAAATACTGCTTTGATATCCTTTTCCTCATTTTTATCAGTGGCCAAAAAGCCAATCTTTTTATGCCAAGCCAAGTATTTCATGATGGTTAAAAAGAGCTTTTTTTTCCAAGGCTTGAAGGCCAGTGCAGATGGCTTAAGCATTCCTCTTGGGGCGAGCAGAACTTTTATTGGCCATTTGGCACTCCACAATTTATACAAAGGCATGATTGCAAAGTCTAAACTAAACATGCTGTTTATAAGCATGAAATCTATCTCATGCTTGCTTATCAATTGAGATAATTCTGATGAAATATCCTTGAAGGAGTTTGAATATCTTACTTTAAGTTTGGCTTGTGTCAGCCATTGATTCTGGTCTTCAGGGGTTATTGTATTTGTTCCATCCATGTCAAATGCTGAAGTCAAAACACTTATTTCATAATAATTACTCAATGACTGAGCAAGATTATAAACGGACTGAATAGGTCCACCGGCCTTAAAAGCTGGAGGAAACCAATCGCAGAGTATCAAGATTTTAGACAAAAGTGTGGAGTAAAAATTTTAACTATACCTCACTCCACTGACAATAAATGTCAGGGTCCAAGACCATGCCCCCTTTCCATCCTATCGGACAGAGAGGGTTATTAGGTGAGGTAACAACGAAATATTATTGGATCAACACTCAATTTGGTTGCGTTGTAGCCAATGTTCTAGTACAACCAATAACCAAATTTTAAACCAAGGGGTATGGTGCGTGTTTGAAATAAATGATTTCCAAAGATGGATTACTTCATCTGATTTGAACAAGCCTCTTTCTGCTAGGCTGTAAATTCTTTGTTGGCAAAAGTCTTTCAGTTCGTTTCTCATCCATACTTCCCAAGGAAAAGAGAATCCCATCTTGGGTCGATTGACAATTTCGTCGGGAATGAGTGGACTCAAAGAGTCAACCAGTAATTTTTTGGGGGTTGAGGGATATTTGAATTTGTCAGGTACACCTAGGACATATTTGACCAAATCTTTGTCAAGGAATGGAACGCGTAATTCGATGCTGTTGGCCATACTCATTTGATCTGCATCTTCAAGCAGCACGTTGGCTGTATAATTTTTCAACTCAGCCACTGAAAAGCGACTCAGCGCAGGCAATTTATTTATTTGATCGAAGTCCCATAAAAGTGCGGATTCTACAGTATCATCGTACATTTTAAGCATTGGGTCAAGTTTTGTACATTCCTCGGCTGAGAAAATTTTTCTGAAAGTTGGATATACATACGCAATGTCAAAGGTGGTTTTGGTAAACAATTCGGCTAATTTCTGCACTTTTCGATTCCCAGATTTCACGAAAACATTACCCAAGCTTTGCCTCAGCCAGTTGGGAATCTTGTTTTGAAACTCATTCAACCTATAATACGTCTTGAAATGATTGTATCCTGCAAAGACCTCATCACCTCCAAGGCCTGACAAAGCAACTTTGATACCTGAATGCTTAACGAGGTTTGAAATCAAATAAGTATTGGGGCCGTCACCACTGGGAGTGTTCATTGCATTTAGTGCATCTTCGATTTGGTCAATGAAGATGGTTGCTGGCACTATACATTCGTGGTGATTGGTTTTATATTTTTCAGCTATTAAACGTGCATAATGAGATTCATCATATTTCTTCTCTTTGAAGGCAATGGAAAATGTGTTAACGGTTGTTGGAGACATTTTAGCAGCAGCTGCAACGATGGCGGTAGAATCGATTCCGCCAGATAGAAAAACTGCCAATGGAACATCACTGATCAGTTGTCTGTCCACGGCTTTAAAAAAGAGATTGGAGACATTGGTTTTTACTTCATCATAGGTGCCAATTGGTTCAGAATCAATTTGGGAAAGATCAAAATATCGGGTTTGTACAAAATTTCCAAAATCAACCCAAGCATAATTGCCAGCGCGCAATTGAAATACGCCACTTATCATGGAACTTGGCTCATGAACTGACTGGTATGAAAGAAAATCTAACAATCCTTGTTTGCTCAATTTTCTCTCCACAACGCCAGAATTTAACAGTGCTCTTATTTCAGAAGCAAATATGAAGCAGTCTTCAGAACGAAAATAGTACAAAGGCTTGATGCCCATTTGATCTCTTGCAATGAATAGTTTTTTGGTGGTGATATTCCATATTGCAAAAGCAAAAATTCCATTGAATTCTGCTAAGCATTCGGGTCCCCATATTTTGAAAGCAGCAAGTATGACTTCAGTATCTGATTGGGTCTTGAAATGGTAAGAGGATTCTAGTTTCTTTTTGAGTTCCTTGTAATTGTACAATTCGCCATTGTAAACGATTACCAATTCGCCACTTTGTTCATACATAGGTTGGTTCCCTTGTTCACTGAGGTCAATTATGGAAAGGCG
>Ga0105049_10004910_pt1 | contig 15622 bp, 14 predicted proteins | sample MAT06_FD_78087 | JGI IMG/M metagenome (GOLD analysis project Ga0105049, IMG submission 78087) | Freshwater microbial communities from Lake Fryxell liftoff mats and glacier meltwater in Antarctica - MAT-06 | ecosystem: Environmental > Aquatic > Freshwater > Ice > Liftoff microbial mat | place... | reverse complement strand
TTGTGCATTGATACCGGCCGCACAGAGCACAGCTGCCACCTGCGCGGCAGCACTGGAATCAAAGGGACTCTTAAGCAAAGTAACGATCGCTTTGCCAGAGTTTAAGTGCAACGCCACTGCGCAGATCGGGCTTGAGTCTGGGGGTAACTCCTCACTCAGCGTGGTGCCGGGTGCGTCTGGCTGAAAGCTATCCAGCACTCGAATAGTGCGCTGCAAACCGCTAAACGGTGCGAGCGTCGAGGCGTGGATCACGCTTGCGCCTGCCGCCGCGAGTGCGTGTGCTTGGCGGTAACTGAGCTGCGGCAATACGCGCGCTTGCGCGACGCGATTGGGATCGGCTGAGAACACGCCCGCGACATCGGTGTAGATATCCAGATCAGCGCGCAGCGCAGCGGCGAAAATAGCCGCCGAGTAGTCCGATGCGTTGCGCCCCAGCGTGGTGGTCTCACCCTCAGCCGTGGCACCGGTGAAGCCGGGCAGCACGACAACTTGCGCTTGAAAGAATTCAATTCCCAGACCGCGTATTCGCTGGGTCGTGGCCTCTAAGTCAACGCAAGCAGCGCCGAACTGGTTGTCAGTCAAGATCACAGTTTCAGCGCGCAGCAAACGTGCGTTTACCTGGCGCGCCCGCAAGCACGCGACCAGCAGCAGCGCGCTTAAGAGTTCGCCGCTCGCCAGAATCTGATCGCGCGTAGTGCCGCAGATCAGCTTGGGATGCGGCTGGGTCCCGATCAATCTTAAGATTTCGTCGCGGCACGCGGTGATTTCGAGCTGGCCCGATGCCGCTATTCCGAGCTCTGCTGCGCTGAGCGCATAGCGCTCGCCAATTTCGACAAGACGCGCTCGGGCAAGCTCGATGCTGTCAGCGGCGAGCGCATCAAGCAGCGCATTGGTCACGCCGCCGAACGCCGAGACCACCACGCTCACCGGCCCCTCGTTCAAGGTGCGTGTGATCAGCCCGAGTGCGCGATCAATACGCTGCGAAGTGGCCAGCGAAGTGCCACCAAACTTCAATACTTTCAAAGACATCTAATAGCCTCTTGGCTAGGCAACGCGGCTGGCGAGCGGCGCTTGGCGTTCCAGAAAATCGCGCAGCAGGGGCGCTACTTGGTCGAGTTCGACTAAAAAACCATCGTGACCATAGCGAGATTCGATGGTCTTAAGCTGTCCATTTGGCAGATGTCGTGCAAGCAGCTGCTGCTCGCGCGGCAAGTAAAGTTGATCGGACGCAATCGACAGCACCAGCGCGGGCTGTTGAATACGCGCAAGTGCTGATTCAGTGCCGCCGCGAGCGTGACCAATATCCCAATCGATCATCGCTTCAGTGAGGCGCACATAGCTGATCGGATCGAAGCGCTCAATGAACTTATTGCCGTGGTGTTCAAGATAGCTCAACACTTGGTAGTGACCGTCAGCACGGCGCTCGCGACCGAAGCGCTCCTCAAAATCTTCAAACGATCGATAGGTGAGCAAACCCATTTGGCGGGCAAGCCGAAGGCCGTTGTGTGGGTCGGCTTTGATCGCAGCAATTTGCAAGGCGTTCAAGGCAAGCGCTTGCGCTGATTGGCGTGCCGGACAGCACAGCGGTGCAATAGCCCGCACGAGTTCTGGCTCGCGATATGCCCATTCCAGTGCTTGCATGCCGCCCATGCTGGCGCCGACAACCAAACGCAGGCTGCGCACGCCCAGGTGGTCGATCAAGCGGGCTTGTAGCGCGACCATATCGCCGATGCTAATTTTTGGAAAAGCATCCTCTGAAGTTGCGCCGTCGCGCGGGCCGCTGGAACCGTAGCAGCCGCCCAAAACATTGCTGGCAATTAAAAAATACTTGCTTGGATCGAACGCACCGTTTGGGCCGATGATTCCCGGCCACCAGGCATCGACATCGGCTGAACCCGACAGCGCATGACAGATCAAAATCGCGTTATCGCGCGCGGCGTTGAGCTGGCCCCAAGTTTTCCACGCCACGCACGGACGTTCGATCTCGCGCCCGCTGCTTAACTGCAACGGTGCCGCGAAACAGATCGACTTTTGTTCAATTTCAAGCACTTGCCTGGAGCTCGATGGCTTTCAGTGCGAGTGCAAAATCCTCAATGATGTCCTCAATATGCTCAATTCCAACTGACACTCGGACCAACCCGGGGCTCACTCCCGCGGCGCGCTGTTCGGCTTCGTTGAGCTGCTGGTGTGTGGTCGACGCGGGGTGGATGACCAAAGTTTTCGCATCGCCAACGTTGGCTAGATGTGAGGCCAATTGCAGCGAGTTGATGAAAGTTTTCGCAGGTTCAAGACCGCCCGACACCTCGAACGTAAACACCGAACCATAGCCGCCGCGCAGATATTTCCGCGCCTTCAAATGCGAGCTGTGTTCACTAAAACCGACGTAGTTAACGTGCGCAATCCCAGGTTGCTGGCGCAGCCACAGTGCGAGGGCGTGGGCGTTGCTCAGATGGCGCTCGACTCGCAGGCTTAGGGTTTCCAGGCCCTGTAGCAACAAAAACGAGTTAAACGGCGATTGCGAGGCGCCCAGGTCGCGCAAGCCTTCCACGCGCGCGCGGATCGCAAACACGATGTTTCCGAACGGCCCGCCGACACCAAAGACTTTCAAGAAATCCAAACCGTGATAGCCGGGTGCGGGCTCAGCGAATAGTGGAAATTTGCCCTGGCTGTAATCAAAGCGCCCCGCATCAACGATTACGCCTCCGATTGAGGTGCCGTGGCCGCCGATCCACTTGGTGGCTGACGCCACCACGATATCCGCGCCGTGTTCGATGGGACGCGCCAGAAATCCCGCGCAGCCAAAAGTGTTGTCCACAATCAGCGGGATTTTCGCTGCGTGGGCGATGGCTGCAAGACGTTCAATATCCGGCACGTTCGAGCCCGGGTTGGCGATCGTTTCAACGTAAAGCGCCTTGGTGTTGGCATCGATGGCGCGCGCAAACGCCTCGCAGTCGTCGCCGTCGACAAATTTTACCTGGATGCCAAGACGCGGCAGAGTGACCTTAAACTGATTGTAGGTACCGCCGTACAGATGTGCGCTGGAGACGATGTTGTCGCCGGCTTGAGCGATGGTGGTGATCGCCAAAAACTGCGCGGCCTGGCCTGACGCGGTGGCAACCGCAGCCACGCCGCCTTCCAATGCAGCGACGCGTTTTTCAAACACGTCGGTGGTGGGATTCATGATGCGCGTGTAAATGTTGCCAAATTCTTGCAGTCCAAACAGCCGTGCGCCATGGTCGGCATCATTAAAAGTGTATGAGCTGGTTTGGTAGATCGGCACCGCGCGGGCGTTGGTTCCCGGCGCGGGTGTTTGTCCGGCGTGCAGCTGGAGCGTCTCAAAACGATGCGTGCTCATGGGAAAAATTGTCCTCTGCGGTTTAAGTTTTGGAAGTATAGACGGCTAAACGTATAGATGGCAAATCAACCAAATTGAGAGCGTGATTGACTTGCGCGGCCTTGCTGTTTAGCGTCCGGCTCATTCACACCCGATATGACTTTGCCGATGGCTATGGCTACCACCAAAAAATTCATCGATCCGTACATCACCCACGGACAAAAAAGCGACGCGGTTAAAAAAATTACCGTGTCTATTCCATTGCATGTTTTAAAACTGCTGACCGATGAGCGCACTCGTCGTCAGGTCAGCAATTTGCGCCACGCGACCAACTCGGAGCTGTTAGTGGAGGCCTTTCTGCACGCGTTTACCGGCCAGCCGCTGCCAACGGACGAGGAATTGCATAAGCGAGAATAGGCATGGCATTCGCTTGCGTCATCGTAGATTCAGCGCTTCAGTGGCGCCGATTAAAGCCTTCCTGGGCTCTGGTCGCGCTGCTGATAGCGGCGTTGTTAAACGGTTGCACAGGCCGAACGATGCCGCCGCTGCAGGTGCAGCGCGCGATAGAAGCAAAGAGGCCGAATGTTGCTTGTCTAGACGCTTGCCAACCTATCCCGTCCGCCTTCAGCAGCGCAGTGGAGCAGGGCCGTCCTAAATCGGACCGCAGCCGACCGAAGCATTTTTTGCTAAGCCTTGAACGTGGAGACGATGCGCTGATCGCGCGCATTCATTTGATCCGCTCGGCAAAGCGTACGCTGGACATGCAAACGTTTATTTTCAGCCGCGACGACAGTGGCCTATTCGTTTTAGACGAGCTCATCAAAGCCGCCAGACGCGGCGTCAAAGTGCGCGTGCTCACTGATCAGCTTTTTTCAATTGACGACCTGACCACCCTTGCGCGTTTGACCGTCGCCCACCCTAACTTTGAGGTCAAGTACTACAACCCAACATTTGGCCAGGCGAACACATCCGAGCTCGAATTTTTAACGAGCATGGTGTGCTGCTTTTGGCGCCTGAATCGGCGCATGCACAACAAGCTGATGATTGCTGATGGAGCAGTGGCGATCACCGGCGGGCGCAATGTGGATAACCGCTACTTTGATCTCGACCCGCAGTTTGTGTATCGCGATCGCGATGTGCTGGTTATTGGACGCGTTCTTGGTCAAGTTGTTGCGTCGTTTGATGCCTACTGGCAGCATCGCCTTGCGGTTGATCTGCGTCGCTTGAAAGATGTCGGAGTGCGTGTGCTGACGCTGCCACTTAAATCAAGCCGACTAACTCTGCCTGAGGATTTAGCGCGCTCAAGTCAGTTGAAGTCCATCCGCAATCGCGCGTTGGATCCAGACTGGACGCGCGAGCGTTTTTTGAAGCCCATGGTGCGCGCTGATCGGGTGGAATATTGGTCCGATCGGCCGGGCAAGGCAAGTTCAGAAGATCGTCTTGCGAGCGCGCAGATTTCGCAGCAAATCCACAACACCTTAAGTGGCACACAGCGCAGCTTGACCTTGCAGACGCCTTATTTGGTGCTGTCGCGCAAAGCCCGTCGCCTGCTGCGCAATCTCAAGACCGAGCGTCCGGATGTGCGCATTTTGGTGTCGACCAACAGCCTCGCCAGCACGGATGCGTTTTATGTGTACGCGCTTTCGCACAAGCACAAAAAAACCTACGTTCGCGAATTAGGCTTCGAGATCTTTGAGACCAAACCGTTCCCCGCCAGCAGCCGAGAATTGATTGGTTTTTATGATGAGCTGAGCCAGGTAAAGCGCCTGCCAAGCGAAGAACTGGAGGCCAATACTCAGCCCAAGGTGCGTCGCTGGTATCGCCAGCCGGGCTCAGCGATCCGCGTGATGGATACCGAAGGCGGCCTTGGTCGTCCGCTGCCTTTGCGGGCACCTGAACGCCTGCGCGTTGGTTTGCATGCCAAAAGCTTTGTGTTGGATTCACAGATCACCCTGATTGGATCGCACAATTTCGACCCGCGTTCGGATGATTTGAATACCGAGTCGGGCTTGATCATTTGGGATGGGCCCTTCGCGCGCGCGATCGAGGCACAAATTTTTCGCGACGCAGCGCCTGAGAATGCGTGGGCAATTGCCCCGAAGCAGCGGGTCCCGGGACTTGCCGAGGTCAATATGGCGTTTTCGCGACTGTTCTATGCGATTCCATTTTTCGACATTTGGCCGTTTCGCTATTCCACCAGTTACGCCCTGCGCGAAGGCTTTGCACCCGTGTCACGCTTTGATCCGCAGTTTTTTGTGCGCTATGAGCCGGTAGGAGATTTTCCAGAGGTCGATTTGCCGCTCAAACAAATCAATACGCTGGTGATTTCGGCGTTTTTTGGCTGGATCGCGCCGATTCTCTAGGCTGCTGAGCTGAGCCGGCGAGCACTCAATGCACGCGCGGCACGCGCACTAAACATTCTTTCAAAACGCTCGAGACGTGTTCTTCGTCTTCGGCCTGCTGGGCCCGGCGCAGATAATCTTTCAGATCGTTCGCTGCCTGGCTAAATGCGTCGAGCTCGCGATAGTAGAGTCCGCGATCGCGCACTTCTTCGGCGTTGCCAGGCTCCAAAGTGACCAGCCGATCGGCCACGCGCAGCGCTTTTTCAAAGGCTTTTTCTTCGGCGTAGAGCCCCTTTAAGTTGCGCAACATGCGCGCCAAAATTTGCTTCTTGCTGGCCGTGCCGAGCAAGGAAGGCAGGTCCTCATCGCTCAGGTCGATGTCCCCAAGCGCTGAACTAGCGCGCGCTTTTAGCTCATCCATGCCCAACGTGCGCCCACGATAAAAGGTGTCCAGCACGATCACGCCTTCGCTGACGGGATACTTCACTAAAAAATGCCCAGGAAAGGACACGCCATGCATGTTAAAGCCCGCTTCTTGGGCAATGTCCATGTAGATCATCGACAAACTAATGGGGATGCCTAATTTGCGCTCCAGCACTTCGTTAAGATACGAGTTGCGCGGATCGTTGAAATCTAGATGGTTGCCACTAAAGGCTAATTCCTCAAAGAACAGCCTGTTGAGCGCGCGCAGCCGGTCAAAATCGGCCTCTCCGGCGTTGCGCACGGCCCGGCGCGCGCGTAACGACAATCGGTGCAAAGTCTCGAGCGATGCTTCCAGGTCGAGATCCGGATATTCATCCTTGGCGATCCACAAACCCGCTTCGAACAGTGGGATGTCCTCCTCGGCGGCGAGCGACAGCCAGCGAAACGGCTGGTCGTCGGGCATGATCGCGCGGCGCACCATCGTTACGGGTGAAACACCATCGGATCCCCGGCTTTAAGGCTCAGGTCTTCACCAACGCCAGCGTTCAACTCAAGAACGTATTTTACTGGACCATCGCTCGGGTAAGTGGGGCACGTCTGCGGGTTACTCTCGCGGCACGGCGGGGTGCGGTAACTGGCCGAAACGAAACGATAGTCGGCATCGAAATACATGATATCGAGCGGAATAAGCGTGTTTTTCATCCAAAACGCTTGCGGGCTTTCGGCGTCAAACACGAACAGCATGCCGCGATCAAGGGGCATTTTGTGGCGGTACATCAGCCCGATCTCGCGTTTATAGTCGCTGTCAGCGAGCTCGACCGCGTATTTTTGGTTTTTGATTTCAACCTTGGGCCCGGCCGAACAGGCGGAAGCCACGGTAATCATGCCGAGCAGCACGGCGCGTTGGAAATGGGGGATCTGATTCATGGTCATGAGACTAACGATTCTGTACAGGAAATTTCAAATACCTTTTCAAGCGCCCCCGGTTAACAACTGCTGCGCGTGACGATAGCGTTGCACGGTGCCTTCGATAACCGACGCGGGCAAGGCGGGCGCTGGTGGGCATTTGTCCCAATGAATCCCCTCAAGATAATCGCGCACAAACTGCTTGTCGTAGCTGGGCGGATTGTGGCCCGGCTGATAGCCCGCGACATCCCAAAAACGCGACGAATCGGGCGTGAGCACCTCGTCCATAAGCGTCAATGTGCCGTCGCGATCCAGGCCAAATTCGAACTTGGTATCGGCGATCAAAATACCGCAGTTCAGCGCTCGCGCATGCGCTGCCCGATAGAGCGCGAGGGAAATCTGCCGAACCGCGTGCGCGCGATCCAGCCCAATCAAAGCTTCTAGCTCCGCGAAGGTAATTGGCTGGTCGTGCTCGCCCGCAGCCGCCTTGCTCGACGGCGTAAAAATCGCTTCGGGCAGTGCATCAGCGAGACGCAAGCCGGGCGGCAATCCCACGCCAGAAATGTGTCCATCGCGCTGGTAATCCTTCCAGCCGGATCCGGCCAAATAGCCGCGTACGACCGCTTCTACCGGCAGCGCTTGCAGCGCTTTAACCACCACCGCGCGGCCTTGCGCGTAGTCAAGTTCCGCTTGATCGCTCAGCACCTCGTGCAGCGGCACGTGAAGTAGGTGGTTTGGAACAATTGCTGCCAATTCAGCGAACCAATAGTTGCTGATCGAGGTCAACACGCGACCTTTGTCGGGAATTGTGTCCGGCAGAATGACATCAAAAGCTGACAGCCGGTCGCTGGCTACCATCAGCAAGCGATCGGCATTGATACGATAAACATCGCGAACTTTGCCGCGATGCACGAGGGGAAGAGATTGAATCAAAGACGCGGCCCGCGAGATGAATTATCGCCACGTACCTTACCACCCGCTTTGAGCGCTGGGCTTTACTCAGTGCTGCTTTTGCTTGCGTTTGCGGCGAATGCCGCCGACCCGGTCGCAGGCGCTCGTCGGGTCGGCGCGTGCGCTGCATGCCACGGCGAGCAGGGCATCAGTTCGGATAGTGAGATGCCTAACTTGGCCGGCCAGAAAGAACAGTATTTGCTGAGCTCAATGCGCGCCTATCGAGATGGCTCACGCAACCATGCCACCATGCGCGCCATGCTCGGTCCGCTGAAAGACCAAGACCTCAAAAATATTTCCGCTTACTACGCACAGCTCAAGCCATGTCCACCGACGAATCCGTAATCTTGAAAAGCGCTGGCGCGGGCGTTGCCTTCGGTTCCGCCGCCGGCCGCGCTGTGGGTGGCGTGCGCGGCGTGGTGGTCGGTGCAGTACTCGGCGGGGTAGTTGGCGGCGCGTTCGGGCTGCTAAAAAAGCTTTTCACTGCTGAAGGCGCGGCCCAGTTGGCCTTGCAAGGGCAAGAGCGCACGCGCTTTGTGGATTTAAGTTTCGCGCTGATGGGCGCATTGGCCAAAGCCGACGGTCGGGTATCGGAGCGCGAAGTAGCGGTGGCTGAGCGCGTGATGCTGGATTGGGGGCTTGATTCAGCTGAGCGCGCCCAAGCGGTGGCCGCCTTTAGCAGCGGGCGGCAAGCGTCGTTCTCCATTGAAGTTACCGCGCTTGAATTGAAGTCGCTGCTGGCGCGCGAACCCTCACTCAAGCCACGCTTTTTACAGGCGCTTTTTCCGATAGCGACGGCTGACGGCATGCCGCGACGCGAGCACGCTTTTGTGTTGCAACGCATCGCGCAGACGCTCGGGCTGCAGGTCGATTTCGGCGGTCAAGTGCCGCCGCCACGCACCGCAATCGATGGCCTAGACCCGTTCAAAGTGCTCGGTGTGGCGGCGAATGCCAGCGATGACGAAGTGCGCCAGGCCTATCGACGCAAAATGAGCAAATACCACCCGGACAAACTGCAGGGTCACGGCGTGGCCGGCGATACGTTGAAAGTGGCCGAAGAACGCGTGCGACAAGTGCGCGCGGCCTACGACGAGATTGAAAAGCGTCGAGGGCGCCATTGATGAATGCGATTTTGTCCCCCTCCATTTTGTCTGCGAACTTCGCGCGCTTGGGTGAGGACGTTGAGCGCGTGCTGGCCGCAGGTGCCGATTGGGTGCATTTCGATGTAATGGACAATCACTACGTGCCTAACTTAAGCATTGGGCCATTGGTTTGTGAGGCGCTGCGCAAACACGGGATCACCGCGCCAATCGACGTGCATTTAATGGTCGAGCCGGTCGATCGGATCATTCCCGACTTCGCCGCCGCCGGCGCAAGCCTGATTTCATTTCACCCAGAAGCCAGCCGCCATCCGCATCGCACGCTCGGCTTGATCCGCTCGCTTGGCTGTCAAGCGGGCCTCGTATTCAATCCCGGAACGCCGCTCAGCTGGCTCGATCACCTGATCGATCAAGTTGATCTGGTGTTAGTGATGTCGGTCAACCCAGGCTTCGGCGGCCAATCGTTTATTCCATCGGCATTGGCCAAAATCGCCGCCGTGCGCGAACGCATCAACGCCAGCGCACGTGCAATCCGTCTCGAAGTAGACGGTGGGATCAAAATCGACAACATCGCCGAAGCCGCCCGCGCCGGCGCCGACACCTTTGTAGCCGGCTCGGCTATCTTCGCAAGCGACGACTACGCAAAAACCATCGCGGCGATGCGCGCTGAAATTGTGCGGGTAAGTTAGGCAGCGTCAGGGCTTTGGAGGGCCAGAGCTAGCCACCCACTCAATACAAATGCTTATCCAGCCCGAGTGCGAGCATCACCTTTGACGCAATTTCCTCGATTGAGGTGCGGGTGGTGTTGAGATTGGGGATGCGGTGATCGCGGAACAGCGCTTCGGCTTTGGCGACTTCAAAGCGGCATTGTTCCATTGAGGAATAGCGGCTGTTGGCGCGGCGCTCGACGCGAATATGCTGTAAGCGCACCGGATCAATGGTCAGACCAAACAGTTTTTGCTGGTGGGGTTTGAGGCGCTTGGGTAAATCACTGAGTTCGAGGTCTTCAGGAGTGAGCGGGTAGTTGGCCGCTTTGACGCCGAACTGCAGCGCCATGTACAGGCAAGTTGGGGTTTTTCCTGAGCGGCTGACGCCGACTAAAATGAGATCAGCGTCTTTGTAGTCAACGTCAACGCCATCATCGTGGGAGAGCGCGAAATTGGTCGCGTCGATGCGATTTTCGTAGCCTTTGGAATCCACTTGGTGCGCTTTGTTGATGCGGCCGCCGCGTTTAACGCCCAATTCTGCTTCCAGCGGGCCCAAAAAAGCGGCGAACACGTCGACCATCAATCCGCCGCATCCGGCCAACACCTCGCATAGATGCGCGTCAACGACGGTGTTGATCACGATCGCTCGCAGCGCTTCGGTTTCAGCAATCGCGCGAATGCGGGTCACAGCGGCCAGCGCTTTTTCTTCAGAATCTACAAACGGCAGGCGTACGTGGCGGAAATCAATGCCTTCAAACTGGGTCAGCAGTGAGTTGCCGATCGTTTCAGAGGTAATGCCGGTGCCATCGGACACGTAAAAAATGGTTCTTTTCATGGGGCCGCATCATAATCGAGGCTAATTTTTCTCAAGGGCTAAATCCGCCCGACCAAGGAGTTTGCATTGAGTGATTCGATTCGCTGGTTGAAAGATCTGCGCCTGTTGGACCTAAACGACGTGGGTGGCAAGAACGCATCGCTCGGCGAAATGATTGGGAACCTCGCCAATTTGGGCGTGAGTGTACCGGGTGGATTTGCGACCACGGCGCAAGCTTTCAACGATTTTCTCGAACAAAGCGGCTTGGCCGCGAGCATTTATCAGCGCTTAAGCAGCCTCGATACCGACGATGTCGAAACGCTGAGCCGAGTCGGCCGGGTGATCCGCGAGGAGATCGTCGCAACCCAGCTCACGCCCGGTTTGAACAACGCAATCATCAGCGCCTACGCCCAGTTGGAACTTGAAAATGGTGCCAATGTGGCGGTCGCGGTGCGCTCCTCGGCCACCGCTGAAGACTTACCGGATGCGTCGTTTGCAGGCCAGCAAGAAACCTATTTGAACGTTTGCGGCATTGAGCAGGTGTTGATCAAGGTCAAAGAGGTATTCGCGTCGTTGTTTAATGATCGCGCGATTGCCTACCGCGTCCACCATGGCTTCGCCCACGCTGATGTATCGCTTTCAGCCGGAGTGCAGCTGATGGTTCGCTCTGATTTGGCCGCCAGCGGTGTGCTGTTTACGCTCGATACTGAGTCGGGTTTCCGTGACGTGGTGCTGATCACCTCAAGCTACGGCTTGGGCGAAACGGTAGTGCAGGGCGCGGTGAATCCGGACGAGTTTTACGTGCACAAGCCCACGCTGAACGCCGGACGCCCGGCCATCGTCAAGCGCAGTTTGGGGGCCAAGGCGATCAAGATGATTTATGCCGACCCGACGCTTGGACGCAAAGGTGTGGCCACGGTCGACGTCCCGAGCGCGCAGCGCAAGTGTTTTTCATTGACCGATCAAGAGGTCACTGAGCTGGCGGTACAAGCGCTAAAAATCGAGGCGCACTATCAGCGTCCGATGGACATTGAGTGGGCCAAAGACGGCGTGTCGGGCAAGCTGTTTATCGTGCAGGCGCGCCCAGAAACGGTGAAATCCCAAGCGCGCAGCCAGGTGGTGGAACGCTTCCATTTGCGTGAGCGCGGCCCGCTAATCGTCGAGGGTCGCTCGATTGGCCAAAAGATCGGCGCGGGCGCAGCGCAGGTGATCCGCTCGGTGCAAGACATGCACCGGCTTAAGCCCGGCGAGGTGTTGGTTACCGATATGACCGACCCTGATTGGGAACCGGTGATGAAGCGCGCCGCGGCGATTGTCACCAATCGGGGCGGGCGCACCTGTCACGCCGCGATCATTGCTCGCGAGCTCGGTATTCCGGCGGTGGTGGGCTGCGGCAACGCAACCAGGGAGATCACCGATGGGATGGAAGTGACGGTGTCGTGCGCGGAGGGCGACAGCGGTTTTATCTATGCAGGCCTGCTGCCGTTCGACGTGGTCGAAGCGGATTTCGGCGCGATGCCGCCGGCTCCGTTAAAGATCATGATGAATGTCGGCAACCCGGAGCGGGCGTTTGATTTTGCGCAAATTCCGAATCATGGCGTGGGCCTAGCGCGTTTAGAATTCATTATCAACAACACCATTGGCGTGCATCCGAAAGCGCTGCTGAACTACAAGCAGCAGGAGCCGATGATCCGCCAGCAAATTGATGAGCGCATCGCGGGCTATCCCAGTCCGGTCGATTTTTACGTCGATCGGTTGGTGGAAGGGATGGCCACCATCGCCTGCGCGTTTGCGCCTAAGCCGGTGATTATTCGTCTGAGCGATTTCAAATCCAACGAATACGCCAACCTGATCGGTGGACGCGCTTACGAGCCGCACGAAGAAAACCCGATGATCGGGTTTCGCGGCGCGTCACGCTACGTATCGGAGGATTTCAAAGATTGTTTCGAGCTGGAATGCCGCGCCGTGCGCCGGGTGCGCGACGAAATGGGCCTGACCAACGCGTGGATCATGATTCCGTTTGTGCGCACCGTGTCGGAGGCGCGCGCGGTGATCGAGCGACTCGCTGAGTTTGGCCTTAAGCGCGGCGAGAATGGCCTCAAAGTGATCATGATGTGCGAGCTGCCGTCAAACGCACTGCTGGCGGAGGCTTTTCTCGAGCATTTTGACGGCTTCTCGATTGGGTCGAACGATATGACCCAGCTGACATTGGGGCTCGATCGCGATTCAGGAGTGATCGCGCATTTATTTGACGAGCGCAATGCGGCGGTCAAGGTGCTGCTCGCTCGCGCCATCAAAGCGTGCCGCGAGGCGAACAAATATATCGGCATTTGCGGGCAGGGGCCATCGGACCATCCGGACCTGGCACTTTGGCTGCTCAAGCAAGGGATTGAGAGTGTCAGCCTAAATCCTGATACCGTGCTGGACACTTGGATGCTATTGGCCAAAACCTGATGCCACGCTGGTCTCGCGATCACCTCGAACTGCTCGCCCTTGAGCCCGCTTTTGAAGCCGTTTACGCGCAACTCGGCTTGCTCAAGCGCAATGTGGCGAAACCCTTTTCACCGTTTAACTCGCTGGCGCGCTCGATCGTCTACCAGCAGCTTTCCGGCACAGCCGCCGCGACGATTTTAAGCCGCGTGTTCCTGGCGGCCGGATCGCCCGATGTGCTGCTGCCGGAACACATTGATCGACTCACCGATGGCGAAATGCGCAGCGCCGGAATATCCGGCAACAAAGCGCTCGCGCTGCGCGATTTAAGCGCCAAGACGGTTGAGGGCGTGGTGCCTGATTTCCCGACCCTAAAACGCTGGAGCGATGAGGAGATCATCGAGCACTTAACCCAGGTGCGCGGCATTGGCGTGTGGTCGGTGCAGATGATGCTGATTTTCTGGCTGGGACGCCCCGATGTGCTGCCGTTGGCCGATTTGGGCGTGCAAAAAGGCGCGATGAAATTGCTCGGCTTAGCCGCCGTTCCGAGTCCCAAACAGCTTGAACAGCTGGGCGCAAAATGGGCCCCGCAGCGCACTTTGGCTTCGCTTTATTTGTGGAAGTTAGCCGATGCGCGCTAGGGCGGGCTGGGTTATCCGCAAGCTTTCAAGCGCTTTTCGGCATAAGCGGTAAGCTTCGCGCGATGAGCTATCAAGTCCTTGCGCGCCAGTGGCGCCCGAAAAAGTTTGCCGAGTTGATCGGTCAAGATCATGTCGTGCGCGCACTCACCAACGGCTTGCGTTTAGGCCGAGTGCACCATGCATTTTTGTTTACCGGCACGCGGGGCGTCGGTAAAACCACGATCGCGCGGATTTTCGCAAAATCGTTGAATTGCCTGACCGGCGTGACCGATGAGCCGTGCGGCGTGTGCGCGCACTGCGTTGACATTGACGCCGGGCGTTTTATCGACCTGCTTGAAGTGGACGCCGCGTCGCGTACAAAAGTAGACGATACCCGCGAGATTCTGGACAACGTGATGTACGCGCCAGCGCGCGGCCGCTTCAAGGTGTATCTGATCGACGAAGTGCACATGCTGTCGACCAGCAGCTTCAATGCGCTGCTGAAAACGCTTGAAGAGCCACCGCCGCACGTTAAGTTTTTGCTCGCCACAACCGATCCGCAAAAACTGCCGGTGACCGTGCTGTCGCGCTGCTTGCAGTTCAATTTGAAGCGTCTAAGCGTCGCGCAAATCAGCGAGCAGATGCAGAAAATCATCCAAGCGGAGGCAATCGACGCTGATGCAGAAAGCGTCCGGCGCTTAGCTCAAGCCGCCGATGGCAGCATGCGTGACGGCCTGAGCCTGCTCGATCAGGCGCTGGCTTTTGGCGCGGGGAAGCTGCTCGCGGACGATGTCGCCGCAATGCTCGGCAGCATCGATCGCGATCGCATTGACGCACTATTGCGCGCGATAGCCAATCAGGACGCTACCGCGGCAATTACTTTGGCGCGCGAGGCGGTTGATTTGGGCGCCGATTGCGCGCGCTTGCTCGACGACCTCGCAGCGGCGCTGCACCAGCTTGCATTGCAGCAGATGGTGCCCGCATTGGCCGATGAGTCAGGCGCGCCGCGCATTGGGCTTTCGCCCGAGGCCACGCAGCTGTATTTCCAAATCGCAACCGTCGGCCGTCGCGACGTGTACAGCGCACCCTCGCCGCGCGCTGGTTTGGAAATGGTGCTCTTGCGCATGCTGTGTTTTACGCCAGGTGGCAAGTTCGATGGAGCGCTCGAGGCGCCAAAACCGGGATTTTCAGGCGCGCCGACCGCATCGCCAACAGCGCAGAACGTGGAAAAGCCACGCGCAAGCTCACGAAGCATACCCAGCGCACCGATCAAGCCGATCGACTTCAACTGGGCGCGGTTTGTGGATACCGCCAACTTGAGCGGCCCGGCAAAAATTTTGGCGCAGCACAGCGTGATGGCCGGACCGGTGGAGCAGGGCGCGATCAAACTGCTGCTCGATGCTTCGCACGCCTATTTGCGCAATGAGCTGGTTTTGGAGCGCTTGCGCCAAGCGCTCAGTGAGGCGCTTGGCGAAAAAATCACTTTAGCGATCGAAGTCAAAGCGCTCGACAGCGCCACACCCGCACAACAAATTGCCGTTGAACGCGATGAGAAGATTGCGCGCGCCCACGAGCGGCTCGACGCCGATCCGGTGGTCAGCGCATTGAAATCCACGCTCGGCGCGCGTCTCGTGCGCGATTCCATCCAACCCTTGAACGATTGAATAATCAATGAAAAATCCGCTTTCCGGGCTGATGCAACAAGCCCAGCAGATGCAAGAAAAAATGGCCGCCGCGCAAGCGGAAATTGCGCGCACCGAAGTGATCGGCTCGGCGGGCGGCGGCTTGGTCGAGATCACGCTTAACGGCCGCCATGAGACGCGACGCGTCAAAATTGCCCCGGATTCAGTCGCCGATGTTGAGATGCTCGAAGACCTGATCGCAGCGGCATTTAACGATGCAGTGAACAAACTCGCCCAAGTCTCTGAAAGCAAACTCGGCAACATCACGCAAGGGCTGAACCTACCAGCTGGCTTCAAGCTTCCGTTCTAATTC
>Ga0105049_10004909_pt1 | contig 15622 bp, 15 predicted proteins | sample MAT06_FD_78087 | JGI IMG/M metagenome (GOLD analysis project Ga0105049, IMG submission 78087) | Freshwater microbial communities from Lake Fryxell liftoff mats and glacier meltwater in Antarctica - MAT-06 | ecosystem: Environmental > Aquatic > Freshwater > Ice > Liftoff microbial mat | place... | reverse complement strand
GTTGGCCAGGAAGCGGAGGAACCAGGGCAGGTGCCGCAGCATCGCCGCAGGCCGCACTGCGAGCGGCGAGGCCGGGTCGCGCAGCCAGCGCGGCACGCTGCGCCAGATTCCCGGTACCGACTGAGGTACGAGGCTCGCGGTGCCGATATGCCCAGCATTGCCGAAAGAGGCCCCCATGCCCGGTGGGCCGCGTTCGATCAAAGTGGTGCTGTGGCCGGCCGCCTGGAGCCTGTGCGCGACGGCCGCACCGACAATCCCGCCACCGATGACGACGGTGCGCATTGGTCAGGTCGCCGCCTGGATGACGATCTCGACCTTCAGGTCCGGGTGGCCGAGGCGGGCCTCGCAGCAGAAGCGGCAGGGCGGGTTGTCCTGGTCCACCCAGGCATCCCAGGCGGCGTTCATGCCCGCGAAATGCCGCATGTCGGAAACCAGGACCTGCGCGATCAGGATGCGCGACTTATCGCTGCCGGCCTCCGCGAGGCGCGAATCCACCAGCGCGAGCGCCTGGCGGGTCTGCTCCTCGGCGGAGGCGGTAGAGTCGTAGGGCTTGGCCGCGGTGGCGACGACGAAAACGCGGTTTTCATGCACCACGATGGGGGCAGAGCGTGTGCGCCCCTCGCTGCCGGGGTTGCGGCCGATGCGTCGTATTGTCATGCCGCGAGGCTGACTCGCTTTGCATAGGTAGTCAATCATCTTCGCCGCGCACGACCAGCCTGGCGGGAATCAGCCGCTGCTCGCCCGGGCGGTCCAGCAGGGCAAGGGCGGCCTCGGCCAGCCCGTCCGCGTCCTGGGCCATGGTGGTCAGGCGGTAGCGGGCCAGCGCGCCGTCCGGGATTCCATCGAAGCCGAACACGGGCAGGCTTGTTGGCGCGGCCTCCATCGCCCCCAGCGCCATCTGGTCATTGGCGCAGAAAACCGCGTCTGGCGCGTGGCGCAGCAGCCCGCGCATGGCCGCCGCGCCGCTCGCCAGGCCGTAGTCGCCCACCGCCGTGGCGATGGGCCGCAGCACCGAGGCAAATCCCCCCAGCCGGTCGCGCGATGCCGGTGCATCGGCCGGCCCGCCGATCACCGCCACGCGCCTCAGCCCGCCCGCGCGCAGGTGGCGGGCCATCTCCGCCCCGCCGGCCAGATTGTCCGTGCGCGCGACCGCCGGGCCGGGCCGGAGCGGATAGCGATTGACCAGCACCAGCGGCACGCCATCCCGCGCGAGGCGCGCGCCGAGCGCCGGCGGCAGCGTCGGCGCGCAGATGAGCACGGCGTCGGGGCGGTAGCGTTCCAGCCCGTCGAGTGCCACGCGCAGGCTCGGCGCGTCGACGGCGCTGGCAAGCAGCGGCGGGCGGCCGGCGGCGGCGAGGCGCGGCAGCAGCGCCGCCAGCAGCGCCGCTTGCACCGGGTTCGCCACATCGCCCATGACGAGGCCGACCAGGCCGGAGCTGCGCGTCAGCAACCCGCTCGCGAAGGCGTTCGGCGTGTAGCCGAGGCGCCGCGCCGCGGCATGGACGCGCTCACGCAGTTCCGCGCTGATCGAAGAACCCTCGCGAAAGGCGCGGCTTACCGCGGATTGCGACACGCCGGCGGCGGCAGCGACATGCAGCGAGGTGACGTGACGGCGCTTCATCCGCCCTGCATACGTGTCCTGCGCGGGGCTCGCCAGCTATGCTGCCTACGTAGTCAGCCAATGGAGTGGATTTGCTCATGCCGGATGTCCTGATCGTCGGCGGTGGCCTTGTCGGCCTGGCCGCCGCGCTTCACCTCGCGCGCAGCGGCGCGTCGGTCACGCTCGTCGAACGAGACATCTGCGGCCGACACGCCTCGGGCCTCAATGCCGGGGGCCTGCGCCGGGTGAACCGCCATCCGGCGGAGCAGCCGCTGGCAGGGCTTGCGCAGACCCTTTGGACGGGCCTTGCGGAACAGCTCGGGCGCGATGTGGGCTACCGCGCCGTGGGGCACCTGTTGCTCGCGGAGGATGAGGCGGAAATGGCGCGCCTGTCGGCCATGCCGCACGCCGAGTTTGAGACTCTGGTTGACAGCGCGTCGGTGCGTGCGTTGTGCCCTGGTATCGCCGCGCATGTGTGCGGCGCGCGGTATGCGCCGCAGGATGGTTACGCCCATCCCGGGCTCGTGCTCGCGGCGTTCCGCGACGCAGTGGAAGCGGCCGGCGCCCGGATCCTGGAGACCTCGGTGGTCACGGGCCTCCATCGGCAGGGCACGGCGTGGTCCGTCGCGACCAGCGCCGGGCGCCTCGCGGCCGGCACGGTGGTCAATGCGGCGGGCGGCGCCGCGGCGCAGGTGGCCGCACTCGCGGGGGAGGCGCTGCCGGTTGTGCCGCAAGCGCCGATCGCTGTGGTCACCGCCCCACTGCCGCGCTTTCTGACGCCGGTGGTGCAGACGCTAACGCGAAGGCTAACACTGAAGCAGATGGCGGACGGACGGGCCTGGATCGGTGGTGGGCACCGGGCGGAGATCATGCCGCTGGGTCTTTCGGTGGCACCGGCAGAGGTGGCGGCAAACTTGGCCACGGCCGCCAGCCTGTTCCCAGAACTGGACGGCGTTGTGCCGGCGCGCAGTTGGGCTGCGGTCGACGGATACACGCCCGACCGCGTGGCCATCCTCGGCCGGCTGACCCCGCAGGGCCCGCTGCATGCGTGCGGCTTCTCCGGGCACGGCTTTCAGACCGCGCCGGCAGCCGGACGCGTGATTGCAGATCTGGTGTTGGGCAATGAGCCGGCGGCGGCCGTCGCCGGTCTCTCCCCCTGCCGGTTCCAGCGTGCCCCAGCAATTGCAGCAAGTCCTTAAATCCTGGAAATTGTAGACGCCTCCTGTGGTGTCACGATGCAACGCTCAAGGGACCCTTCGCTTCGCCACCCCCACCGACAGCGTCGCCGCCGCCAGATCGAACGTCGTCGCGGAGATGTTCCGCGCCATCACCCGCACCGTATTGTTCGACCACACGGCCGTATGGATCTCGATGAACCGCGTCGACGACACCAGCGACTCCTGCGCCAGATCCCCCGCCCGTGCCCCGCTCACCGCAACATCGATCAGCGAGGTTGCCCCGGGCGCCAGACTGGGCAGGTCCCAGGACACCTCGGCCGCGAACTCCCGCTGCCCCGACTGCGGCAGCAACGGCGTGCCGTTCAGCACCGCGGGTGCGGCCTCCGGCAGCCCGTAGAGCCGGAGGGATTGCAGGTCGATCGGTCCATCGAAGCCGATCACCCCCACCTGCGCATAGGACACGGACGGTCCCACGCGGATGGTCTGCCGCCGATTGAAGTTGGGCTCATCCATTGGCGCGCCGGCATTCCAGCCCTTGGCCGGACCGTTCCACTGCATGGTGGTGATGGAGGCCAGCACGTCGCCCGCGATGTCCGCCCGCACATTCCCCGCGCCATCGAACACCCGCACGAACAACCGCCCACCCGACGCTCCGCTCGTCAGCCAATGCGCCAGCGCGAACTCCTTCGCTTGGGAGGTATCGAGCATCCAGCCCAGCCCACGGTTCGCCGCCAGCGTCACCGCGCGATCGGTCGGCGTCAGGTCGGTCAGCCCGTTGAAGCAGAAATCCGCCATGAAGGTCGCGGTGGTGGTGGAAGTGGCAATGGTGATCAGCCCCTCCACACCGACCTCGGTCGCCGACTGCCGAAACGCCGCCGCCCGGGTGTTCGGAACGCCGGCGAGAAACCTCTGAAACCGGGACGCTGGCGCGCGGTGGCGGTTGATCACCGCATTACCGCAGCGATTGGCTGTCGAACCGCGTCTTCCGCGACTACGACGACATCGTCGCGCACTGCTGCCATAACTGGAGCCGCCTCATCGATCAGCCCTGGCGCATCATGTCCATCGGGCTGCGCAAATGGGCGCATGGGTTCTGATCAAGGGGAATTGGTATAAGCCCGGAAAATTCATGAGGGCTGGCGGGCATTGTGCAACCCGTTGATCGGCCATACGGTTCGGCTGCGGACCCAGAACCCCACCGTTTCCGGACACCATGCCCGCCGACACTCACGCTACGCCGCCCCTGCCTGGCCTGTCACCAGTGGCCGGCAATCCGATCATCGCCCGCTTCGACGGCGGGTCGCTCTCGTCCGACGGTGGGCTGCTGGCGCTGCGTGAGGTCGAGGAACGCCTCGGCGTGGCCCGGCGCCTCGCCGCCTGCATCGACGACCCGCGCGCGCCTGAACGCATCCAGCATCGCCTCGGCGAGATGCTGCGTTTTCGCCTGTTGATGATCGCGGCCGGCTACGAGGACGGCAACGATGCCGACAGCCTCCGCCACGACCCGCTGTTCAAGCTCGCCAACGGGCGCCTGCCCGACGCGGCTGCGCTCTGCTCGCAGCCGACGCTGTCGCGCCTTGAGAACACGCCGGGGCCACGCGCGCTGATCCGCAAGGCGCGCGGTATGGTGGCGCTCTAATGCGCGAGCTTCCGACAGGCGCCGCGGCGCAGGACGCTCGACATCGGCGACACCTTCGATGCTGTCCATGGCGGGCAGCAGCTGCGTCTGTTCAACGCCTAATACGACGAATACGGCTTCCAGCCGATCATCGTATTCGACGGCGAGGGCCGCCCCGTCGCCGCCATGCTGCGCCCGGCCAGGCGTCCGACCGGCGCCGAACCGCGCGCCTTCCTGCGCCGCCTGGTCCACGAGATCCGCAGCCACTGGCCGCGCGTCGAAATCCTGGTCCGCGCCGATAGCCACTACTGTGCGCCGGAAGTTCTGGAGTTCTGCCGCGCGGCGCGTACCGACTTCCTCCTAGGCGTCGCCTCCACCACCACGCTGCGCCGCCACGTCGAGACGCTGGAAGCAAGCACCACCCGCCGCCACGCGAGCGCGCCGGGCGGCGAGAAGCTCCGGCGCTACAGGGAATTCCACGACGGCGCCGCCAGCTGATCTCGCATCGAGCGCATCATCGCCCGCGTCGAGGCCAGCGCGCAGGGCACCGACAGCCGCTTCGTCGTCACCAACCTCGCTACCGGATCGGCACGCACGATCTACGAGGATCTCTACTGCCGGCGCGGCCAGGCGGAGAACCATATCAAGGCCTGGAAGCGCCATCTCGCCGCCGACCGCACCTCGTGCCGCCGTGCCACCGCCAACCAGTTCCGCCTGATGCTGCACACCGGCGCCTATTGGTTGCTGTGGTCGCTGCGCAGCCTGATGCCGAAGCGCTCGACCTGGCGCGTCGCGCAGTTCGACACCTTGCGGCTGCGCCTCGTGAAGCTCGCCACCCGCGTCGTCGCGCTGAAGACCCGCATCATGCTGCATCTGCCGAGCGCCTGTCCCGACATGGCCATCCTGCGCCTCGCGCTCGAACGCCTGCCGCGCCTCACCTGCTGAGCAACGGGGCGGACGCCCCGATCGAGCCCCAGACACTGCAATCAGCCAGCCCCGCGATACGCACCAACAAATCGCCAGCAGCGCAGGCGGCAATCAAACGCGACCGCGTCTCCGCTGATACACCAGCCGCCCGCCGTTTGCGCGACCCAGCCGGCCTCATGAATTATGCGGGTTAGCTTGCGGATCGAACCCAGGGACAGCCTCACAGCGGACATCATGGTGGCGGCGCGCGCAGTAGTCGGCTGCTGGCTCAAATTAGCGCTTAACCGCCTGCGTCCAGCCCGGCCAGGTCCGTACATCGTAGGCATCCTGGAGCAATCAGCCGAAGCCGGCAAATTGGCAACAAGTTGCAACAGCCCCGGTGATCGCGCTGTCCGTTGGTCACTTGCAAATCGCGGTCCGGCTGCTAGCGTCTCGCCGTCCAGGAGAATTGGGATGGCAGTAACGCAGCCGAGCTTCGAATTTGGCATCGACGTCGGCGGCACCTTCACCGACGTCGTCTGCCGCGGAAGCGACGGCACATTGCGATTGACAAAAGTGCCAACAACGCGCGGCGATCCGTCGCGCGCGGTTCTTGCAGCGCTTGAGACAGCTGGCAGCCAATGGGGTGTAGCCGCCACGTCGATCGTGCGGTTTGCCCATGGCACCACGGTCGCGACCAACGCGGTTCTCGAACGCAAGGGCGCACGCATCGGCCTCATCACGACCGAGGGTTTTCGGGATGTCCTCGAGATCGGCCGCCAGATGCGCCACCAGATGTATGATCTTGTGCTGCACACGGAAACACCGGTCTTCCTCGCCCCTGGCCATCGACGGCGCGAGGTGCGCGAACGCGTGGATGCGCAGGGCCGGATCATCGTGCCGTTGGACGAGGCGAGCGTGCGCGCTGCCGTGCAGGCGCTGATGAAGCAGGACGTGCGCGCAATCGCTGTCAGCCTCATCTTCTCTTTCCTCAACCCATCGCACGAGCAGCGCATCGCGGCGATCATCGAGGAGATGCATCCCGGTATGCCAGTGTCGCTCTCGTCGGAGGTCGATCCCGTCTTTCGCGAATATGAACGCACCTGCGCGACCGCCTTTGACGCCTATGTCAAACCGCTGGTTGCCGAGTATCTCATGAATATGGAAGCAGGCCTCGCGAAAGCGGGCGTGGCGGCCACGCTGCAGGTCATGCAGTCGCGCGGTGGCCTGGCTTCGTCGGCGATTGCGCGGCAACGCCCGGTTCGCCTCTTCCTCTCCGGCCCCGCCGGCGGCGTTGTTGGAGGGCTGGATGTCGGTCTCGAAGCCGGCTTTCGTGACCTGATCACGGTCGATATTGGCGGCACATCTTGCGACATCGCGTTGGTGACGGACGGCAAGCCGATGATCCGCGCCGAGGGCCTGATCGACGGCTTTACCGTGCGCGTGCCCATGGTGGATGTGACCGCGATTGGCTCGGGCGGCGGGTCCATCGCCTGGATCGACGCGGCAGGATCGCTGCGCGTTGGACCGCAGTCGGCGGGCAGCGAACCCGGCCCAGCCTGTTATGGCCGTGGCGGCCGGGATGCGACCGTGACGGATGCGTCCGTCGTGCTCGGGATCATCGATCCGAAGAACTTTGCCGGCGGTGCGCTGCCGCTGCATCCAGACCTGGCGCACGAGACCATCGCGCGCGAAGTCGCTGAGCCACTTGGCATGAGCGTGGAGGAAGCCGCCCTGGGCATCCACCGCGTGCTGAACGCGCAAATGGCGGAGGCCATCCGGCTTGTATCCATCGGGCGCGGGCTCGATCCGCGCGCCTATGCGCTGGTGCCGCTGGGCGGTGGTGGGCCTGTTCACGGGTGCCCGCTGGCCGAGGAACTGGGCATCAGCGCGATCGTTGTTCCGCCGCATCCTGGCGTGCTGGCGGCGGCAGGCCTGCTCGGGGCGCCCGTGGAGCATGAGGTCGCCAGCGCCTTCCCCCATGCCTGCGATGGCCTGGACGCGTCCGCGCTGAGCCCGGCGCTCGCCGCGCTGGACGCACGCTGCCGCGTGCTGATGGCGGCCGAAGGCCTGGCACCGGATGCTGTCGATGTCAGCTACGCTGCGGACGTCTGCTACATTGGCCAATCCTACTGGCTGGAAGTGCCGCTGGACCCGAACGCACCCGACCCAGTCAGTGCGACCTATGAGGCGTTCCTGGTTGCGCATGACCGGGTCTACGGCCACGCCATGCGGGTTCCGGCAAAGTTCGTGAACCTCCGTACGGTCCACCGGTCGCGCGGCGGTACCGTTGCTGGTGGCGTTGGCTTGCACGACGCAGTTGCCGGCGCGCCGAAGACCCGCCCGGTTTGGATGCGGCAGAACACCTCGCCCGTATCGGCGGCAATCTGGCAACGCACAACGATCCGCGCGAGTGACGTGATCCGCGGGCCCGCAGTGATCGAACAGGTGGACACTACCACGCTGATCGAGCCCGGTTGGACCGTCACGCTTGCTCCGAGCGGCGCGTTGGTGATGCGTAAGGAGCAAGCGTGACGCCGACCGATTTTTCGACTGCGAAGCTCGATCCCATCACCGTCGAGGTGACGCGTCACAAGCTGGAAGGCATCGCGAACGAGATGCAGTCCACGCTGTTGCGTTCGTCCTTTTCGCCCATCGTGAAGGAAGGGCTGGATGCCTCGGCGGGGTTGTTCACAGCAGATGGACAGACGTTGGCGCAGTCCTGCTCCATCCCCATCCACCTCGCCACGCTGATCCCGGCGCTGGCGCGCATCATCCGGGAGTTTCCGCCGGCCGAGATGCACCCGGATGACACGTATGTTCTCAATGACCCTTACTGCGGCGGCACACACCTGCCGGACCTTGCTGTAGTGCAGCCAATCTTCGCCAATGGGCAGCTCATCGCCTATAGCGCCGCCATGACGCATCACCAGGATATGGGCGGGCTCTCCGCTGGCTCCGTGCCGACGAATGCGACGGAGATCTTCCAGGAGGGACTACGCATTCCGCCGCTGAAATTTCGCGATCGCGGCGTCGTGAACAAAACGCTGGAGGCCATGATTCGCCAGAATGTTCGTATCCCCGACACGGTCATGGGCGACATTCACGCACAGGTCAGCGCTTGTTCCATCGGTGCACGGCGCTTGGCGGAACTTGCCGGGAAGATGGGCAACAATGGCATTACTGCGATCTTCCACGAACTGCTCGATCGGTCGGAGATCATGACGCGACGAGCGCTTCGGGACATCCCGGAAGGCACTTATCGCGCTGTGGATTGGCTCGACAACGACGGTGTCGAACTGGACAAGCCGATCCGCATTGAAGTCGCCGTCACGATCAAGGATGGCGCGATGCATGTGGATTTCACCGGCACCAGCCAGCAAGTGCGCGGCCCGCTGAACTGCGTACCTTCGGGCTCGCTCGCGGCTGCGTGCTACGCCGTCCGCGCGCTGACCGACCCGAAAATTCCCACCAATGGCGGCTGCTTTCGCCCGATCTCCCTGCACCTGCCGGAAGGAACCATCGTCAATCCGCGCGAGCCGGCGCCAGTCAACGCACGCACCTCCACCATCAAACGCATTACCGGTACCATCATCAACGCACTTGCGGAGGTCTTGCCGAACCGCGTGCCCGCACCGTCAGCGGGCCAAATGGTGATCGTCGCGTTTGGTGGCCGCCACCCGTCAGGCAAGCCTTTCGTGACAGGCGACCTCATCGCTGGCGGCAGCGGCGCTTCTCGCCGTTCGGACGGCGTGGATGTGATCGAGACCGACGCAACGAACTGCATGAATCTGCCGGCTGAAGCCGCGGAAATGGAAACCCCCATTCGCCTGAACCGCGTGGCCTTGCGCACGGGCTCAGGCGGCGAGGGCGAGTTCCGTGGCGGCCTGGGGACGATCAGGGAATACGAGGCGCTGGTGGACGACGTCTCCTTCACCCATCGCGGGGAACGCCACTACAGCGCCGCACAAGGCCTGTTCGGGGGCGGGGAGGGACAACGGGCCCGATCGGTGATTCATCGTCGCGACGGAACGCAGGAGGAGATCCCCTCCAAGATCGTCACGCGTCTGCAAAAGGGCGATCGCGTGGTGATCGAGACAGCAGGCGGTGGCGGTTACGGCAATCCGGCGGAGCGGACCGCAGCCGCACGCTCGACAGACGCGGCAGACGGCAAGGTTTAGCCGGCCATTAGCTCGACCAGGTTGGAATCCGTCTGACGGCGCTGACGCTGCTCGATCTCGTGGATCATGCGCACGAGCCTTGCCACCGTTGGTGTCGGCACCCCGTGCTTTGCGCCGATGCTGATGATGGGTGCAATCTGCGCGTCCACCTCCGTGCGACGCTGACGCACCGCGATGTCGCGCCAGATACCGGAATGGGTCTTCGCATTCGGGCGGTTGAAGGCGACCATGGCCGCGACCGACGCTTTTGCCATTTCTTCGTCGCTCACGCCTGGCATGAAGGCCGCTGGTTCGTAACCGTTGAAGCCGCGCGGCGAGACGTCGAGCGCCACCGCCACCGCGTTGATCTCCGCGCCAAGCCGGCGCCACAAAGGGAGCAGTTCCGGCCGCTCCAGGCAATCGGCGATGCCGAGATCGCCGAGCGCCTGTGCGAAGAGGAAGGCGCCGTAGACCAGTTTGCCCCACAAATAGCTGGCGATATCCTCGGTCACGATGGCGTGCGGCGCGAAGCCCAGGAGCAGTGCGTGCAAAGCGGTCAACCGATCTGTGATGCGTCCGTCCAATTCACCCAGGACGACGGCTCCATGATTGGCAAACAAAATTTGCCCTGGCGCCTGCCAGTCCGCGCCAAAATTGATGAAGGCGCCGATGACGTTCGCGCGGCCGATCACGCCGGCGATGATGTCCTCGCAAAGCCCGTTCTGCAGTGAGACAACGTAGCCGCCCGGCGCAAGATGCGGCGCCAGCGACCGCGTTGCATCCTCTGTGTGCTGCGCCTTCACGCAGAGGTAGATCTTGTCCCAGGTGCCACTCACATCACCCGGAAGAAAGGCTAGCGCGCTCGCAGAGAAATTCGCGACCGGCCCGCTGATGTGCAAGCCACCGGCGTTGATCGCTTCCACATGCGCGCGGTCCACGTCCACAAAGGTGATGTCATGCCCAGCCGCGCGCAGATAGGCACCGACCGTGCCGCCAATGGCGCCCGCACCCCAGATGAGAACACGCGCGGTCACGCCACGATCAACCTTTCAGCATGCGGTTGATCATCGTCGTCAACTGCGGCATGCGCGGGCCGATGCTGACAACGTCCGGCTTGATGAGGCGGCGGTTCGCATCCTCTGCGCTCATGACGATGGACTCGCTGCGCATGGTCTCGGGGACTTGCACCGCGCTGCTTGCAGGCGAGAAAAAGCCGCGCGTCATCCAGCCCAGCTGGCATTCATCGCTGAGCCAGGTGTTCAGGTAACGTTGCGTGAGCTCGGTGACCCCCGGGTTAAAGCCGGTACAGACCTGCATGTGGCCGGTCCATTGCACGCCACCTTCGCGCGGCAACACGAAGGCAAGGCGCCCACCACGCGCCCGCGCCTGGCCCATGAAAGAGCCCCAGTGCGGTGCGCACCACATCTCGCCCCGGGAAACCATGTCTTCCGCGACGATGGGCGAGTTCACCCAGGCGCCAATATTGGCGCGATGAGGCACCCACTCGCGGATGCCGTCCTCGACCGTTGGGGGCTTGCCGGCGGTGACGGCCGCCATGATGTACGCGTCGTAATAGGCGTCCCACATCGCGATGCGGCCCCGCAGGCGCGGATTGTAGAGGTCGGTCCAGGAGGTTGGCGCCTCCATACGGTCCGGGTTGTACATGATCGCGAACGGAGACAGGTGGAACGGGATGCCAAGGCCCCCCGGTGTTTCAAAGCCCGCGGGGAGTTTGGACGCATTGGGGACGAAGCGACGGTCGAACGGGGCGAACATCCCGTCCGCGCGGCCGCGCTGCGCGAAGATATCGTTGAACATTCCGCCGCTGATCACGGGGTTCGCCCGCTGCGTCAGCATGCGTGGATAGCCCGCTGCATTCGTTGCGATTTCCAGGGTGACCGTCGTCCCCGGATTAGTCTGCCGGAAACTCGGGAAGGTGGAATCGCGCAGGATGTCAGGCACGGCGCCCGGCTGTGAGAGGATGGTGATTTGCGCGACATCAGCAGATTGCGCCTGCGCCAGGCCCTGCGCGAAGGAGATAAGCGACCCGCCGCCCGCACCCATGGCCACGAGGCCCTGGAGCAACGCACGACGTTGTGTTCCCGGTGAGAATTCGCGGAGGATATCGTTGGTGTTGGTCATGACTGATCTCCTGGTGGGCAGCGTGACGATGCGGTCTTGCCGATATGTGGTCAAGAAAATTTACGGGGGTGCGAAAGCGACAAGGTCATCAGCGCGCCAGCCGAGCGTGACGGCGGCGCCCTGAGGCGGCGCAGGCGGCGCGCCGGCAACATTCGGCAGCATGGCGAGCATATTGGCTCCCCCACTGATCGCGACATGCAAATAGGTGATCGGCCCCATGTAGACAACGTGCGAGACGGTGCCGTCGAGCGTGGTCAGAGCCGCTTCGGTGCCCGGATTGAGCAGAACCTTCTCCGGGCGAAGCATCAGCTCGACCGAAACGCCGGTGGCCGTCCCTTGCAGGTTGGGCACTGGCACCTCCTGTCCGCCCTGCAGCCGCACGCGCTGCTTGGCGCTCACGGTTCCACGCAGCGCGTTCATCATGCCAATGAAATCGGAGACGAAGTGGCTCTGCGGACGTTCGTAGATCTCGGATGGCGCGCCGGTCTGCACGATGCGGCCGTTCTCCATGACCACGATTCGGTCAGACAGCGTCAGCGCCTCGTCCTGATCATGGGTGACGAAGACTGTGGTGATGCCGACCGAACGTTGCAGCAGCTTGATCTCGACCTGCATTTGCTCGCGCAGCTTGCGGTCCAGCGCGGCGAGCGGCTCGTCGAAGAGCAGCACGTCCGGCCGCGTGATGATGGCTCGGGCCAGCGCCACCCGCTGCCGCTGGCCGCCGGAGAGTTGCGACGGCGTTCGTTCGTCCAGACCCGCAAGCTGCACCAGCTTCATAACGTCCGAGACTCGCGTGGCGATTTCCGCGGTGGGCACGCGGCGCATGACCAGCCCGTACGCGATGTTTTCCGCAACATTTTTGTGGGGAAAAAGGGCGTAATTCTGGAACACCATGCCAATGTTGCGGCGCCAGGGGGGCGTCTCATTCGCGCGGACATCACCAATCCGGATTTCGCCAGCATCCGGCTCCTCCAACCCCGCGATCATGCGCAGCGTCGTTGTCTTGCCGCAGCCAGAGGGCCCGAGCAGGCTGACCATTTCGCCTGGCTGTACCGCGAGATCGATGCCCTGCACCGCCTGAACCTTGCCGTACCACTTGACGACGCCGGTCAGCGTCACGCCCTTCCGCGCGCTCGTCGGCATCACCCCGACCGGAGCGCGGGCGTCTTCGCCTCTCATGAAAACTGTTTCCCCAGGCCCACGGTGCGCTCGATGGCCAAGACAGCGAGCGTTGTCGCCAGGATCAGCAAGGTTGAAACTGCGGCAAGCGTCGGGTCCAGGCTGAACTCGGCGTAGTTGTACATCTCGATCGGTAGCGTCATCATGCCGGAACCGACGAGGAAAAGGGAGATGGTGAACTCGTCGAAGGAAATGATGAGCGAAAACGTCGCCCCCGCCACCAGTCCCGGTCGCAACAGCGGCAGGGTTACCGTGCGGAAGCTGGTCCAGGGATCCGCGCCAAGGGTCAGGGCCGCTTCCTCAAGGGCCTTGTCGATCTCGGCCAGCGTCGCAGAGACGGTCCGGACGATATAGGGCAGCGTGACGACGATGTGCGCCAGCACCAGCCCCTGGAAGGTCCGAATCAGGCCGAGCGGCGCCAGCACCATGGCGATGGCGGCAGCAAGCACGATCGCTGGAAAAATCAGCGGTGTCAGGAACAGCATCTCCAGCGTGCGCTTACCGGGAAAATCGTAGCGCCTGAGCGTGTAGGCGGCGAGCGTCCCCACCACGAGTGAAATGGAGGTAGCCACCACCGCGATGATCGCGCTGTTCAACATGGCGGTGGTCAGCGCCGGGCGTTCGGCGATGGCCTGGAACCAGCGCAGCGAAAAGCCCTGCGGCGGGAAGGTCAAAAGCGTGCCTGCACTAAAGGCGGAGGGAATCACAATCAGGATGGGCAATGCTAGGAATACCATTGTCAGAAAGACATAGATTCCGAGAAGGCGTTCGTTCATCGTTTTGCGCATGGCTCTATCGCCTCGACCAGCGTCGCAGCAGCAGGCCGTAACCGGCCAGCAGTATGACCGTAGCGACTGTCAGCAACATGGCCAGCGCCGCACCGCCTGGCCAGTCCACCAGCGTAACCATTTGCTCGTGCACGGCGATGGCCATGACCGTCACGTGCCCGCGCCCGAGCCAGAGCGGCGTGATGAACGCTCCGATCGTCAGGCAAAAGACGATCACCGACCCTGCAGCTATGCCTTGCACGGATAGCGGCAAGGTAATGGTCAGGAAGCTGCGGACCGGCGTAGCGCCCAGCGTCATGGCCGCCTCGCCAAAGGCGTTGTCAATCTTGCCGAGCACCGTCGCGATGGACAAAACCATAAAGGGCAGCAGCACATGGACCATGCCGAGCACGACGGACCAGAAGCTCTGCATCAACGGCAGCGGCTCGCCGATGATGCCAACGAAGCGCAGCGTTGCGTTCACCAAACCCTCGTTGCCCAACAGAATGGTCCATCCCATGGTTCGCACGACAATGCTGACGAGCAATGGGAAGATTGTTCCCAGGAAGACCCAATGCTTCCAGCGTGATCGCGATCGCGCCAGAAACCACGCTATCGGATAGCCCAGCACCGCCGTAATCGCGGTCACCGTCACGCCCAGGAGAAACGTGCGGAGCCCAACACGTGCCACGTAGTCGTCGGACAGGAGTTCTGCGTATTTCGCCAGCGAGGGCACGAAGGGCCCGGGATACCGCTCCATCAGTGATAAGCTGGCCATCGTGACAAAGGGCCAGACCAGGACGAGAGCCAGCAGCAGAACGCCTGGTGCGAGGAGCAACGCGATGATTGCGCCGCGGCGCAAGTTCAGGCGGGGCGGGGCAATGCTCGCGCCTATCGTGGTCACACAGGCCCCGACTGACGGATTTCCGATCGGTCCGACAAGCGCCGATACCGCCGACGGTACAATGGGAACTGGAGGCTGGCTGGCCCTGGAGGCGTGCCAGCATATTTCTCACCGGTCGTTTGCGAAGCCGCCGCGGTCCAGACGCCGCAAATCAAGACATCAACCCCGTGAGAGATTCAGCGGCACGTTCGACATCGTCCAGGGTCGTCGTCCTCCTCGCAATGTCGGCGCCTGCTCAACACCCGTAAACAGCTTGCCACGGTGATGTTTGCCAGACAATCCCTTTTTTCGTTCTGCGGCGCGCCCCGCTGCTTGTTAAGGGGCCTGGGGTTCCGAAGGCCCATGTTGTGTGAACTCCTCCGCGATCTCACCAGCTGCCTTGTCCCAAATCGAGCAACGGGATTGACACGCATTGCGTGCGGGTTCCTCACTTCTGCTCAGCCATGGTGGGAGTTCGAATGCTCAGGATCGGCATCGACATCGGCGGCACCTTTACCGACTTCGCCATCTGGCGGAATGAAGGCGATGGCTACGTCCTGATCGGCAGCCGCAAGTCGCCGACCTCTCGCGCTGATTTCGCGGAGGCTGTGGTGCGCGGGATCGCGGAAATCGCCGCCGAGGCGGGTGTCACCGCCGACCATACGATGCTGATCGTGCACGGCACGACGGTCAGCACCAACGCCGTGATCGAACGATCGCAGCCACCGGTGGCGCTGCTGACGACGGAGGGCTTCCGCGACATTCTCGGCATCGTGCGACTGCGGCTCGACAAGCCAGTGGACCTGTTCAACCGCCGCGTTGTGCCGCTGGCGACGCGCGATCTGGTCTTCCCGATCCGCGAACGTGTTCTGGCCGATGGCGCGGTGGACACGCCGCTCGACGAAGTGGCGGTGCTCGCCGCTGTCAAACAGCGTCCAATATTTTCCAGGCAACAGCGTCCAAAACTTTCCAGTTCACGCGGTTATTTTGGTTGTTTTCTCCTCTGCTTGAAGCGGAATGAATCATTCCCGGTTTCCAGGATGTCGCAGTGATGCGTGATGCGATCGAGCAGTGCGGTGGTCATTTTGGCATCGCCGAACACGGCGACCCATTCCGCGAAGGACAGGTTCGTGGTGATGATCAGCGAGGTCTTTTCGTAGAGCTGGCTGATCAGATGGAACAGCAAGGC
>Ga0105049_10004908_pt1 | contig 15629 bp, 14 predicted proteins | sample MAT06_FD_78087 | JGI IMG/M metagenome (GOLD analysis project Ga0105049, IMG submission 78087) | Freshwater microbial communities from Lake Fryxell liftoff mats and glacier meltwater in Antarctica - MAT-06 | ecosystem: Environmental > Aquatic > Freshwater > Ice > Liftoff microbial mat | place... | reverse complement strand
GTCTTGCAGACAGCCTCCGCCCTGAGGAAGAGGATCTGGGCGATTCCTTCCCCCGCGTAGATCTTCGCGGGCAGCGGAGTCGTGTTCGAGATCTCGATCGTCACCCGGCCCCGCCACTCCGGTTCCAGCGGCGTCACATTCACGATGATCCCGCAGCGGGCATAAGTGCTCTTCCCCACGCAGACGCACAGCACGTCCCGGGGAATCTCCAGGTACTCGACCGTCTCCGCCAGGGCGAAGCTGTTCGGCGGGATGATGCATTCGTCCGCCACCACGTCCACAAACGACTTCGGGTCGAAGTGTTTCGGATCGACGGTGCTGCCCCAGACGTTCGTGAAGACCTTGAAGTGGCGATCGACGCGAACGTCGTAGCCATAGCTCGTCACGCCGTAGGAGATCACCCCCGGCCGGTGCTGCTGGGACGCAAACGGTTCGATCTTGACGTCCCGTTCGATCACCCAATCGGGTAGAATGCCCATTAGCGCACCCTCCTGGCAGAGTTCGCGGATGAAAACGTCGAGGCACGCAAAAGCCTCCATCGCCAAGGATCGATCAACCTGAACTTGTTCACGGTGTCTCCTAGATTGCTCGATTCGATCGGAAAAACGATGTCAGTAGCGGGGGAATGCTCGGTGTTTTTCGCATCCAACGTCGCAGGGCTGTTACGGACGCGATTGCTGTCCTCGCTGGCGTTAGAGTACAACAGGGGCGTGGTTTTCGCCCGTGAAAAGGATTGCGGATGACGCCTTCACTGTCCATCGTTCTGAGCATCCTTGTGGTGCCGCCCGCCGTGCTGCCGACGGAGTTCCGCCCGCTCGCGCCGGAAGCCCTCGTCCGCAACTTCGAACAGCCCGGGTACGCTCGCAAGGACAAGGCGGTCATTCTCATCCACGGGATGAAGCTCTTTCCCTTCCGTCCGCATCGGGCGACGGTCGCGGAAATGCATGAGTTCCAGCACTCGAACGAGGACCTTCCCAGTGCCCTCGCGTCCACGTTCGATGTCTTCGCCTTCGCGTACGCTCAGACACTTCCCGTGGATGCTTATGCTCACGCGCCAGGTCTCCGAGTCGCGATCGCTCGCCTGCGCCAGGCCGGGTACGGCGAGATTGTACTGATCGGCCATTCCTGCGGCGGCGTGATCGCGAGGCAGTTCGTCGAAGCCTATCCCGAGGCCGGCGTCACCAAGGTGATTCAGGTGGCCTCCCCGAACCTGGGTTCGGACCTCGCCATCATGAAGACGGGCTACCACCGCGTCCAGTCCGCGATTGTCGAATCATGTGTACCAGCGGTTCGCCAGGAAATGGTGGCCCAGAATCGTCGGCTCATTCCGCCGAAGGTCGAGTTCGCGACGATCGTCTGCAAGATCCCTGGCTTCGATGGCGATGTGCTCGTCTGGACCGACGCCGCCTGGCCGGGCGACTTGCAGCGCCAGGGCATTCCCGCCACGCTTGTCGGCATCAATCATTTCGACGCGATGACGGGCTCCGCCAGCGTGAAGGTTATCCTCGAACTTGCTCGCGAGAAGCTCACTCGCTGGTCCCCCGAGGATGTCGAGCGAGCTCGCAAGGTGATGTTCCGCCTCGATAAGGACAAGTCCGATAAGAAAGACAAGCGACCGAAGTGATCAGCCTTTTCCCCTGGACCCTGGAGCCGACGGATGGAACCTCGCGACCGATCTCCGCACCGGCGAGACGTCCTGACGGCGACCCTTGCCGCCGCGGCGTTCGCGCAGTCGGCGTCCCCCTCTCGGGCAATCGAACCCGCGTCGGAGATCGTCATCGAGCGCCCCGCGAAGGGAACGCCCCACAAGGGCAAGGTTCTCCTGGCCGTTCAAGCTCACTCGGACGACATTCCGCTCATGGCCTCCGGCATCGTGGCCAAGCTCGTGAGGGAAGGCTACACAGGCCACCTCCTTCGGGCCGCCAACGACGATATGGGCGACGCCCCCGGCCTGGGAACGCCCGGTACGGTCGGCGAGCATGTCCTCCGCAACGAGCAGGACAACGCCGCGGTCGCTCGTGCCCTGGGGCTCAAGAAGGTCTTCGACTTCAACTACAACAACCATCGCATGGGGGACGTTTCCCTCAACGAACTCATTGGTCGGCTTATCTTCCTGATTCGGCATCTCAAGGTCGATACGGTCGTGTCGTGGGATCCCTGGGGTCATTACGAAGAGAACCCGGACCACGAGAAGATTGCTCGCGCCGTGGAGGCCGCGTGCTGGATGGCCGGCCGCAAACACGACTTCCCGGAGCATCTCGATGCGGGCCTTATGCCTTACGACGTCAAGGAGCGTTACTACTACGCCCGGCACCCTGGCGCGAATCGCATCGTGGACGTAAGCGAGGTGCTTGAGCAGATGATTGAGTGTAACCGGGCGAATCTCGCCAAGGGCCCTGCCGGTAACAATGGCTCGCGGCTGAAGGCGGAACTCGCCAAGAAAGGATTGAAACTGCCCCTACTGGGCGACAATGACGAGACCGCGGACCGCAACTACATCAAGATGTTCATCCTCTCAGGCCGCCAGATCCTCGGGAAGAAACACGGCCTCGAGTACGCGGAGGCCGTCCACTATCTCCAGAGTGGTTCGCCCAGCGCCGCGGTGGACGACTACGTGAAGAAGAATGCCGTGCCGCTTCAGTAGACGATGGAATCCGGGGGGGTTGAACGCAATGGTAAAGTGGCTGATACCGCTGGCAGGTGTGTTCGTGGGCGTCGCCATCTTCGTCGGTGGCGTGTTCTACGGAGTTTACACCGTGGGTGTGCCCACTCAGGATCTGACTCCCGAAAAGGCGGCCCAGGAAGAAAAAGATACCAAGCTCTCCGGATCCGTGATGCGAGCGGGGCTAATCGTCGCTGCCGCCGGAACGGCGGGCCTCGGCCTCGTACTGATCACGCAGTTGACTCGGCGAATCCCTGCGCATCCGCCTGGATGAGCGGTGAGCCTTGAGACTAGGCCGTCGCCAGAAGTTCTTCCCAGGAATTCGTCGTCAGAATCGCGATCGCGAGCCGTTCAAGGCGGTCGAGGTCACGGATGGCACGCAGCTCGGCCTCGATTGCCTCGCCGACGGCACCAAAGCGCTTTTCACCCAGTCGAAGCAGGAGGCGATGGCTAACTCGAAGCTCGCCTTCCTCCATTGCTTCATCGTATGCTGTGAGTTCTTGCATCAGCCCAACTCCTCGGTAGATCGAATCCAGAGCACTTCGCTTCACTCGCATGCTGGTCAAGTTGAACGTTGCCTTCATCAATCGGACCGCTTCAGCATGATTCACTTCCATTCCCAGTCGGCGATTGATCTCCAGCACCACATCCCGAAGCGATTCCGTCAAATCTCGATTCGCGGGCATTCGACATAGAGTTGCAAGCGGGAGAGCCGCTAACCCCGCGTGTAGATAACTTTCCACGGGGCTGCTGCCAAAGGCGGATCACTTCGTGGCCAAATTCTACTCGGTAACGATCGTGTCCGTAAGTCAAGCTTCCGCTCAGATTCGATGAATCGGCCTTGGGGCGCAGCAAGACGAGGATCGAACGCACCGCGACCGCATGTCGGTTGTGGAGAGCGGCGTTGTACAGCAACAGCCGTCCAGGAAGCCCGAGGTCGGGGCCGGTCTGGAAGTTGAGGTCGACGATTTGACGAATGGGTTCGCCGAACGCCAGAGCGACATCCGTTGCCGCCGAGATCGTGGAGACGTCCACGTTGATCGCCGTCACGGGCTCGTTCGTCGGCAAGCCAAAGACGGCCGTGAAATCGCCTGGACGGGTGGCGACGATCGATTTCAGAGTTGCGTCGAACTTGTGAGCCATGATCTCACCCCTCGTGGGCGTTCAACTCCGCCAAAAGAGCGACTCCTTCGCAACCTGGTACTGCACCTTCGCCAGGTGGTCGGTCTCGATTCGCTTGGAGCCGCGCGTGAGCGATTGCAGGCCGGATTCGGTCAGGCCACCGGTGAGAAGGGTTCGCTCGATCGGGCAGGGAGCCTTGTTCGCCGTGAACGTCTCCTCGGCCTTCGACATCAGGGCTGCGGAATAGACCACGTTCGGCGTGGGTGGGAGGTAAAAGAGCGTCGAAAGTGGTTCCGCTTCCCCACGGATCCTCGCTGCGAAGGTGAAGTCCGCGACGATGCCGTTGAGCATCAGGAGCGTCGCTTTCGTGCCGTCGACATACTCGATGCGATGGGCCACGGGGTCATTGGCCCACTGGCGAATCTGGGCCGGCGTCGGGTAGCGATGGCTCAGCGTCGGGGCCTGGGCCAGAGTCTGCGAGCGGCTCAGGCACGCCTCGAACAATCGTGGATCCCAGCCGCCCGCCTGCCAACTCCCGGCGTCCATCGCCTTGAGCACGGCCTCGCCGCCGAGCGTCTGAATCGCCGCCACGCCGGTCTCGCCGCCCTTGCGTCGCTCCGCCATGCTCTGGAGCGTCTCCATGCCATGGAAGTCGTAGACTTCCCGTCCACCGTACGCCACCACGACGATCTCCTCGACCGGCGCCCCGTGAGGCAGGTCGGTCGAGGGCATTCGCCAGGTGACGGGAAGCGACGAGCCCGCGCCGAGAGCGAAGCCCATCCTGGCGGACGTGTCCACCATCTCCCTGGCGCGGTCCCACTTCCACGACAGATGCTTGTCATTGAAGACCGGCACCGTGCGGCCATCCTTCGCGAAGACCTCCACAATCTGCTTGAAGTACTCGTACCGTGGGTATTGGATCTGGCCGAACTCGTTCTTCGGGTAGTCGCCGTGCTCGCCGATCACAAGGACCGCATCCACCGCCAGCATCTTCCCGCCGCGGCGCAACGCCTCGGCCACCGAGGGGTGGATAGTGAACCCGAACTCCTTCGCGCGATCGCGGCTCAGGTCGTTCTTCGGCGTCTGGTCGACGTAGGCGGACACGATATCGAACGGCGGGCGATGCCACTTTCCGTTGAGGGGATAACCGTGGAGAAAGCGTTCCGCCATGTGCCAGGCATGGCTGCGGTAGTTCCAGATGTTCGTGACGACGGCGAGACGCTTGCGGGGCCCGTCCGCCATGGCGAACGGCGAGACGAGAGACGCGGCGGCAGTGCCGAGGAACGTGCGGCGAGTGAGCATGGGGGTTCTCATCGAGGTATCAAAAGATCCCGAAGAACAGTCGCTGGACATCGAGTTTGATGACGTAGAACATCAGCGCCAGGATCAGTGCCAGGCCCACGTACATTGCGATCGCGAACACACGCTCCGGCACGGGGCGACCCAGGATCTTCTCGAGAATCAGGAACACCATGTGCCCGCCGTCGAGCACCGGAATCGGCAGGAAGTTCACCACGGCGAGGTTCACCGAGATCATGCCGAGGAATAGCAGAAACTGCCAGAAGTCTTCGCCCGCGATACGGTACGACACCGTGGCGATGGTGAGCGGGCCGCTCATCGTCTTGGTGCTCACCCGGCCAGACGCCATGGCGTACAGGTTCAGGTAGACTTCCTTGATGAATCGCAGCGTGCGATGCATGCCAAGGCCGAGGGCATCGGAGACGTCGGACGCCTTCTGGATTCGGAAGTCTTCCTGGAAGTGCAGGCCGCGTTCGTCGAGCGCCCAGGTCTTGTCGGGCAGGGCGACGACGTCAATCGCCACCGTCTCCTCGCCGCGCTTGATCCTCAGGCCGATCTTCGCAGGCGTCTGGCCTTGTAGCATCGAATCGACGGACGCCCACTGCTTGTCCTTGATGGGGTTCCAGTCTCCATCCTTCTCCGAATTGTCAGGCAGCGTGGCGTAGAAGCGAATGGCCTCGATAAGATCGCCTTTCTTCACACCCGCCTCGGCCGCGGGAGATTTCTCACCGCCCGGCAGCGGAACCAGTTCTTCCACCACCGCGTTCACCCAGTACGCCAGGCCCAGCCCCACCAGAGGCAACGGGCTGTTCGGGTTGCCGACACGTTCGCGGTCGAAGCGATAGCTCGTGTCATACTCCATCGCCGGCAGTGTTATCCGCTTGTCCGTGTGCTCCACGTTGCGAAGCACCACCAGCGTCACATTACGTTCTTCAACAGGTCGGTCGACAAGCGGCGTGCCCGAATAGGCCCACTCGTCCAGCTGCCTCGGCAGGCGGATCGGATCGAGCGGAATCACCTCGTCGTCCTTGGCGGCCTCGGCCGGGCGAGCCCCGTTGGCGAACCAGCGCTTCTTCCCGCCTGGCAGAGGGATCGCCACGGCCGCGATCGTGTCGCCCGCGGTCGAGGAACCACTGAACAGGGGCCGGGCCTGTACACCCGCCTTCTCCGCCGGCGACGCACGTCGGATGGCCACCACCTTCCCCATATGCATTCGCATGCCGAGATCGGAGCGGAACATCGGTTGAACCGTGATCGCCGTCGGTGTGGCGCTCGCCGGATCCTCCAGGCGAAGCACATGGAACGTGATCGGCTTGTCCGCGAGCAGCACCATTCGGCGAACGTAGTCCGCGAAGTCCAGTTGGTTCTTGTCACGAGGGTCAGCCGCGATCGCCGTCACCTTCGCGGGTTCCTTGGGATCACTCATCGCCACGATTCGGTCGCCCGGCATAAACCTCGGCTCCGCAGCCGCGGCAGGGCTGCCAGGCGATACGGGACGGTAGTTCGCTCGCCGGGACTTCGAGAGTGTCAGACGGTTCGTGGGAGCGACGCCCAGTTGCGGATAGTAGATTCCCTCGTCGCGAATTGGCTCGACGCTGAGCGTCTCCTGCTTGCTGTCGTAATCGATGACGAGCGACACCGTCTCGCCGACGCCACTGCTCATCACGATCGGCCGGATGTCGTTGAAGACCGGATTCTCCCGGCTATCGATTCGCTTGATCTCGCTATCGGTGTGTATGCCCGCCCGCCAGGCCGCGGAGCCACTCTCGACGCTGCCGATGATCGCGGGCTTCTCCTGCACGCCGTGGAGGTACGCCGCCATGAAGCAGATCATGCCGAGGATCACGTTCATGATCACGCCGGCGGAGATAATGATCATTCGCGCGCCGACCGACTTGTGTTTGAAGCTGCGTGGGTCTTCCTCGCCTTCCTCCTCCGCCGCGGTGTCCCCTTCTCCGACCATGCTGACATACCCGCCCAGCGGAATGATGCCGAGCATGTACGTGGTCTCGCCGCTTTTATAGGAGCAGAAAGGGATCGCCGGGCCGAAGCCGATGCTGAAGGTCTTGACGTGGACATCGCAGGCCTTGGCGGCAAGGAAGTGGCCAAGCTCGTGGATAAAGATGACGAGCCCAAGGCCGAAGACAACCTTGAGGGTGTCAATGGGATCGAGGTAGATGCAAACGAGTGCAAACACACCGATCGTCATCAGCAGCGAGAAGGCGTTCTGCCGTAACCACGACTTGAGCGTGGTCACCTCGACATCGTGGTCCGGTTGGCCGCTGGTGGGGTCGATCGGGCCGGGGGAAGCAATATCACTCACGGGCAGACGCTCCGGGTTTTCGGTCGGGTCCAACGTTTCATTTCCTGCCGGGCCCAGCGATCCAGGGCCAGCAGTTGGTCAAGGCTCGGTCGTGGGTCGTAATCGTGGCTGTCCAGCACCGCTCGGCAGCCTCGGGCGATGTCAAGGAAGCCGATCTCACGAGCGAGAAACTGGCTCACCGCCATCTCGTTCGCGGCGTTCAGCACCGCTCCGCAGGTCCCGCCGCGCCGCGCCACTTCAAAGCCAAGGTCGAGAGCCTGGAACGTCTCGCGGTCCGGCGTCGCAAAGGTCAGCGAATTCAAGCCTCGCCAGTCCAGCTTCTTGGTCGGCCCGGGCAACCGATCAGGATACGTCAAGGCGTACTGGATTGGCAGCCGCATGTCCGGTGGCGAAAGCTGGGCAAGCACTGAGCCGTCCACGAACTCCACGAAGGAGTGTACGATCGACTCCGGATGCAGGATCACATCAATCTGCCCGGGGGAAAGATCGAAGAGCCAGCGGGCCTCGATCACTTCCAGGGCCTTGTTCATCAGCGTCGCGGAATCGATGGTGATCTTCGGCCCCATCGTCCAGGTCGGGTGTTTCAGGGCCTGCTCGGGCGTCACCTGTTCCAGGTCCGCGGCCGTTCGACCGCGAAACGGGCCGCCGCTCGCGGTGAGGACCACACGAGCCACGTCCGCGGCACGGTGGCCTGTCAGGGCCTGGAAGATGGCCGAGTGCTCGCTATCCACGGGAAGCAGGGCCGCCCCTCGTTTCGCAGCAAGCTCTGTCACCAGCGATCCGCCGACGACGAGCGTCTCCTTGTTCGCGAGAGCCACGGTCTTGCCCGCCTCGAGCGCCGCCCAGGTCGCGTGCAGCCCCGCAGCGCCGACCACGGCGGAGACGACGACATCGACCTCCGGCATCGAGGCGAGCTTGCAGGCCGCATCGACCCCAACAAGGAGTTCGGTGCCCGCCGGGAAGCATTTCAAATCCGCCTGCTTGGCGGCGAGCGGATCGGTGATGACCGCATAACGCGGCCGATGCTGGCGGCACTGTTCCGCCAGTTGCTCCCAGCGGGTGTGGGCTGCAAGGCCGATCAGGTGGAAGCGATCCGGAAGAGCGTTGAGAACATCAAGCGTGCTGGTGCCAATCGAGCCAGTGGAGCCGAGGACGGCGACACCTTTGGGGCGTGGAACGGAAGTCGGAAGAGTGTCGGCGAGTCCTGTCACACGTCACCACCAACGATGCGGGAAATCCGTTCGGGCATTGTATTCCGTCGAGACGGGAACGGAAAACCTGTCTTCGCCACTCGCGGCGGTGCGCACCCGGATTTCACACGGGCATGTCCTTGTGCAACGCTTCTCCGCAAACGGCAGGGGCCGTTACTTGCCGAGAGTCACCTTGAACAACCCCAGCATCCGCTTCCACGAATCCTCATCCGCGGATCTATCATACTTCATGCCAGGGTTGCCAACCTTGTCGGCCTCGGGCACTGTGAAGCTGTGGACGACACCGGGGTAGCTGATGAAGTCATACTTCACCTTGGCGGCATCCAGCGACGAGCGAAAATCCTGGATCGCCTTCTCCGGAATGAACTTGTCCGCCTCGCCATGGCACACGAGAAGCTTCGCATTGATCGCTTTCGCCTCGTCACCGCTCGGCGTCGGCAGGGCAGCGTGGAAGGTGGCGACCGCCTTCACGGGAGCGCCCGTGTAAGCCAGTTGCAGGCAGGTGGAACCGCCGAAGCAGTACCCGATGGCCGCCAGCTTGTCCGCATCCACGGTCGGCTGATCCGCGAGAATCTTCAACCCCGCTGCGGCCCGACCTCGCCAGGCCTTCAGGTTGCTTCGGACTTCCGTAGCGAACTTGGCGGCATCCATCGGGTGCGTCGTGAGCTTGCCAGCGCCGTACATATCGCAGGCGAAAGCCGTGTACCCCAGTTCCGCCAGCTTCTTGCAGCGATCCTTGGCGTAATCGTTCAGGCCCCACCATTCGTGGACGACGAGCACGCCGGGCCGCTTGCCCTGCACCGCATCGTCGTACGCCAGGAAGCCCTTGAGCTTGGTGCCATCGTAGTCGTAGTCGATGGCCTCGGTCTTCACGGCCGCGGTCGAGAGCCCCGTGAATGTGAAGACCATGGCCAGCACTGTTCCGTGTCGCAGCATGAGTGGATCCCCCAGAGATTCTTCTAGGTCAGAAGCGGATTCGCGGCCCCGATCGCAACCTCGCCCAGGCTCGCGGAAGAACCTCGCGAAGTTGACAGCCGACTGTCACCAGCAAGGGTGCGACGAGATACATCGCACCGATCGCGAACATCCCCAGACGCACCATACCCGCAGGCGAGAGCACCTTCGGCTGGACGAACGGCCACCAGAGCGGCGAGCACTCGGGCACATACCACAGTGCGAATTCGAGGCGGTAACCCTCCGCGAGAAACGCCTCATCGCCATAGGTCTGATATACGGCCCCATTCGCCCCGACCCAACAGGAGAGCAGCAGTACGACGAGGAGTAAGAGATTCGCACCCGGCGAGTTTTGCACACTTGGCGAGGTCCGATTCGCCAGGGCCAGCGAGGCCGGCAGGCAGGCGAAGAGGAAGAATCGCGGGCCCCAGAAGTACCCGCCATACCACGACCACCAACACGCATAAACCAGCACGAGCCCAACAACGATGCCGATCCAGACACGATACAGAACCCTTAGCCGCGAGATGCCATGTTCGGAGTCGAGTGCCGAGGCCGAAGCTTGCGGAACGTTCCCGAGCGGAACGAACAACCCTGGAGTGAAGAAGACGAGCCCCTTCCCAAACGAGAAGAGCACCGAGAGCAACCCGAACAGCAACGGATAGCTAAACCCCGGTCGAGCCGAATAGGGCAGCGGCGTTTGGCTGCCGTGCTCGCCCTCGTAGCCTACCGCGAAGGGATCACCCCGGCGGATCGCGTTCTCGGCCAGCACCAGTCCGGCCGCGAGGAAGATAGGGAGGCCGAGACGCAACCGGCGATCATGCCAGAAGAGCACCGCGAGACCCAGAGCCATGCCGGGGATCGTCGCGGGTGTATTCGCGGCCCCGATCGCCATGAGAAGCAGCCCCCACAACGACTGCCGAACCACGACCATGGCCGAGCCGACGCCGAGTAGCACGGCTGTGAAGACCTCGCCGCCGAAGTAAAAGAGGTGGTAAGGCAGCATCGACGCAAAGGCCAGGATCAAGAGAAATCGGCGGGCGACTTCCGCGGAGAGCACTGGCCGAACTGCCCACCACATCGCGGCCGCCCCGGCGAGGGCAAGCAGGCGATTGAAGAGAGCGACAACACGTTCGGGATCACCCGTCGCGTGCCCAATCCCCCAAAGCGGAGCCGCGAAGAGCGGACCAATCAGGGGATACTTGGTGGTGGGTGTAAGGCCCGAGCCGAATAGTTGATTCAGAGCCTCGAATCGCAGCCGTGAGTCCTCATTCACGAACCGAGGCAGCGTCAGGAGCAAAGCAATCGCAAGTACGCTCACGATCGATGTGGGAGAAAAGAGCCGAAGCTGTTCCGGTATTGAGCCCATGGGCGAAAGTTATAGCAGAAGTGCGGCCATTCGCGAGGATCTTGTAGCGGAGGAACGTGGTCGCGAGACTCGTGGTGATTTGGGATACAGCGATGCAAGCATCATCCGTATTGAAAAGCACCGGCGAGACGCCGGTGCCACAGTCCAGGGAGTTTTGCAACATCGATTACCCTGCAATCTGCGATGCGACATCCGCGAGCACTTCGTGCGTGACCGCGAAGGGCACTTGCTCACGGCGGGCGTGAGTCGTCGTGTTCGCCTGGAAGCGGCGAAGCACGGCCTGTGTCAGGCCAGTGAGCCGAAGTTCGTAGTATGAGGCCAGTTCGCCCTTTCGCGTCGGGTCGTCGCTGCGAAGCAAGGCCTCGTTCGCGATGTCGTCAATCTCGATCACACGGACATCTTCACGGAGTCCCGAGACACGAGCGGCAATGCCGTCCGCCCAGGCCTTCAGGGTGAAGTTCGCGGGTGCGTCATTACGGCGCACGAGGGTCATCTCCCACACGAGCGTGGAGAGCGAATCGTTTTTGTCCGCGGCCAGGTGGATCGTCCAGCCTGCCTCGGGGAACGCTTCGGTCCACGAATGCCGACCGCGACCCGAGGGGGCCCAGCCATCAAGCCTTGGCTGGAGAGTTTCGGCGAGCGTCATCGGAGCCTCCTGTCGTCTGAGTATGATCTGATCCGTCAAAGCTGAGCACCACCGGCTTGCTCTCCTGGAGTGTTTCCAGGTGGACCGGTCGGCCCCAGAGGAACTGCACGTTGGCGAGCGTATCGCGGGCCTCGTCTACCTTCAAATCTACCCCATTATGGCCGTGCCGCAACAGCAGTTCGCCGCGGTTGCGATGGTTACCATCGACAACATAGATCCACGGTTTGCCGAAGTTCGTGAGGCTGAAGAGGAGGCGTTGTTTCACCTTCTGGAACTCTCGGCTCTCGATGACATAGTTGCTGCCGGGCTCGTTATAGTTAAAGGAGAAGAGTTTATATTCCTTGCAGAATTCCGGGGTGAGGAAAGTATCAATTAAAGTGATGTCGTTATGAATCTTCCGCACCTCGAAGATCTTCTGCCGACCCAGCCCGGTTTGCTTGTCCCAGTTGCGTTTCTCTTCAAGGTTGTCGCAGTTCTCCCATTCCGGGCCGAACTGCCCCATGTTCCAGCGTCGCTCGACATCGCGAAGCAGTTCGATCCCCAGCTTGTAAGGGTTAAGCCGTCGGCTGCTCGTGGCCATGGTGCCCGAGTGATGGTCCGCGTAGTCAATCACCTCAGACGGCTGCAAAACCTTCTGCGTCATCATGGTGCTGTGCCAGTACGAGGCCCAGCCCTCGTTCATGATCTTGGTTTGAGCTTGCGGATAGAAGTAGTACGCTTCATCACGCACAATGCTGAGAATGTCACGCTGCCAGTTGGCGAGGGGGGCATGCTCAATCAGGAACAGGAGCACGTCCTTCTCGGGCCGCTCGGGGTAATGCGGGACACGCTGCTCATTGTGCTTCTTCTGCCGCTCCTCGTCCTGCTTTTTGAGCAGTTCGCGAGGATTGATGTACTGGTCCATGTAATCCTTGGCCTTGAAGCGAGCGGCCTTGCCATCGTCGTCCTTGTCCTCGTCATCGGACTTGGGCTGGCCGAGATCCGTGCGCGAGTGGTCGTCGCGTCGCTTGATCGCCACGGAGTGAATGTCGATGAGGTCGTCGATGGACATGCACTTGTCCAGAAACGCCTCGACTTCGTCCTCGCCGAAGCGTTCCACGTATCGCCGAATCTTGGCGCCGTGGTTGGCGATCTCGTCCATCATTTTGCGAGTGGTGTGGGCGAAGTAAGCGTTGTTCTTGAAGAAGTCGTTGTGGCCATAGACATGCGCCATCACGAGTTTCTGGTCCACGACATGATTGCAGCGCATCAGGTAGGCGTAGCAGGGGTCGTTGTTGATAACCATCTCGTAAATCTTCGAGAGGCCCCAGCTATAACTCTTGTTGAGTTCCTCGTAGGACATGCCAAACGACCAGTGCGGGTAGCGTGTGGGGAACCCCCCATAGGCTGCGATCTCGTTGAGGTCGTCCGCATCGACGACTTCAAAGATCGTTTCGTAGAAGTCCAGCCCATAGCCACGGGCATAGCCTTCGATTTCGTCCTTGAGCACCCGAAGGTGCGGCGGCAGGTTCGTGTTATAGAAGCCGGTCATAGGCCTCCGCCCTGAAGGAAACCTGGGCGATCATTTTCGACACAGTTTCATTGTATCCTCCTCGCCAGGCGGATTACGATGGCAGAAAGAATTCCGTGGGGTTCTCACCCATAATTCGCTGGACCCCGGGAAGGCTCTTGAAGTAGGATTTTCGCATGAGTCGCACCTTCGCCCTTGTGGGCCTGATCCTTCTGAGCTCCAAGATTTGCGGCCTGGCCCAGCCGAAAGATGCCTCGCTTTGCTTTCCGACGAAGGTCGGTGCAAAGTGGGTCTACGACGAGAATGGCAAAGATGTCACGGACATCCTGACCGCGAGCGAACCGAAAGTGGACGGCAGCAGAATCGTCTCGATCGGTAGGGTGGCAGCGGATGGCAGCGTCGTGCCAGCTGAGAAGTTGTTGGTGACAGACTGGTGCGTCTTCCGCGTCCAACGTGGAGGTGATGTTGAGAAGCCCGCCACGAGTCTGCTGATCCTGCCGCTGGGGATCGAGGCACGCGCGGTGAAGCCCGACCTGATCGAAGTGCCCGGCGGCTCCTTCTCGGCGTACCCCGTCCGGCTGAAGACGTTTGTGCCGATCCCACTTTCAAAGGGGCCAGCAACCTTTTACGAGACACGCTGGTATTCCCCTGTCGTCGGCCTCGTGAAGAGCGAAAGTGGTGTCCTTCGCGGTGAGGAAAAGCAGGTGCAGGCGAGACGGGTGCTGAAGAGGTTCACGCCGGGAAAGGATTGAACACCAGGGAGCGAGCATGGACATCGCATCAGTTTCCGGTAAGGCCTCGAACGGACGACTCGTTCGTGTTTTGGTGATCTTGGCCCTGATTCCCTTGGCACGGACCCCAGCGTGATTCGCAGCTACATCACGCGAAACGGCGCTGAGGACGTGTCCACCCATGATCACGATCGCGACTGATGGGCAAGTCACTTCTTCGGCGGGGCTGGCTTCTTAACGGCCTTTGTGTCCAGATTCTTGCTCAGGTCGGCCGAGTCCAGTTCCACCTTCGCTCCGCTCTCCGGAACATCCACCTTCGCGCTCCAGAGGATTGCATTCACCACCACGCGGCGGAAGTTCTCATCGCCCCAGTTCGCGTGCTTGTGGCCGCCGGTGAAACCGAAGCCCCGGCTGCCGCTGGGCCGTTCGAACGCCCAGGCCATGGTTTCGAGCCGGCCCGGGTACTTCTTCGCGTCTTCGGTGCGCCGTGACGAATCCGGCGGAACCGCTTGCAGGATCGGCGTCACGCCCCTGGCATCCTTCACGTCCGTCACGTCGCCGGCCCAGTGCATGTTGAAATACCACTCATCATTGATCGTGAAAGGCTTCACCCCGTTCGCGATCGGATGCTTCGGCAGCGAGCGGATCACCGCATCCCAGTGCGGGTTCGTCGAGATGCGAGCGTCGTAATATCCACCCATCCACCCCAGCACTCGCTGGCCGTGCTCTGGCAGATAGTCCACCGCGTAATGCAGGTTCACCCAGCCTGCGCCGCGGTCGAGCTGCTTTTGAATGAGATCCATGCGGTTCTCTTTCACCACCGGGTGCCCGGCCCGGCCGTCCATGTAAAAGACGAGCGCGTCCGCCGTCTCCAGCAGCTTCTCGTTCTTCGGCCAGCCATCGCGAGCCATGATCGGGAAAACGCCAGGCGTCTGCTTCAGCAGGTTCATCAGCACCGCACTGCCAGCGAAGAACTCGTGATCCCCCGGCCCATGGCTCGTCTTACCCGCGACGATGAGGATGCGTTTCCCCTTGAAATCCGGGGGCGGCTCCACTTCCAATGGCACCTTTGACTGGTCGAATGGATCGACCACTGGCGCCTTGGCCACGTTCGGGTCGGCGGCAGTCACCGTCGATGCAATAGTGGAGAGTCCGAGTGCCGCAAGCGGCAGAAGCAAGACGGAGAGGAAACGACGAGCCATTTTGGCATGCTCCATGTGGAAAACGAGGACTCTCTGAAGAAACCATGGCGAGGCTCCCGACGCAAGGGAGATGTCACAGATTCCGACGGCTGGTGTAAGAGGACAAAATTGGGGCGGTATTCGGAGTGGCTTTCGGTTTCATCGTAAGTATGATGTGTGAAATGCCAAGAAGAGAATCGCCCTCGCCCACTGAGCCTTCCCCGACCCTTTTCGCAAGGGATTCGCCGTGACGACTGCTGTCGATCTGCCGGACGCGCCGACCGAGTCTCCAAAGTCCAAGAAGCCGAACACGGCCGCCTTCAAAGCGGTGCCGGAGACGCGCGAACTGCGCGATCGAGTTCGAGCAGCGACGGCGGAGTTCTGCAAAACCCTGGATAAATCGAAGCCGTTGACGCGGGACATCACCCGCGGAATGGCCGAGGGCATTCTGCGCCCCCTGGGCCTCGGGGAGCAATATCTCGGCTTCACGATGGTGATGCTCAGCAACGAATTCTGGCGAGAACAGGTGGCGGCGATTCCGTTCCACCGGCGGTTGCTCCTCGTGCCGCACTGTCTGAAGAATGCGGAGGGCTGCCCCGCCGAGTACGACGACCTCGGCCT
>Ga0105049_10004905_pt1 | contig 15632 bp, 9 predicted proteins | sample MAT06_FD_78087 | JGI IMG/M metagenome (GOLD analysis project Ga0105049, IMG submission 78087) | Freshwater microbial communities from Lake Fryxell liftoff mats and glacier meltwater in Antarctica - MAT-06 | ecosystem: Environmental > Aquatic > Freshwater > Ice > Liftoff microbial mat | place... | reverse complement strand
TGGTTCATCGCCAAGGCGCTCAACGCCGCGGGGGCGAAGATCGTCCTCGCCAGCCACCCGCGGGTCGTCGGCATCGTCGATAGCTTCCTCACCCGCGAGGCGGACAAAGATTCCCGCATGCTCCCTTACGGTAAGGGCGAGTTGAAGGTCGAGAAGGTTCTGCCCTGCGATGCCAGTTACGACACGATGGACGACGTGCCCCCCGAAGTGAAGGCCGACCGCCGCTACGCGAAGTTCGCCGACTACTCCATCCAGGGCACCGTGGACGCGGTCGGCAAGGAGTACGGGGGGATCGACATCCTCATCCACTCGGTCGCGTTCAGCCGGGAAATCACGAAGAGCGCGAAAGACACGACCCGCAAGGGCTACATGGAAGCGCTCGGTATCTCGGCCTACTCGCTCACCAGCTTGCTGCGCGCCGCGGAACCCTACATGGCCGACCGTCCGGGGGGCGCGTCCGCCGTCGGCCTCACCTACCTCGGCGGCGAGCGAGTCGTGCCGTACTACGGCGGCGGGATGAGCACCGCGAAGGCCGCGTTGCAGATTGACGCGAAGCAACTCGCCAGCAACCTCGGCCCGAAGAACATCCGCGTGAACCTGATCTCCGCGGGGCCATACGCCAGCCGAGCGGCCCGCAGCATTCGGCCCGGCGAGTTCGAAAAGTCGATCGAATACGCCGCCGCCCGCAGCCCGCTTCCCCGGGCGATCACGCCGGACGAAGTGGCCAACGCCACGGTGTTCCTGTGCAGTGGGTTGGCGACCGGCGTGACGGGGCAAATCTTGTATGTCGATTGTGGGTATAACGCGATGGCGGTGTGAGGCGTTCGTCCGAGCCGCGACTGTGAGGGAGCGGGGTATCCAATCGCTCCCTGACGGTCGCGGCTCGGATGGTTACTGCTGGCTTATCGACGGAATCACCCCCGCTTTCCGCAGCCGCAGGTTCACAATCTCCACGACGACCGCGAACGCCATGGCGAAGTAGATGTAGCCCTTGTCCATGTGCTGGCCGAGGGACTCGGCGACGAGCATGACGCCGATCAGGATCAGGAAGCTCAGGGCGAGCATTTTCACCGTCGGTCGGTTGTCGACGAAGCGGCTAATCGGCCCGGCGAAGACGAGCATGACGAGCATCGCGATCACCATCGCCACGATCATGACCCACAATTCCTCGACCATGCCGACGGCGGTAATGACCGAGTCGAGCGAGAAGACGATGTCGATGATGGCGATCATGATGATGACTTGAACGAACCCCGCGGGCTTGACCGGCTTTTGCGTCCCGTCGCTTTTCGTGCTGTCGATCTTTTCGTGAATCTCGAACGTGCTCTTCCCAATCAGGAAGAGCCCCCCCGCGATTAAGAGAATGTCTCGCCAGGAGACGCCGCGAGCCTCGGCCGTTTCGAGGAAGGGCAGGGCGGGCAGGTTGAAGATCGGCTTGGTCAAGCCGAGCAAGAACGACAGCGTGGCGAGTAATGCGAGGCGGGTGCCGAGGGCGGCAACGAGTCCGATGGTCCGGGCCGTGGGGCGCTGCTTCTCGGGAAGCTTTCCGGCCAAGATCGCGAGGAAAATCACGTTGTCCACACCGAGGACGATCTCCATGAACGTGAGCGTGATGAGCCCGATGATCGCGGCCCAGAGGGACGTATCCTTCGGATGCTTGAATCGGAGGATCGAGATTTCCGCGGCGATCAACTTCGTTGGCTGTCCTGCGAGAGTCACGGCGAACGATTCCTCCGAGAGCGTTCCGCTGAGGTGCGACTTGTCCGTGAGCAAGACGTTGGCGACGATCGTGCCGTCGTCGTCGTTCTTGGAAATGTCGATCTGCTTGACCTGGCGGACGTCGAGTTCGACCGTGCCGTAAGTCGTTTTCATTTTCACGATGGAGAAATGGCTCGTGCCTTCGACTTTGGAACCGTCGGGCCTTTCAATCTCGATCGGAATGCCTTCGACGGTAGTCGCGGGCGGCGGAGGTGCCTCTTCCGCTCGCGAGACGCGGTCGAAGATCCAGCCGATCAGGAGAGCGATGGCAAGGACGGCGAGCAACCGTCGGAGGGAGAACGTCACGCCGAGACCTCGTGCGGTGCGAGTCGAAACGACCGGGATCATTGGTAGGATACCGCGACCGGCGTGCGTCGGCGAAACGGGAGGCGGAAATGGCTCCGAAAGTCGGCAAACGTGTGCTTTTCCTCGGCGGCGCAAACTCGGAGTCCACGCGGGTCGCCGCCGCGTCGTTCCTCAGCACGGCAGCGCGAATGGGGTTGCTGTGCTCCGCGACTTTTGCCGACCCCTCCGCCGTTTCGCCGGACGACGCTAACGCGGCCGCGGTCGTAGTCCTGGTCAACGGCAGGGAATTGAAGGCGTTCGTCGAAACGCGATTCCCCCAAATTGGCGAGAGACTCGCGGTTTGGGAACTGGCTGCGAAGCCGGACGCGGCTCAGATCGAGCGTGCCGTTTCGGACCTGATTGCAAAGATGCTCGGCGGTCGGCCCGCGAGCGACGTGCCGGAACCGAAGGCTCCACCTCCCCCGCCGCCGAAGAAGCTCGGCACCGTGAAGTTGAGCAAGGAGACGGCGGGTCGTCGCGGAAAGGGCGTTACGGTCGTTTCGGAGTTGGCACTCGACGAAGCGAAGTTGAACGAACTGGCCACGCTCTTGAAGAACAAGTGCGGCACCGGCGGGACCGCGAAGGACGGGCGGATCGAGATTCAGGGCGATCAGCGGGACCGGTTGCAAGTCGAACTCGAAAAGCTGGGCTACAAGGTGAAGCGAAGCGGCGGTTAATCCGCTTTTGGCTTCTTCCGCCGCGCCGCAATCTCTGCCATTCTGCGGCGAATCTCGACTTCGAAGCCGCGGTCGGTGGGGCTGTAATACGTCACGTCCGCGGGTATGTACTCCTGCTCCACCCACCCTCCATCGAAATTGTGGGCGTACTGGTAGCCCGTGCCGTGGTCGAACGACTTGGCCCCCGGGTAGTGCGAATCCCGCAAGTGCTTGGGCACCGGGAGCGTTCGACCCTCTTTCACGTCTTTCACGGCCTTGCCGATGGCCACGGTGCTGGCGTTCGACTTCGGCGCGGTCGCGAGGTACGTCACGGCTTGGCTCAGATTCAACTGGCATTCCGGCAGACCGACTCGCTCCATCGCGTCCCACGCGGCGGTGGCCACGAGCAGGGCTTGCGGGTCCGCGTTGCCCACGTCCTCCGAAGCGAAGATCACCAACCGGCGGGCGATGAACCGCGGGTCTTCGCCGCTTTCGAGCATCCGGGCGAGCCAGTAGACCGCGGCTTGCGGATCGCTGCCGCGAAGGCTTTTGATGAAGGCGCTCGCGAGGTCGTAGTGCGCGTCGCCGGTGGGGTCGAAGTCCATGACCTTTCGCTGGATCGAATCCTGGGCGAGGGCGAGGTCGAAGTGGACGGGCGCATCGCTTTTCGGGCTCGATTTCACGCCGACTTCGAGGGCGGTGAGGGCTCGTCGAGCGTCGCCGTCGCAAGTCTCCGCGAGGAACGCGAGGGCGTCCTCGGCGAGTGTCACGGGAGTGTCGCCCAGGCCTCGCTCGGAGTCCGCGAGCGCCCGGCGGAGGACGGTGCGAATGTGCTCGCGGCTCAGCGGCTCGAACGTGAAAATCTGGCTGCGGCTCAGGAGCGGGGAATTGATCGCGAAGAACGGATTCTGCGTCGTCGCGCCGATGAGCACGACCACGCCGTCTTCCACGTCTGGGAGTAGAACGTCTTGTTGGGAGCGGTTGAAGCGGTGGATTTCGTCCAGGAACAGGATCGTCTTTTCGCCGCGGTCTTCGAGGTGCGCTCGGGCTTCCGCGAGGACTTCGCGGACCTCCTTGGTGCCGGTGGAAACGGCGTTGAGCGGCTTGAATCGGCTCTTGGTATGGTGGGCGATGACGTGGGCGAGTGCGGTTTTGCCGCAGCCGGGCGGGCCGTAGAAGATCAGCGAACTGATGCGGTCCGCGAGGAGCATCCTCCGGAGGAGTTTGCCCGGCCCGAGGAAGTGGTCTTGGCCGACGTAATCGTCGAGCGACCGGGGCCGCATCCGCGCGGCGAGCGGGCGGGCGTGCTTGCGGTTGGTCTGGCGAACGGATTCGAACAGGTCCATGGAATGCCCCGCATCGATGCTGTCATCGTATCGGGGACGAGGACTGTGCAAAAGGCCACTACTCGACGGAAACGACTTCGACGCTGCGAACGAAGAGCGTGTTGCCTTCGCCCACGGTCGAGTTCTCGAAGGCGATCGAAACGGGATGTGCGCTGCGAGTGAACGTGACCTCGCCGGTCTTCCAGGCGTTCGGCGATGGGGGCAAGACCGCGGAGGCGAGGATTTGGCCCACGTCGCCCCAGGCGTAGAGGCGGCCGGCGGCGTCGTTGCGGGTCAGATATTCGATCTTCACGCGGTAAGATTTGCCCGCTTCGAGTTTGAGGCCGTGGTCCTTTTCGAGGCCGGTCGCGATTTGCGCGGAGATGGAATCGTTGAGGTTGGTGATGCCCAGGGCGGGGGAGCCGTTCGCGTCCCCGCCGCGGAATTCGGCGACCGATTCGGTCTTCCAGCATTGCGCGGTGAAGCCCTTGGGCAGCGGTGGCGCGTTCGCGAAGGCCTTCTTCGACATCGTTTCCTTGAACGGCACCAGGTCAGCGAACGAAACTGCGAAGAGCTTGGGTCCATCCGGTTTCTTGACGACCGCGGGTGCGGTCGGCACCGTTCCGCCGACGTCCGCGAGCGAGATCTCGCGGACGTAGAGCCAGTTGGCCGCGCCGGTCTCGACGTTGTCCACGAGGAGCCGCAGCGGGGCATTTTTGCGGTCGACGATCGTTTCGACGGTCCGCCAGTCCGCATTGCTGTTCGGCAAAGCGATTCGAGCGTGGGTCGCCTTCGCGGCGTTGTTATCCTGAAAGTACGCCTCCCCGCGGCCTTTTCCCGCGGTGGTGTAGGCGATGCGGAGGCGGTAGCGTTTGCCGGGCTTGAGCTTGGCGTTGATGCCCATCGCACCTTCGAGGTCGACGGCGATCTGCGTGGACGTGGGACCGCCGGTCGTGGAGAAGCCGATGGCGGGCACGCCGTCGAGGGACTCCCGGACCCAGTCATTCTTGGTCTCGGGTTTATAGCCGCCGAAGGACAGGCCTTTGGGCGCCGCGTCCGGTGCGCCGTCGTTGGCTTTTTTCCCAAGCTTGCTGGCTCGGAACGGCACGATGTCCGCGGCGTCGAAGCGGAACAGGATCGGCTCGCTGGAAGTGGCGACCGCAGCGGCGGGGAGCACTTCGATCGACTTGAACCAGATCGTTCCCTCCGCCGGGGCATCGACGATGCGATCCATGCCGGTGTTCAAAATGACATCGTAGGAGTCGCCTTCGGCGGGTCGCGTGAAGGGGAGTTCGACCGTTCTCCACTCTTTGCCGGTGGGGCGGAGTTCCGCCACGGCGATCTTGGCGTAAGGCGCTTTGCCGGTCTGGATCCCGGCATGGCCGAGGCCCTTGCCTTCGAAGCTGTAGGTGACTCGTACGATCGCCGATTCGCCCGCGGGAAGTTTGGTCAGAGCGCCGTCGCATTTGCCGTTGATCTGAACTCCGACGATGCCGGCGGTTTGTTGAATTCCGAGCGATTTCGATCCGAGCACATCGGCGATCGAGTACGTTCCGCCGGCCGTGTTGCGGAAGTGATTGATCGACACGAACTGGGGCAATTTCTGCCCGCCGATGTCTCCGGCCGAAACAATCTTTTCCATCGGCTCGATCATTCGGGACGCGGCATTCAGCGCGGCGAAATCGGCAGTGTAGAGCGGCTGGCCCGCGATGCGGACCGGGGCGAGTTCGGAGAAGGCGATGGCGCGGAACCAGATCCACCTCTCGGGGTCGGTTTTGAGCGTGTGGAATTCGAACGTGCCGGAGGTTGCGCCGTTGAGGTCCACGTCGAGCACGGCGGTGGCCCAGTCTTTGGAGCCGGCTTGCGGGCGAACGTCGTAAGCCGGGCCGGGCGTCGGAGTGGTCGGTTTGAACCGCACGAGGACATCGCCGCCGGCGACAGCGGACTTGTATTCGAACGTGATCCGGCAGCGGCCGCCGGGCGTAGGCACGGTCGGTGACAGCAGCATGGCCGTCGCGGGTCCGGAAAGCACTCGCATTCCGATGGCCATCGATCCATCGGCGTCGCGGGCGGCGTACTCGGCTTTGGTGTCCGGGTTGTGCGACCGGCCGATCCAGTCGCTCGGCAAGCGGCCGTCGCCGGTCCGCTCGGCCGTCACCCACGATTTTTGCTTGTCGCTGCCGACGACCACGGCGCCGACTTCGGAAAACGGTTTCTGTCCCGCGAGGTCGAGCTTCAAGAGCACCTTGCCGGTCGAAGCCACCGCGGCCGCGTTCGCATCGAACACTTCGACGGAGCGGACGTAAATCGTACTATTCGAGCCGACGGCGTTCGCCCCCACGGTGATTCTCAGCGGGGCATTCGCGGTGCGGCGGACCCGGACCTCGGTTTTTTGCCAAGTTCCGTTCGTCGCGGGGAGAGGTTTCGAAGCGATGGTCTTGAACGCTGGGTCCTGCACGTTCAGGGTTCCGGTCGCAGTCCCCAGCGATTGATGCACGACGCGGATCGTATAGTCCCGTCCGGAGTCGAGCGAAACGCCCGCGTCGGGGCTTTCGAGGGCGATGCTGAGTTGTGCGGAGGCGGCTCCCGAGCGGTTCGCGATCGAAATCGTCCGGACGCCGTCGAGCGGTTCGCAGCGGAACTCGCCCTCCGTATCCTTCTTCCAGCATTCGGTGGCGACGCCCGGCGGGAGTTTCGGCTTGAACCCGCTGACGGGTTTGGATTCGACGATGCTCTGCAGGAATGGCTCGACTCCATCGGCGGAGAAGCGGTAGACTTGCAAGCCGGCTTCGGTGCGCTTGGAATCGACTGCGGTTTTCGGGGCGGTCTTGGGCGCCGTCTTCGGATCGGCTTTGGGGGCCTCTTTCGGAGCCGGCGTCTTGGCTTTGTCCTTGGCCGGATCGGCCGCCGCGGTCTGGGCATTCTTGGCGAGGAGTTCCGGATCTTCGTAGGGGTCTTTCTTGTTGAACACCCCCATCGCGACGACCCCGGCGGCGCCGATGGCGAGCACGGTGAAGACCGTCGCTCCGACGAGCAGGAGTTGCTTGCGGTTCGACTGCGGTTGGGTATTGGGCGAGAGGATCCCAGTGCTTTGATTCAAGACGCCGGTGTTGCGATTGCCGCGGAGGCGGTCGGTGCGGCCGACTTCGGTCCCGGAGAGGCCCGCGACGACTTTCATCGCGGACGAGTCCGGCAGCCAGGGGGTTAGTGCGTCGATCACGTCGGAGGGCGTTCCGTAGCGGTCCTCGGGCTTCTTCGCCAGCATCTTCGCCACGATCGCGGAGAGGCCGGGGGGGAATGTTTTGTCGATCGACGTGAGCGAAACGGGCGTCTTCATCTGATGCTGGAGGAGCTTCTGCGTCGTCGAGCCTTCGAACGGCGGGCGGCCGGTCACGAGCGTGAAGAACGTCGCCCCCAAGCTGTAAATGTCGGCGCGGATGTCGATGTGCGGGGAGTTCATCGCCTGTTCGGGGGCGATGAAATCCGCGGTGCCGACGACCGAACCGGCATCGAGTTGTTCGGTCAGATTGTCCGATTTATCGTGGGAGCGGGCGAGACCCATGTCGAGGAGTTTGACCGTGCCGTCCTCGGTCACCATCAGGTTTGCGGGTTTGATGTCGCGGTGGATGAAGCCCTTCTCGTGGGCGTGCTGGAGCCCCGCGGCAGCCTGCGTGATGAATCCCACGGCCCGCCCGCAGGCCATCGGCCCGCCGACATGGAGCATCGTTTCGAGCGTCTGGCCGGTGACGTATTCCATGACGAGGTAGTGGGTGCCCGTTTGCTGGCCGACATCGTGGATGCGGACGATGTTCGGATGGTCGAGAGCCGCGGCCGCGCGTGCCTCGCGGAGGAACCGTTCGACGGCGAGCTTATCGCCGATTGCACCGATCGAAAGGACTTTGAGGGCGACGCGGCGACGCAGGGTTTCGTGCTCGGCGAGGAAGACGGCACCCATGCCGCCTTGGCCGATTTGCTCTTTGACGGTGTACGGCCCCATTTTGAAACCGCGGTAGCGCCCTGCGAGCAGCAGTTTGGCCTGGAACTTGGTCAGGAGGCCTTCGCGCACCAAGACCGCGGCGGACGCGACCGGATCCTCCGACAACTTCGGCGAGGATTCGAGGTGGCGGTCCAGATCCTCAGCGCGCATCAATCCGCTCTTGCGGATGAGGTCCAAAAATTCCACGGTCGACGAAGGGGAACTCATGGGTGCAGAACCCGTGGACAAAAGATCGTCGGCCGGAATAGGCCGAGGGATAACACGACTTGTTCTGAGCTTAGATCAGATTTCCCGAGTTATCCGAAAAACCGACTGAGACGTTTCGGAAACTGAACGCAGTTTGCATTCCGCGGGAATTCCGCCAAGGTATTGTACCCTAAAGTCATCTCGAAAAGGTCGATATTTTCGTCGAATCAGGATCGGATAGTAGAACCTGCCGATGCTCTCAATCCTTCGAGACAGCAGGAAGTTCCGTCGCGATTAACTCGCGAACGCGAACGGCTCCGTCCGGACCGGCGGCACGGTTGGAGAGTTCGAACGCGGCGGCTTTCTGACCTTTGAGGTCCAGCGCGAGCACGGCCAATTTCCAGCTCCCCCCGGTCCCCGGCAGCGTCGCCGCGTCCCAGATCGCGAGGCCTTTACTTTCGCGCGGCGGGCGAACGCGAAGGACGAAGTTGCTGGGCTCCGCTCCGGTTCGGTAGACGAGCCGGATCCGGCAATTCCCGGACGGCGTATCGAACTGCGGACTCGTAAGCAGGAGGCCGGGCGTGCCCGATAGCGTCCGCAAACCCAGGGCCGTTCGCCCGGGTGGCCCATCGGCGAAGTACTCCGCTTGCGTATCCGCGTGTTCGATCCAGCGATACCAGTCCGACGGAAGTGCCCCGGTGCCGGATTTCTCGGAGACGACGAGTTGTCCTTGGGTTTTCGGATCTTTGGCCCGTGCGGTGGTCTGCGCGAAAGCTCCCTGCTTCGAGAGGTCGAGCTTGTAGAGGACTTTTTCGGCGATTGCCGCCGGGTCGCGGGCCGTGAAGGCCGAGAGGCGCAAGACGTGTTCGGGGTTGGTGGCGCGCGGGTGGAATTCGAAATACCCGGCTTGGGCCTCCTTGAGATCGATGGTGCCTTCGGCGTATCCGGGGCCGTCCGGAGTCGCAGGCAACCGCATCGCTTCCCAAGCTTCTCCCGATTTCGGCCTCGTCGGACGGAACTTGACCAGCACGTAGCCGGCCGACGGGTCGGTTTGATAGTCGAATCGAACTGCTGCGGTGCCCGAAGGGAACGCGAGTTCCGGCGTGAACAGCATGCCAGAAGCCGGGCCCTTCCGCGTGCGAACAGTCATCGCGCCGCTTTCGAGTCCGAACTCGACTTCGCTCTCCGGATTCCAGGTGCGCCGGTCCCAACCCGTCGGAAGTTGTCCTTCCCCGGTTCGTCCAGTCGAGACCCACTTTTTGACATTCGGCTTGTCCGGATCGGCAGCAATAGTGGAACCCGAATCCGTGAAAGGTTGCTGCCCGGCGAGGTCCAGTTCGTAAGCGAGAATGCCTGGCATCGCCGGCGCGATCCGAGGCGGTTCGGGGGGTGCTGGAGCTGGGGTCAGCGTCGGTTCTATCCGGTTTGGCTCCGGCGGGAGTGCCGCTTTTTCTGTGGGAGGTGGGAGCGGAGGTTGCGACGGCGGTGGTTCTTGCTTCTTGCCCCCCAACGCCATCCACGCAGCGATTGCACCAGCCGCTAAAACCGCCAGCACGAGCCCGGCGAGGAGCCACGGCAACTTGGAGCGGCGTTTGGGGGAGGGAAGCTTTCGCGTCGGCTTCCGTTCGGAACTTGCTTCCTCTGCCTCGTTCGGCGTGTACTCGAATTGGGCGGGTTGCTTCAAGTTCGTCCGAGACAGGGCCGCGACCACGCCGGGGGTTTCGGGCATCCACGCAGAGAGTGCATCGATTACGTTCGCGGGGGTCGAATAGCGGTTTTCCGGCTTCTTCGCGAGCATCTTGGCAACCACGCTCGCCAAACCCGGCGGAAGCGTTTTGTCCAAGCCGGTGATCGACGGAGCGGCCGTCATCTGATGGTGCAGCAGTTTCTGCGTGGTCGTGCCCTGGAATGGGGTTCGCCCCGTGACCAAAGTGAAGAACGTGGCGCCGAGGCTGTAAATATCCGCCCGGATGTCCAGGTCCGGGCTGTTCATCGCCTGTTCGGGCGAAATGTAATCCGCCGTGCCGACGACGGCGCCCTTGTCGAACATCTCCGTCAATTTGTCCGCGGATTCGAACGAACGGGCGAGGCCCATGTCCAGAATCCGAACGATGCCGTCCTTCGAAAGGATCAGATTCGCCGGTTTGATGTCGCGGTGGACGAACCCTTTCTCGTGCGCGTGCTGCAACCCTGCGGCGGCTTGCACGATGAATTCGACGGCCCGGTTGCACCCCAGCGGCCCCGCGGTCTGGACGAGTTTGTCCAGCGTTTGCCCTTCGACGTATTCCATGGCGAGGTAGTGGACGCCGCCCTGCTTGCCGACGTCGAAGATGCGGACGATGTTCGGGTGATCGAGCGCCGCGGCAGCGCGGGCCTCGCGCAGGAACCGTTCGACCGCGACTTTGCTCGTGGTTGCGGTGACGGGAAGTACCTTGAGCGCGACCCATCGGCGCAGCGTAATGTGCTCGGCGAGGTAGACCGTGCCCATGCCGCCCTGGCCGATTTGATCGCGGATCAAATACGGTCCGAGTTTGAAACCCTTGTGGCGGCCCTGCAGCAAAAGTTTGGCTTGGAACGAGGTAATGACGGCTTGCTTCACGAGCATCGCCGCTAGGCGCGTCACGTCGTCCGGGAGTTGGGCGCCGGCCTTTATTTTTGCGACGGTGGCCGGTTCGCAGACGCCGCTCTTTTGAAGCAGGTCGAGGAAGTCGGACCTCGTCGCGGGGGCTGCCATGGCGGTGCGCCGTTCTCAGACCGGGGAATTGGTACGATCGGATTCCTTTAACTTACCGCAGATTCCTCCGCAAAGGGAAAGACTCCATCGTCGTAAAAATCCTTACCGTTCGATTTGTGGTCCGGTCGTGCGGGCTAGGAGCGAATTCCCGTAGTGCCACTGGCAGAATCGGTCCCCCAGCGCTTGAGGAGGGAGTGCTCGACCTGGAGTTGATCCAGGACCCGAGCGACGACGAAATCGACCATGTCCTCCACGGTTTGCGGACGCGTGTAATAGGCGGGCATGGCGGGGAGGATGACCGCCCCGGCTTCGGCCGCGGCCGTGAGGTTCCGCAACTGAACCACGCCGAGGGGGGTTTCCCGCGGGACCAGCACGAGCTTGCGTCGTTCCTTTAAGTGGACATCCGCCGCTCGGTGGATGAGGTTCTCGGACATCCCGTGGGCGATCGCCGCGACAGTACCCATGCTGCACGGGCAGACGACCATTCCTCCAGTGAGGAACGAACCGCTCGCGATCCCGGCTCGAAAGTCGCGGAAGTGATAGTAGTGCAATTTCGAGAGATCGAGCCCCTCGGCTCGGTCGCCGAGAAAAACGAGGGGGTCGAACTTGTTGAAATTGAGCAACCGGCCGATCTCGTGGTCGAAGACTTCGACCCCCGCGGGACTAATGGACATGTGAACGGTTCGCCCGGCCTTCAGGAGCAGTTCCAGTAGGCGGACGGCGTAAGGCGAACCGCTAGCCCCCGTGACGCCCAGAACCAGATCGCTCGCGGCCATTCTCGCTCCCTCGTCGGATCCGAGCGAAGTCCCGTTCCCACGGGGCCGCGGTCCGCACACAATCATTGTAAGTCAATCCGCATCGTCCGAGGCCACTCGATGTTCGGCACACTCCGTTCTGGGATCGTGAGCCTGGCCCTGAGCCTGGGTTTCGCGGCCTCGGCGACCGATCCCGTGGGCCCCGCCGCGGCGTGGCCCTACGACGTTGTGGTGCTCCACAACGGCGCGACCTTTCAAGGACTCCTCCTGAACGAGACGAGTCAGGGCGTCGATTTTCAAGTGGTCCGCCGCGTTCCGGGACGGCCGACGGTCACGTTGACCACGCGATTCTCGATGCGAGAAGTCTCGAAGATTCGCCGGCTCTCGGATGCGGACCGGGCCATTCTGAAGGAGAAGATCGCCGAACTCGACCCGACCGGGGCGGGGGAACGGCAGCGGATGGAAGGCCTGGAACTCGAAGCCGCGGACTGGCCCGGGCGAGTCGGTTCCGCGACCCGTTACGCCTCGGATCAGTTCGTCCTCGTGAGCGGCGCGCCGGAGGAAATCACCCGTCGGGCGGCCGTGCGGCTGGAGCAAATCTACGCCGCGTTCGGCCGCGTGCTGCCCGCCCGCCACGCCGTCGCCCGGCCGACCTCAGTGATGCTCGCGGGGACGCTCGACGACTACCGCGGCCTTATCGGCCCGACCGCGGGGCCGCTCCTCAACCCCGCCGTCTACGACCCCGCCACGAACCGCATCGTCTGCGGCAGCGACCTGCGGCGGCTCGGCGAGGAACTCACCGTGACCCGAAAATCCCACGCCGGACAACTCGCCGCGCTCGAAAAGTACGAGGCCGACGTTCGCCAACTCTACAAGGCGAACAAGCCCGACCTCGACCGGTTTCTGGAGGGTGTCTCCCGCGAGCGCAAGCGGATTTACGCCGCGGACGCGGCGAACGGCATCCGTTTCGACCAGTCCACGCATCGGCTGTTCGCGCTCCTCTACCACGAGTCGTTCCACTCCTACGTGGGAAACTTCGTCTACCCGCCACTGCCGCCTGAGGATGTTCGGGCGGGCAAGGGGACCGGCGAGCTGCCCCGCTGGGTGAACGAAGGCCTCGCCCAAATGTTCGAATCGGCCGTGGTGGAAGGCGGCGAGTTGCGGATCGGTCACGCCGACATCGGCCGCCTCGGACGAGTGCGAGAGATGGTCGCAGGGAAGGGGTCGCTGGTCCCCGTGGCCGACCTCGTGAAACTCGGGCGGGGCAATTTCCTTGCCGCCCACGTCGGCCAGCAGGCATCCGCGGACCGCGTCTACCTTTCGGCGTGGGCCGTTACCTTCTATTTGACGTTCGAACGGCGTATCATCGGCATCGTCGAGTTCGACCGCTACGTCGCCGCGGTCAATTCCGGCACCGACCCCGCGACCGCGTTCCGCGAGTGGGTGGGGCAAGACATCCCGGCGTTCGAAAAAGACTTGATCCAATACTTGGCGCGGTTGCAGCCGGATGGAACGCTGGCGAAGAAATAGTGCCATCCAAAGCCCGGGGATGGCCGTCCGTAGGCTTTCTCGTTTCTCCCTATCTCTTAGTCGAAACCCGATTCATCAAACGCTGGAATTGGAGCAAAGCATCGTCGGGGTGGGCTTTGGCCTCCGTGTCGCAGCCCTTGCAGCAGAGGAAAATCGGTTCGACCTTGACGATGACCTTGTAAATCGGCCCCATGACGCCGAGGGGGCTGTCCTGGTCGATCGCGCAGTAGACTTGAGGTCCGGCCAGCAAGTGAACCGAGCGACGCCACATGGGAGGCTCCGAAATGGGGGGAGGTGGAGGAAGGTGGGACGATGCGATCCTAACTCGCGCGAGTTCGCTAAACTAATCGAAAGTGAGCACCGACTCGCTGCCAAGAACTGCTCGAACTCAGAGATAAGGACGATTCGCCATGCCCGCATTAACCGTCGAAGGCCTCGGCACGTTCGAAATTCCCGCGGGCAAACGGCTCGTCACGGCGCTGACCGACGAGGCCAAAGTCGATCAGTTGCACGCCTGCGGTGGGAACGCCCGGTGTACGACGTGCCGGGTCGAGTTCGTCGCCGGGGAACCGGCGAAGATGACTCAGGCGGAGAAAGCGGTCCTCGCCGCGAAGGGCGCGACCGGGGTTCGGTTGAGTTGTCAGATCACCTGCGATGCGGATATGACGGTGAAGGTCATCAGCCGCTTGGCCGGCAGCGGCCGAGCCGATGCGGGCAAGCGGCCGACGGACGAGATCGCCCCTCCGCCGGTGTGGGTGCTGTAGGGCTTCAATCGCGGGCAAACTGCAACTCCACCAACGTGCGGTACTTGCCGCCTTGGTTCAGCAACTCCTCGTGAGTTCCCGTTTCGATCACGCGGCCGTCGTCGATCACGTAGATGCGATCCGCTCGCCGGACGGTCGAGAGCCGGTGGGCGATGATGACCGAAGTCCGGCCGTGCATCAACCCATCGAGGGCTTGCTGCACGAGGGATTCGCTCTCGGAATCGAGCGAACTGGTAGCCTCGTCCAAGATTAGGATCGCGGGGTCGCGCAAGATCGCGCGAGCGATGGCGACTCGCTGTCTCTGGCCGCCGGAGAGTTTGACTCCTCGTTCGCCGACGAGCGTTTCGTACCCTTCCGGAAACCCGCTGATGAACTCGTGCGCGTTCGCCTTGCGGGCCGCGTCTTGCACTTGCTCGCGGCTCGCCCCCGGCCGTCCGTAGGCGATGTTCTCCGCGATGCTTCCGCCGAACAGAAACACGTCTTGCGGCACCGTTGCCGTGTGTTCCCTCAAACCCCGCAAGGGATAGTCGCGTGCGTCTCGCCCGTCGATAAGCACTCGCCCCGTATCGGGATCGTAAAAGCGAAGGAGCAAGGAAACGATCGTCGATTTCCCCGCCCCGCTCGGGCCGACCAACGCGATCCGCTCACCCGCTTTCGCACTCAAAGATAATTCCTTCAGCACCGTCACTTCTTTCCGCGCCGGGTAGGCGAAGCTCACGGCCTCGAATTCGATCGCACCGATTGGCCGAGTCATCGCCACCGAAGGGCCGGGATTTTCCGGTTCTTCGCGTAGCAGTTCGCGGACCCGCTGCGTCGCCCCGACGGTGCGTTGGAGCGATGCGTAAAGCTCCGCGAACGACCCGACCGCCCCGCCGACGAACATCGTGTAAAGCAAGAATTGCGTGAGTTCTCCGAGGCTCAAATCCCCGGCTTTTACGAGCCGGGCCCCGTACCACAGTACGAGCACGACCGCCCCGAACAGGGCGAAGATCACGAACGCGGAGAACGCCCCGCGATAGATCGCCCCGCGGAGCACGGTCGCGACGACTTCGCCGATCCCGGTGCGATAGCGGTTCTCCTCGAAGGGCTCATTCGTGAATGCCTTCACGCCTGCGATGCCCTGGAGCGTCTCTTCGACGATGACGTTCGTCGCCGCGAGTTTATCCTGGGCAACGCGCGAGAGCTTGCGGACGGCGCGTCCGAACACCGCCGCGGCCGCGACGAGCGGCGGGACCGAGCAGAGCATCACGAGCGTGAGCCGGCCCGAGGTGAGCGCGATCAGCGAGATCCCCCCGCAGAGCAGCACGAGTTGGCGGAGGAACTGCGGGATCGAACCCGTTAAAGCGTCTTGAATTTGCGAAAGGTCCGAAGCGACCCGGCTCGATAATTCACCGACGCGCCGCTGGGCGAAGAACCCCACGGGCAGACTGAGCAACCGAGCATATGTGTCTTGCCGCAGGTCCGCGAGGCTCCGCTCCCCCACCTGGGCGAGCCAGTATGTCTGCCCGAATGAGCAGACCGCCCGGGCCGCGAGCACGATAACGAGCAAACCCGCAGCGAGGTCGATATCGAGCCCCGTCGG
>Ga0105049_10004904_pt1 | contig 15633 bp, 10 predicted proteins | sample MAT06_FD_78087 | JGI IMG/M metagenome (GOLD analysis project Ga0105049, IMG submission 78087) | Freshwater microbial communities from Lake Fryxell liftoff mats and glacier meltwater in Antarctica - MAT-06 | ecosystem: Environmental > Aquatic > Freshwater > Ice > Liftoff microbial mat | place... | reverse complement strand
TAATATTTGGTTGATTAAAGTAGGTCCTGATGGTTGTATTACACCTGGATGCACAGATACACTTCTGCAGGTAGCTACGATCAAGATACTCAATCAACGCCCTGAGCTACTTAGTGTGTACCCCAACCCAGGCAGCACAGAGCTTAACATCAGCTGGAAGAATACGCCATCTGCTCCGCTACTTCTAGAGATAAGGTCAATATCGGGTCAGCTTATACAATCCGAAAAAATACAAGCCGATGGTGGTACAAGCACCCACAATGTGTCTAATATACCATCAGGCCTCTACTTACTCACTTTACGTGGGCGCGACTGGCAGAGCATGCCAGTAAAATGGGTGAAGATGTAATTTTATGGTGGGTATGATGGGCCTTGGTTTATGGTTTATGGGTTTATGGGTTTATGGGTTATGGGTTTATGGGTTATGGGTTTATGGGGTTATGGTTTATGGGTTATGGGTTTATGGGTTTATGGGTATTAACTCTATCATCCAATCCATGTAGGGATTTTATAATACTGAATATAAGGGAGAGGTTTATAAAGACCTTAAAAATTACCATCACTGATGTCAATGGCAAGAGTCTCCAATCAGGACAGTTGAATCTGGACAATGGATTTACCACCATAGACGTCACGAATATTCCAGCAGGAAGTTATTTTATGACATTGAAGGATGCTGAAGCAGGTCAGGAGGTGGTTCAATTTGTGAAGATGTAATTTTAGGGTGGGTATGGTGGCTATTGGCTGTTGGCTATTAGCTGTTGGCCTTAACCCATCAACCATCAACTAATAGCACACCACAGCCCAATGAATTCATAAACCATAAACAGAGCTAAATGTCTAAACGACTAAACAAATAGGCTGAAGTTAAGGCTAAGGTTAAGTTCGTTTTCCGTTGTCCGGTTAACGAGAGACCAAAGACGATAAAAGAAAGACGAAAGACGGAGAACGAAAGAAGCATTTTAACAAAAATAACCCTGCAAGAATTCAATCCTACAGGGTTATTGTATTTTGGTACTTGCAAAAAGCTTTATTTACCTACCTGCTTACTTTGCATAGGACACGGCTCGTTTTTCACGGATTACTGTTACCTTGATTTGGCCAGGGTATTGCATCTCTTCTTGTATACGTTGGGAAATAACAAAGCTTAGTTCATCTGACTGATCATCAGTTACTTTTTCAGCCTCCACAATTACACGAAGTTCGCGTCCTGCTTGCATAGCGAATGCCTTGGATACACCACTATACGACATGGCCAATTCTTCCAGTTCACCAATTCTTTTCAAATAACTTTCTAGTATTTCACGTCTTGCGCCTGGTCTTGCTCCAGATATAGAGTCACATGCCTGAACGATAGGGGAAATGATGTTGTTCATCTCTACCTCATCGTGGTGAGCTCCAACTGCGTTGATGATAGCGGGATGCTCTTTGTATTTTTCACACAGCTGCATACCTAATATTGCGTGGCTCAATTCTGTTTCTTCTTCTGAAACTTTGCCTATATCATGCAGTAAGCCTGCTCGCTTTGCCATTTTAGCTTGTTTGGCAGATAATCCAAGTTCTGCTGCCATTACTCCGCATAGGTGCGCTGTTTCTATAGAGTGCTTTAAGAGGTTTTGGCCATAGGATGATCTGTATCTCATTCTACCTACCATTTTTACAAGGTATGGATCCAATCCATGTACATCCAAATCAATTACAGTACGTTCACCGATTTCGATGATTTGCTCTTCAAGTTGCTTGCGGGTTTTTGCCACTACCTCTTCGATACGAGCTGGGTGAATCCTTCCGTCTGCTACCAACTTTTTAAGGGCAAGACGACATATTTCACGACGTATAGGATCAAAACTGCTGATTACGATTGCTTCTGGAGTATCATCTACCACTATCTCAGCTCCAGTTGCAGCTTCTAGCGCTCTAATATTTCTACCTTCTCGTCCAATGATCTGACCTTTAAGTTCATCTGAATCAAGATTGAATACGGATACTGTATTTTCGATTGTGAATTCTGAGGCCATCCTTTGGATGGTTTGGATCACAATTTTCTTCGCTTCTTTGTTTGCTTCCAATTTGGCATTTTGAATACCTTCTTTGATAATGGAAAGTGCGTCGTTTTCAGTTTTGGCTTTTACGGCCTCCAATATTTGTTCCTTTGCCTCTGCCTCAGATAATTTCGCAATCTGTTCCAATGCCTTGATGCGTTGCTCGTTGGCTGCGTCTAAGTCATCTTTTTTCTTTTGAACAATGGTCAATTGGCGGTCAAGATTTTCACGAATTGCGGTTATTTCGCCTTCTCTTTGATCAAGTTCGTCTTTTTGTTTAACAAGATCTTCTTGTTTGGAGCTAATTTCCTTTTTGATGGAATTCACTTGCAACTCAAGTTCTTTCAATTCAATTCTTTGATTGGCGGTGTTTTCATCGAATTCTAGCTTCATAGCAGAATAGCGTTCACGTGCCTCCTTGATTTTGTCTTGCTTTATTTTTTCATTGGTAGCTTCTGCTTTTGAAGTCACTTTTGCTGAATTGAGTTCAGCTTCGTCAGTGAGCCTTTTGGCAGTGAGTCGTGCTTCCTGAATGACCAAATCTGCTTGCCTGTTGAGGCCTTCTACCTTTTTGCCGTATGCTGTTTTTGCCAGCATATTATTGATCGCATAGCCTATGCCAAGGCATACGATTCCAACTATTATACTTATTAACATTTTTAATGATTTATGATGAATGAATTATTTTTGCGTTCATCCACCTTCATTATTTCATGAAATAAAACACGCTGTTTGTGAGTTCAAACGAGCGAGTTACTTGAATCAAATATTTCGTCCAATTTGGAATTGAGCACTTCCAATGATGGCAATAAATCAAATTTAGCTAACGATGATGAGTTTTTACTCAGTTCCAGTCCATAAGTTAATACAGTCATGGCAAGGTTATCTTGGGCTGTATTATTGGGAAAATGGCTCTGAAAATCCCTTAGATCTTTCTCCAATCTTGTCAATGTTTGAACCAATATTGGATTTTCATCCTCAAAGGTTTCAACTGGATAGGATCTGCCGGCTATATTGACTTTTTTAATTATTGCTTTCATATTAACTAAGCCCAATTCAGTATTTACTCATCCAATCTAGGCAGTCATCAATACATTTGATGGCTTGTTCAATGTCCTTTTTGACTTGTTTCAACTTAAAAGGTTTTAGACTTTCAGCTGATTCAGTACTGCGATTTATTGATGATTCTTGATTATTTTCTGAAATGATGTTGGTGGTTTTTGTTGTATTGTGATTTTGGATTTTTTGTTTTAGTGATATGTTTTCTGTTTTCAAATGATGAAACTGCTCTACTAATTTTAGAACTTTCTGTTCAGTCTGTTGCCATTTTGCTACTAATGGGTCCATAATTGCTTATTGTTTGCATCATTTTCGAACTTGCGCACCTAATTGTTTTTCACATTCGTTAACTAATTTTGTCATCAATTGATCTATTTCGTCATCTTTGAAAGAGCCTGAATCTTGTTCCATTATGATACTTATGGCATAAGATTTTTTTCCTTCTCCCAAACGACTTACATCAGTAAAGACATCAAATAAACGAATATCTTGCACAAAGGGTTTTAGAGTCTTTTGTACAATTTTCGCAATATCGGTATATTTTACGGATTCATCTACAATTAATGCCAAATCTCTTGTCAAAGATTGAAATTTATTTAGTTCTGTAGTATGAACTTTATTGTTGTTAATGGCATGAAATAGGTTTACCCAGTTGATTTCTCCGTACCAAACGTCCATTTTTATGTCAAAAGCAGCTAAGATTTTAGATTTTATTTTTCCAGCTTTGGCAATCTGGACTTGTCCTCTCCGCCATTCTATTGCATCGGCCAAAAATGCATCATCAAGTTCAGATTCTTGTCGACTGTTGAGCCCACAACGATCTAAAAGACGATCAATATAGGATTTCATGTCATAAAATCCTGACTTGATTCCTTTACCAGCAATCCAATTGTCAGCATACCTTTGTCCTGATAATGCCAATGATAGGTATTCCGTTTCTACGATCTTTTCTTCTTGACGGAGGTATGATTTTCCCCATTCAAAAAGCTTCAAATCTATTTGTCTTCTGTTAAAATTTGTTAAAACATTTTCCAATGCCGAAACCAACAGATTTGGACGCATAACATCCATCTGCATATTGCCTGTATTATTGATGAATATCAAATTTTCCTTGGGTACAGGAATTGTTTTTTCAAAATGTTTGGATTCGGTGATAGATACTGACATGGCTTCATAAAATCCCTGTGCGACCAATTGGTTGGATAATGTTTCTTTTAGGGCAAATTGTTTACCCAAAACATCATTTACATAAGCATAGCTAAGTTTTTCTGCTTCGGGAAGTCTATTGATTCCATAAATTCGCAATATTTCTTCAATCAAGTCAATGGGACGAACTACATCTGTTTTGTTGCTTGGTATTTGAACGATGATTTGTTTGTCATCCATATCATCTATAAGCATATCCATTGCCTCAACGATTCTTTTGACATCGTTGCTGTGTATTTTTGAGCCAGCCACTTGGTTTAAATGCTCAAATTCGAGTGCTATTACTGATGGAATTTGTGCCACCGGGTAAATATCAAATATTGCTGACCCCAATTTGGCTCCTGCTTCTTGAATCAGCAATGAAATAGCTTGATGTAGGGCTGGCAAGGTGGCATTGATGTCCGCACCTTTTTCGAAAATACGACCTGCATCTGTATGTAATTTGTGTCTTGCACCCGTTTTACGAATGCTTGAAGCACTGAAGTAAGCCGACTCAAGGAATATATTTGTTGTGGTCTCGGACACTCCGCTTCCTTCGCCTCCAAATACCCCGGCTATACACAAAGGATTTCCTTTGCCGTCACAGATCATCAAATCATCGTGGTGCAGTTTTCTTACCACACCATCTAGGGTAATGAAATCAGGTTGATCGGAAAGTGTCCTAACTATGATGCCATTGCCACTAATTTTATCCAGATCAAAAGCATGTAATGGTTGCCCCATGTCGTGGAGTATGTAGTTGGTGATGTCCACAACATTATTGATGGATCTGATTCCTATAGTATTGAGTTTTTCTTTTAGCCAACTTGGTGATTCTGTAACGTGAATGTTGTTGAGTGTTACTCCAGAATATCTTTTGCAAGCATCTGTATTTTCAACATTGACTTGAAAATCTGACTTCAACTCTTTAGCATCCAATGGTTCAGCAAGCTTGAAATTAATGGAAGTATCCCCCAGGCCACGAAATTTCAAAGCCGCGTACAGGTCTCTTGCTACACCTCGGTGGTTGGTTGCATCGGATCTGTTGGGAGTAAGTCCTATTTCAATAAGCGTATCTTCTGTTATGTTCAGGTAAGATTGGGCTGGTGCACCTACTGGAGCATCATTTGCTAAAACCAATATGCCATCGTGACTACTGCCCAGACCAAGTTCGTCTTCAGCGCATATCATTCCCTCAGAACTTGCTCCTCTAATTTTTCCCTTTTTGATCAAAAATGTTGATCCATCTTTTCCAATAACTTGTGCACCTTCAAGTGCTATGAGGACTTTTTGCCCAGCTGCCACATTTGGGGCACCGCAAACAATTTGTAATGGTTCACCAGCATTGACATCAACACTAGTCAAGCTCAATCTATCAGCCTCGGGGTGTTTTTCACAAGTCAAGACGTGACCGACCACGATTTTGTCAAGGCCGTTGCCTCTGGAATAAACGCTTTCTGTACCTTCCACTTCTAGGCCAATATCGGTAAGAATTTCACACAATTCTTCGGTTGATAAGCCAGTTTTTATATAGTCAAAAAGCCAGTTCTTGGATATTTTCATCTTACGGGTACTGCTATGCTCATTAAATTAATCAGTTGCAAAAGTAAAACTCTTTCGTGAAATGAGCATCTATTCCGCGAATTAACACTTTTCAAAATGGCTTATCTACGAACTAGTCAGCAAGATTTTCTTCGTCGGCCTGTAGAATTTCACCTTTGTTGGCATAACTTACATAAGCCACGATGCTACAATTGCCAGCAACCCATTGATTGGGCAATTGATAAGAGTAGTTTTTTTCAAAAGTTTCACCTGATGTGAAGCTGTCTTTTATTTTGTCTCCAGCAAATGGGGTGATTAATTTGCGCAGCACGTGGTTGTGTTCATAATCTGTTATGTGTCCTTCAGCGTTTGGATATTTTTGCCAATCGATAATTTTAGATTCGGTCACCAATAAATGGATATATAGAGGAGATTCTACTGCCTTTTTTGCTACACCGCTCACTTGTGCATTGAGTTGGCGGGTATCAGGATTGTAGCTGATTTGTAGATCCAAACCTGCTTCTGCCGTTCCGTTCACGATTTCTTGCACCAAACCCGCCCAACTTTCCTGCTTGTAAATAAGATCAGATCCATTGAAATTCCTACGGTTAAATGTAGCACTTGGATAAAAATTTGCTGGACCTAATAAATTGAAAATGTAATCTCCGTCTGGAGTTCTGAAATCATATTTACTGTCTTTATGAGGAGTCGCAAAAAAACCTGAATGGACACCTATAGTTATCACTTTTCCCGGATAAAATGCACTCAAAGACTTAAGTTCGTCTGAACCCAATGGACAATTGACACATATTACCCCTGTAAATTCCTCAGCTATCACTTTTCTATCACCAGTTACGTTGGGTGGGCCGTAGCTGATTGGAATCGGTTCATCTTCACAACTTGATATAAATAATGGGAGCAGAAGAATCAGTAAATATTTCATGTCTTGAAATTTTTTAAATGAGTGCCTTAATTAAAAATTGGATAAAATATTGAACCTGACACCGCTAAAAGCAGGTTCATAGCGGCATACCCCACCAGAGCATACAATTCCATCAACTTGTTTAACGAAATTTAAGGCAAAACGGTTTGATTTCTCGGTATAAGTTATTCCACCTGATAGGAAGTGTCCCAATGATTTCAAGTCAGGTCTTTTTAAGAGAACATTATCTGATGCAAGGTTCAGCATATCACTGACAGTAAAAAACCATTTTGGCGCAATGCCATATTCAACAAGTGCAAAAGCCCAATTACCTCTGTCTTGTTCAGTAAACATAAATTGACCTTCCACGCGCAAAGATTTTTTCTTATCTATCTTCCATAGAACGTCAAAGTAGGGTGTGATAGTATTTACGTCAGGTTCACCAGGTTTAGTAAGGTAGATGTCAATATTGTATCGCTGATATTGGATACCGGTGACGATATTATATTTTTTGGCTTTTTTGATGGTTACTTCGGTGAATATTTCACGATATAAGGGATCACCTTTGAGGTCATCGATATAACTTCCATTGATTAATAAGCCGATATTCTTTTTGAGTGCGTATGTAATTTCGCCTTGAAAAGCTTGTTCTGACAATTCTTGAGTAACAGGACTGTAGAAAGCTGTCAAACGATAGGTGTTTTGACGTGCCATCGGAGGGATAAAATTCAGGAAGGCTAGGTTTCCAGTAGCAAAAGGATCAGAACGATATCTGAAATTTTCAGTTCGTTTGGTTTCCAGTGAAATCCCAAATTTAGACCATGACCACGACAAACTTCCTAGAAAGCAAGTTCCTGCGTTGTCCACAAATCGGCCAATGGTTTTTTCACCGCTCCACAGATTCAACTTTGCAAAAGGATCACGGTACACATCATGCCATTTGTATGCACCTTCTGTATAGAGCGTAACACCTTTCCAAGTCAGCGTATTGAAGACAGAGTAAGCATAATTGTTGTTGTAAAGTTGAATCCCTTCGGATGGAAGGTAGGTAGCCACAGAGGCAACAATGTTTTGGATAGTTTCATCATCTAGTGTTTGATTAACAAAGCCAATACCTGGGGCCATTGAGAAATCAGATCCTTCCTTGCCTTTGATAAAGCCGTTCAGTTGCCCCCCTTTCATAATAGGATTAAAGAGATTGAGTTGGTTTTTTACTTTACCAGCAAATACTTTTATGTTCCAATCGGGGTTGATATCATAACCAACTCGCACACCGTACAAAGCATTGTCTATGGCCAGTGGTCGATCTTCAAATGCTCTGTAAATAATGCCACTACCTATTTGGTCATAGATGTAACCACCGCTCAAATTAATTTTTCCTAATTTTTTATGGACCCACCACGCACCGATACCTTGGGCCGTAAAAGCGCCTGTAGGATTCAGTAAGTTGGAGTTGTTAAACATATCGAATCGCACACCCATATCGAGTGTTCCTTTCGTATAGTTCACATTCAACCATGCTTCACCGCCATATTTTTTATCTTCATATTGGGGAGTATTGGCTGCACCAATGGCTGAATCCTTGATGAACCAGTTGGCAGTGGCTTGAAAACTACCTGAGAATCTACCCTTTTCCTCTACTTCTTGACCGAAAGCCGGCAGACTGATGAACAAGCCCAATATCAAAAATAGACTGTATTTGGACGATACAAATGAACGAATGATCATACTAATTCCAATGTTAGTGTTGTTTGAGGGTACAAGATATTTTATTTTTATGAAAGTATGAAATTGCAAAAACCAAACGGTGGTATTTTTTTCGATTTAGCCACATTTCGCTTTAGAAGCAAATCAAAGGCCAAACTCTGCATAAACGAATTTTGGGTTTATTATCAGTAATCGGTGCAACTGAATATCTTAGGCGCATTGTTTGCTTAAATTCAGGTGCGAATGTTTGGCGCCTGTTGATGATTGCAAATAGATATGTAGGAGAGCTAAGCCTAACAAATTGTAGGAGCTTGTTCTTGCAAACTGAACATTGGATATTTGGAAGTCAGAGAGAATAATAACAGATTAGAAAGTTAGATTGCGATAACTGTGATGGTTTTTTGATTGAGTAAAAATGAAAAAGTCAAATTAGAAATTCGGCAAAGCTTAGACTTAGCCTCATTTTGGAACTAATGAATTAGTAATATTGTTCAGAACTACAGGCAACGATTTTTATTTTATGTCGATCTATTGTATATAAACCTCCCAAATATGAAGTACTTTTTCTTAGCATCTTTGTTATCAATAGCGTGCGGGCTGAATGGCCAAAACGCAACTGTCTCTATCAATTCGGCTGAGCGATTTCAAGTTATTGATGGCTTCGGTGCGCATCAAGGCAGCTCGGATGCCAATCAGGCATGGTGGCTCCAATTATTTTATGATGATATGGCCTGTTCCATTTATCGAGTGGATCTGACTCCGCGCTTGGTTTCCCCATATTCGGATCTCAGGTACCATTCTCCTTGGTTCATGGGTAGTCAAACCAATAGCATTTTTAACCTGGAAGATCCTGATAATCCCAATGGGCCAGAAAACAATAGAGTGCGCACCTACACTGGTCCTAATGATTACAGCAGAACTTTTGGTGGGCTCAAGGCCCCTATAGCAATCATGGGTCCTGACGCCTACGATAATGTAGGCAAATTCGTTTATTCGGATGATCAAGCAATTACAGTAGGGAAAGCAAAGAAAGAGGAACTTGGGGATTTTAAATTGATTGGTTCGTTGTGGTCACCTGTTCCTTGGGTTAAAGTTTCAACTGGAAAATCTTGGGATCAAAACTGGTGGCCGGGTCCCGTGCAGGGTGCAGCATGGCCTTTCATTTGGGGTGGAAATTTTGCAGGTGGCAAATTAGATGTTTCAGGAATCCCCTTGGCTGTATTTGATGATACCACAGTTGGAGGTACTGGACCTACAAGTTCGTTGACACAATTTGCAAGAAGTTCTGCTGCATATATTTTAGGTTATCAGGAATTTCATGACATGAAATTTTATGCCATCAGTATTCAGAACGAATTGAACTTTGAACAATTTTATAACAGTGCTTTTTATCCTCTTTCATCTCAATACATCACTGCCGTTAAAGCAATCAAAGACGAATTTGCGAAGTATCCTGAATTGGCAGATATATTGATTATGGGCCCAGAAGATCTATTGGGTGGTGATCCTTATGGCATGTGGGAATACGGTTCCAGTGTTGGGCTTATCCATAAAAATTTGCAGTACCTAAAAAATATTGAGGCTGATGCTGTTGCCAGTGAGGCAGTGGATTTTTATTGCATTCATGGCTACGGTAGTGACGGTGTCAATAGTGCAGGGCTCAATTCTGAGGTCTGGGACCAATGGGCCAATGGCTGGGCAGCCTCACCTGCTCCAGGTATTCCGGGCAATATTAAAGGTTTTATGGATTTTGGCAAAAAATCTTGGATGACTGAAACCTCGGGTGAATTGGAACCCTGGTTGATTCCTGCGGCTGGATTTCCAAGCAATGGCGGATGGAGTATTGCACTTAAAATGCACCAAGCATTGACCACTGGCATGGAGAGTGCCTGGGTTTATTGGACTTTTACTGGATTAAACAACGGCCAGTTGTCTGACCAGGCTTTGACTTCAGAAGCACTAGGTGCCAATTCTCCCAAATATGTAGCCGCTAAGCATTTTTTCAAGTGGATTCGTCCCAATGCCCAGCGAACAGCATGCGCTGTCACCAATACAAATACTGTTCAGGCCAGCAGCTATATTCATGATGCTGATGGCACGATGACAATAGTATTAATTAACTCCAGCAACCAATCTCAAACTGCTAATTTGCAAATAGCTGAACTTGCAAATAAAATAATCAGTTTTGACAGCTATACAAGTAGCAATAATTCATATTGGAAAACAGGCAATTTAACTTTGGATCAGGGTGCCAGTGATGTATTCATACCAGCTTATGGTGTAATAACTTTGGTTGGCAATATATCAACTTCAACCGCTGCTTCGGATCCTATAATGGCATTAGCTGACATGAAATGTTTACCCAATCCAACACAAGGAAAGACCCGTCTGATGTTCACACTCTCGAAATCAGAAACTGTTCTAGTTAATCTTACTGACCTGAACGGAAAGATTGTTTGGAGTACCAATGACATTGAGTTACCAGCTGGCAAGCAGCAAATAAATTTGGACACTGAAACTCTCGAAGTTGGAGTTTATTTTGTTAGATTAATACAAGAGGGTAAGACCCAAAGTATCAAACTCGTTGTTTCACGATAACCCAAAATCCGCATTAGAGAATTTTGCGCTTTGGGTCGAGGAAAATATTTAATTTTGGCGAGGTTGACAACGACAAATTTTGGGACAATTAAAAATTTCGTTGATTCAGAACCCAACGCTGAATATAGGTTAATAGAAAAAGCCCTTCGATGATTCGAAGGGCTTTCTTTTTATAATGACTTAGACAGATTACATCTTTTTGATTATTTCATCTGCAAATTCTGAGCATTTAACCAAAGTTGCTCCTTCCATTTGTCGGTGAAAGTCATAGGTCACTCGCTTAGAAATAATTGCTGCATTAAGTCCTTTCAAAATCAAATCGGCGGCTTTACCCCATCCCATGTAGCGCAACATCATTTCGGCACTCAATATAACAGAGCCAGGATTAACTTTATCTTGATTAGCATATTTGGGAGCTGTGCCGTGAGTTGCTTCAAATATTGCGTGGCCAGTAACATAATTGATATTAGCGCCAGGTGCTATCCCAATTCCTCCAACTTGTGCAGCCAATGCATCAGAAAGATAATCGCCATTGAGGTTCAATGTAGCAATCACATCAAAGTCTTCAGGTCGAGTTAATACTTGTTGCAATGCGATATCAGCTATGGCGTCTTTAATGAGAATTTTGCCCTTAGCAAGTGCATCAGTTTGTTCTTTATTAGCAGCTTCCTCACCTTTTTCTTTCTTGGTTACTTCCCATTCTGCCCAAGTATAAACTTTGTCACCGAATGCTTTTTGGGCGTATGCATACCCCCAATCGCGGAATCCGCCAGAAGTGAATTTCATGATATTGCCTTTGTGTACAATTGTCAAAGATTTTCTTTTTTCGGCCAAAACAAATTCGATGGCCGCTTTCATCAATCTCTCAGTACCTTGGCGGCTTACTGCCTTAACCCCAAGACCAACTTCAACAACTGCAGGTTCGTTGATTTTTGCAGCCTTGTTCCAAGCTTTGATTGCAGCTTTGTTACCGAATCGAATTTCGCCAAAAAACTTAGGAAAATTCTTGCTCAAGAACTTCATTACTTTTTCGTTTTCGCTGGATCCTGCTTTGAATTCGATTCCTGCATAGATGTCTTCAGTGTTTTCTCGGAAGATGACCATATCTACCTTTTCGGGATATTTTACTGGACTTGGCACACCTTTGAAGTATTGAACTGGACGCAGGCAAACATATAAGTCAAGAATTTGACGAAGAGCTACGTTTAAGCTGGTAATTCCTCCACCAACTGGGGTAGTAAGCGGGCCTTTGATCGCAACCAAGTGCTGATCAATTACTTTTAAAGTTTCATCTGGCAACCAATTGCCAGTTTTTTTGAAGGCTTTTTCGCCAGCCAATACCTCTAGCCATTCAATTTTTTTCTTTCCTTTGAATGCTTTTTCAACTGCGGCATCGATAACCCTTACCGAGGCTTTCCAAATGTCGGGACCCGTACCATCTCCTTCAATGAAAGGGATAATGGGTTGATCGGGAACTTTTAATTTGCCTTTGCTGATTGTAATTTTAGAACCTGTCATTTTAAAATAATGCTTTTATGTTTGATATGAGAATAAATGAGGATGCAAAAGAAACACTTTTACGGATGAAAACGGTCATTGTTTTATGAAATATTGCAGCTTGGAAATGCAATATTAAGTTAATGTTAATTTTACAGCCAAAGTCTTAACTTAAACGTAAAGTCTATATTGATCGTAGTGATGTTTGATGCCCATAATTTTGCATAAAATTTGTAAGAATATGAGAATCCTAATTGCACTAAGCATCTTGATGTGCAGTGTTTTTTTAAATGCCCAAACTGTCATATCAGGCCAACTAACCGACAAAGAGAACGGTGAATTACTTATGGGGGCAACTGTTTTACTAGGAGGAACTCAAATGGGTTCAGTTGCTGATTTTGACGGAAATTTTCAAATATCCAGTATTCCCAATGGCAACTATACCTTAGAGGTAAAGTATCTTGGATATAAGGCTATAACAATGCCGATAACTGCCAACGGCATTCCAATTGCATTAAACTTTCAAATGGAAAGTGATGCCAAAGTATTGGAAGGTGTCATGATCGTTGGCAAGGCTGATCGAAATACCATCAGCGCCATGACCAAATTACAACAGAAGAGCACTTCAATGCTTACAGGTATTACTAGCCAAGATATACAACGCACTCCAGACAGAAATACCAGCGATGTTTTAAAGCGCGTTAGTGGTACAACAGTTCAAGACAACAAATTTGTTGTCATTCGTGGATTGGCAGATCGCTATAACGTTGCGTTAATGAACGGTTTGACTTTGCCATCTTCAGAGCCAGATCGACGAGCATTTTCTTTTGATATCTTTCCAGCAAGTATGATGTCCAATCTGGTAATCTACAAAACTGCAACACCTGATTTGCCGGGAGAATTTGCTGGAGGTGTTATTGAACTCAATACAAAGGATGTGCCTGATGAGCCATTTTTTCAAGTTTCATTGGGAAGTATCTATAATTCAATTTCTACCTTCCAGCCGTATTCATTTTATGAGGGATCCAATACAGATGTTTTGGGTTTTGACAGATCTTCTCGCCCACTTCAGGATGGGGTAACAAAGGCTGCATTAAATGGTCCTGATAGATTTGCGGTTTCCAAATTGGTTCCCAATGACTGGAATGTTTCCCAACACAGCAGTATGCGACCTAATTACAACGTCAATTTTTCAGGTGGAACCACCACGAAACTGTTTGGCAATGATTTGGGTATGGTTGGAGCTTTGACTTATTCTAATAATTTCAAGTATTTCAATCAACAACGCGCTGAGTACAATGTTGACACTACGCGTTTGTTCACATACAATGATGCATCATATCAGAATGATGTATCTGTAGGTGGTTTGTTGAACTTAGCCTACAAGATCGGAGAGAACAGCAAAATCACTCTAAACAATATTGTCAATCAAAGAGGTGAGGACTTATTTATTTTAAGAGATGGAATAGAAATTGAGCAAGAGCGTTTCAATACCAGTTATGCAATGTGGTACAAAAGTACACGTTTGTTGAGTACACAATTGCGTGGTGAGCATGCATTGGGTTCCAACGGAATTGTATTGAAATGGGGAGGTTCGGTAAACAGCATTGACAGAACTACGCCAAGTTTCCGCAGGATGACTTACTACAAGAACTTCGATGCCCAAGAGGGTGATCCGTACTTTGCAGTAATTCCGGTTGGAGCACCGTCACCAAATTTTGCTGGTCGTTTTTACAGTGACCAAAATGAATTGATGTACAATGCCAATACTGATTTGAGCATCCCTTACAAATTATTCAAGAAGCAGAACAGTTTGAAGGCTGGTTCATTCTTCGAAATGCGTGATCGTAGTTTTGATGCAAGGGTTTTCGGTTATACAGTAACAAATTTCAGCAAGTTCGATCAAAATATTCCAACTCAGGGAATTAATTCTATTTTTGATCCTAGCAATATTGGTGACAATGGTATGGTATTAAAAGAATCTACCAACCCCAATGATTCATATACCGCTGGTTCAACTTTGAGTGGAGGATTTTTGATGTTTGACCAATGGTTGACTTCAAAATTAAAAGTAATAGTAGGGGCAAGAGCTGAGAACTTCATTCAAAAGCTTGAAACTCAGACGTTTGGTGGCAAGCCAGTAAACATTGACCAAGCAACTCTTGACATCTTGCCGTCAGCCAATTTCATTTATAGTGTATCTGAGAATTCGAATATTAGGCTTTCAGGCTCTCAAACAGTAATTCGTCCAAACTTCCGAGAATTAGCACCTTTTAGTTTTTATGACTTCCAGTTGTCAGCCGCTATAGTTGGTAACCCAGAACTTCTACGTACAAAAATTACAAATTTTGACTTGAAATATGAAATTTTCCCTGGTGCAAACGAAAATATTTCGATTACTGGATTTTTCAAGAACTTCGATAAGCCTATTGAGCAATTTTATGAAACGCTTGGTGCTGGAACAAGAAACTTCAACTTCAAGAATGCCACCAGTGCTCAGAATTTTGGAGCAGAATTTGAATACCGTTTAAGATTGAGCCGAATATCTCAGTATTTGAGCCAGTTCAGTCTATTTGGTAACTTGGCTTACATTCGGTCAACGGTGGATGTGAGCGTTGATGCTGCCTCTGCAGCTAATGCCTCTGATCGTGCACTGCAAGGACAATCTCCATACATCATCAATACAGGAATCAGCTTCACCTCTAATGATACAAAGTGGGGAGCCTCAATATTGTACAACCGCATTGGTAGAAGAATATTCTTGGTTGGATCTAACCAATATCTGGACACTTATGAAGCACCAAGAAATGTGTTGGATTTCCAGTTGACATATAAAATATTCAAGGATGGTGAAATCAAGTTGAACGTTCAAGACGTATTCAACAATGCATTTGTATTCTATCAAGATCAAAATAACTCTGGAGACTTGGATAAGCCCGATACCAAGATTATCACTTTTAACCCAGGTACCAATGTAGGAATTTTCTTTACTTACAAATTTTAGTTGTAGTTTACACTACAACGAAATGTTCAGCCCCAGTCAAGTTTTGCTTAACTGGGATTTTTTTTATTATCATTTTT
>Ga0105049_10004903_pt1 | contig 15635 bp, 9 predicted proteins | sample MAT06_FD_78087 | JGI IMG/M metagenome (GOLD analysis project Ga0105049, IMG submission 78087) | Freshwater microbial communities from Lake Fryxell liftoff mats and glacier meltwater in Antarctica - MAT-06 | ecosystem: Environmental > Aquatic > Freshwater > Ice > Liftoff microbial mat | place... | reverse complement strand
TTAAAGATTCAAAGTAAACAACAGATTACGCGGCAATGACTTTTAGTTGAGAGAAATTGTGCTATATAGAACCAATTTTATCTGTTGCAAATTCCTTCATGCTCTTTACCATTTGCGCAGGCAATATTTGTTTTACTGTAGACCATTTTCGCTAGAGTAGACGCCAAATGGCGCATCTAAATTTTCACAAAAAAGCCGCAAAGATTTTGTTTTAGACAGGCGCGAAGCACACGAAGAGAAAAGAAAGAGCCTGGCAGATAGAAATTAGAGCACCAAGATTTTTCCTCTCGGGAAAGGTAAATCCTAAAAAAACACGACATTGGATTAGAGAGACTATTTTATCCAGGGATAAATTTCAATCAGGTCAAAATATTGTTGTCGTTCTTTTGAAAATACAGATTAGCAGTCTACAGAGATTATCCTAATTTTTTATTTCGATCTAATTCCGACAATTGAGTGAACAACTCTTTTTCTTTTTCTGTGAGGTTGGATGGCACTTTAATTTTCCATGTGATAAAAAGATCTCCTACCTGCCCTTCCTTTTTATAAACAGGAAATCCTTTCCCTTTAAGCTTAACCCTTGTGCCATTTTGAGTTCCTGCTGCCACTTTTAGCTTCACCTTACCTTCAAAAGTTGCAACTGTTATTTCTCCACCCAAAACGGCAGTAAAAATATCAAGTTCCTCCTCTTTGTTTAGATTGCTGCCTTCTCTTTTGAATTCTGTATTATTCAAAATAACAAAACGCAGATAAAGATCTCCGGCAGTACCGCCGTTAACTCCCGCGCCACCATGCCCGGCGATTTTAATCGTCTGACCGTTTTCAATGCCTGCAGGAATTGTTAAGCGGATATTTTTCCCATTAACGGTCAACGTTCGCTGATGAGAGGTAAAAACTTCCTTTAAGTCAAGCTGAAGCTCCGAATTATAATCCTGTCCGCGAAGCCGACTTCTGCTCCCTGCGGCCTTTGACTGGCCTCCAAACATCGAGGAAAAGAAATCAGAAAAATCACCGCCGAATCCACCGAAATCCTCTCCCCCGCCATCAGAATTGCGAGGCGTTCCGCGGTAGTGTCGCTGCTGGTCTGCCTGCGCTAAATGATCGGCATTCTTCCATTCATTTCCATACTTATCGTACTTCTTCCTTTTTTCGGGGTCACTCAGGACTTCGTTAGCTTCATTAACCTGCTGGAACTTTAATTTTGCAGCAGAATCATCAGGATTTACGTCCGGATGTAATTTCCTCGCCATTTTCCTGTAGGCCTTACGTATTTCTTCGGTAGTGGCATTTTTTCCAATTCCGAGAACCTTATAATAGTCGATGAATTCCATTAATGTTACTTATTATTAACTGATCTAAATTACAATTAAAGCGCTCACAAACTTCATGTCATAATTGTTTTTTCAATTCGTTATCCACTGTTGATTCCCCTATCAGAGCTATTTTGTTAATGCCCCAAAATAAAAATGAGTAAAACTAGCCCCAAATTATTCTTGACATCAAACAGCCCTTTGAAATACTCCCTTTTTATTGTTTAGCAAGAATTGTCTTCCCGATTCTGCCGACGGGTTTACGAAATGAGAGGAATCCGCAGGGGCCTCACGAACGTAATATATCTGCAAAAACTTAACTAAACGATATTGCTTCATACATTTGCGATCCGGATCAAGGTAACCTGACGCTAGAATGGGCATACTAAATTCATCTTCAATTTACATACTTCTTAGAAAAAGAAACGCCGTTAAATACTGCCTTCTGATTGCCTTTTTTATTAATTCAGTTTAAGACGAAAGGTCAGTCTGATAATGAGACCGCGCTGCCGGCATCAAAAGAAATTCCAGAAACAGGGCCGGATGATAAAATAATTCGTCATACAGGTTATTCGCTGCTCTACGATGAGCCACATGAGCAGGCAACTTGGGTATCATATACACTAACTAGAGTCTGTCTATAGAGTTTCCTGATGTCGTTGCACTAGTCCGAAAAATGCTCATCCCGCAGAAAGCGGGACTGCGCTTTTTCAGCCGTCGTGCGCCTAATCAGAAGCCTCTATAGTTCAGACTCCTGACTCTGTGGACAGACACTAACTACGGTTGAAACAATTAAGCTTTTCGACCGCACGAATAATTTTAAGTCTGATCCGGCGGTAAGTACAAAAACAGCAACTGATAATGACTACACCGGATCAGGATATGACAGGGGACATTTAGCGCCAGCATCTGATATGGGTTGGTCTGCGATAGCGATGAAAGAATCTTTTTACTATAGCGATATGATTCCGCAGCAGCCCTCATTTAACCGCGGAATCTGGAAAAAACTGGAAGAACTTTCCAGGGATTGGGCTATCGAAAATGACTCGATTTGCATTGTAACCGGTCCTGTTTTAACAAATGCTCTGACCACAATTGGCCCCAACAAAGTATCAGTTCCAAAATACTACTATAAAATAATACTGGATTGTTCTCCTCCCGAGTTCAAAGGAATCGCGTTTATAATTCCCAATGATGCATCAGGATTACCGCTGAAAAATTATGCAGTAAGTATTAATAGTGTGGAAATAATTACCGGGATTAATTTCTTTCCTCTGTTACCTGATATCAGGAGAATAAAATTGAAAAAAGCAGGTGTCTGTCTTGCTGGAACTGGAAAAAACCTGAACCGGTAAAAAAATCGGCAAATCATAAAACCAATGCTACTACAGCACATTGCGGCGGAATGACGAAGGCCGGAAACCGCTGTAAAAAGATGACCAAAAGCAGCACAGGGAAATGCTTTCAACATCAATAAAGGGAAACTCTAACACACATCCACCAGGGTTTCAATTGCATTGCCCCAGCAAAACCCATATTACTATAAAAATGATGACCATGCTGAAGCAGCCACCACCAAGCTTTTTTGCACCATAGCCGGCAATAAGTCCACGGAATATGTTGTTCATTTTTATAAATTTTTCGTTTTTAAATATAGAACTATTTATTCTGATTTTGAAAGGCTGATTTGAAATAAAAAACAGGAAGTGATAGTAAGCTTCGCGTATTGACAGTCAATTGATTGGTTTCGTTTAAAAATATTTATCCATTATACTAACGATCTAAGTATTTTTTCCCATTTTTGTGAGATCGTCACATTAAGACTATGGCGGTTTATGGAAAAGCCGGGACTGAACGTTGAGTTATGGTTGGATGTGGTTTGCCCAATATGTTACATTGGGAAAAGGCAGTTTGAACTGGCCCTTGAAAAATTCGAATTCAGGGATAATGTTGAAGTGATTTGGAAAAGCTTCCAGCTCAGTCGCGATCTTGATATTTCCGCTTCCCAAAAAAACTATGAATTTTTGAGAGAAACAAAAAGCTGGAGCCCTGAGTTGAGTGATGAAGCCAATGAAACGTTAAAAAGAACTGCGGCCGAGGCAGGACTTGAATTCAACCTTGAGGACCTTATCGTGGTGAATTCATTTGATGCACATCGGTTGATTCAGCTTTCAAAAACATTCGGCCCTGCGGATAAGATTGTAGAGTCACTTTTCAGAGCCCATTTCACTGAAGGAAAAGACCTTTCCTCCCCTTCAGTATTAATTGAAATTGGAAAGGAAAATGGTATTCCTCTGGTTGAGATTAAGAATTTATTTGAATCAGATTCTTTTTCCAAAGAAGTAAGCACCGATAATTATGAAGCACAACTTATCTCCCAATCGGGTGTTCCGTTTTTTGTGATAAACAAAAGATACTCAATTTCCGGAGCAAGGGGAAGCGATACTTTTCTTGGAGCGTTGAATCGTAGTTGGAAAGAAATGATTTCCGAATAAAAAAACAAATAATTAAATCTTGAGGATGGAATTCTTTTATGAAGGTAGTGTAATGTGGTCCCAAATTGATGCAAACATGCATCTTCGTCATTCTGCTTATGCTGATTTTGCTGCACAGGCACGGTTATCAATTCTTGAAAGTGTTGGATTAGATGGTAACTTATTCAGAGAACTGAATATTGGTCCCGTGCTGTTCAGGGAGGAATTAATTTATTACAGGGAAATTGCAGCAAATGACAATGTGAAAATTAAGTGTGAGCTCACGAAATCAAGGGCCGATGGATCACGTTGGTCTTTCCGTCACGATATTTTCCGGAGAGATGGCATTAAAGCGGCCACAGTAACAGTCGATGGCGCCTGGATAGACACAAAAAAACGAAAGCTCGCTGTTCTGCCTGAGGTATTGATGGAGGCGTTTAAGAAGATCCCCAGGAGCCTGGATTACATTGCAGAATAAATGTTGATGAAAGTATAGCGGAACCTGAAAAAATAATCATGATTAATATCCGCAATGTGTCTAAAACATTTAATGGCGTTATCGCCGTCGACGACATTTCCTTCACGGCGGAAGAAGGCGAAAATTTTATTCTGCTTGGGGCCAGCGGTTGCGGCAAAACAACGAGCCTTCGAATGATAAACAGGCTTATAGAACCTGACCTCGGGCAGATTTTTTTCAACGGGAAAAATATCCTTGAATTTAAGGCTGAACTTCTGCGTCGTAAAATTGGATATGTTATGCAGAACCACGGACTATTCAGTCATTACACGGTTTCAGAAAATATCGCAGTTGTTCCCAAACTGCTTGGATGGGACAAAATTAAAATCAAAAAACGTACTGCAGTATTAATGGAGAAACTAAAGCTCCCTCCTGAGAAATACTTGTCGGCTTACCCGTCTGAATTAAGCGGAGGACAGCAGCAAAGAGTGGGATTGGCCAGAGCCCTGGCCGCTGATCCTGATGTGCTGTTGATGGATGAGCCGTTCGGAGCTCTTGATCCTGTAACGAGGGTGCACATCCGCAAAGAATTCATGGAGCTGGATGAGTTGAGCAGGAAAACAATCATTATGGTGACACATGATGTAAACGAGGCGTTGCAGCTGGGAGACAGGATATGCCTGATGGAAAACGGAAAAGTGGTTCAAACGGCAACGGCAGAAGAAATCTTGTTGAAACCCGCTTCCGGATATGTTAACTATTTTTTTGGTGAATACCGGCAGACATTAATCATGCAGCAGGCTTTATTAAAAGATCTTTTGCCATTAATTACAGAACACATTATTCCTGGCAAACCTGCGTTACACTTTCATGAAACAGCTTCATTTTCGGACGTGATCCAGACACTTTCAGACCCTGGATACAACAATAAAATTGCTGAAATTAAAATTAAAGACGGGACGAGCGTTTGGGTAACATTTGATGCATTGACGGAAGCATTTCAAAATTGGAAAAACAGAAAAGAGAATGAATGACGAGGGAGGATTTGTCGATTTTTTCTGGTCTCAACGCGACAAACTTCTGGAGCAAGTTGGCGAACATGCCGGAATCACATTGTTATCGTTATTATTCGCAATATTAATTGGTATTCCTGCTGGTATTTTAATTGTTGATCGTAAAAGGGCCGCTAGCTTTGTACTTGGGGTGGCCGGCATTCTTCAAACAATTCCCGGAATTGCTTTGCTTGGCTTTTTTATACCATTTCTTGGAATCGGACTTTTACCTGCTATTGTAGCTTTATTTCTTTACGCGCTTTTACCAATAATCAGGAATACCTACGTCGGAATCACAGGCATAAATCCTGTTGAAAAAGAAGCTGCCGTTGCAATGGGAATGAATAAGCAACAGGTATTATTCAGGGTTCAGCTTCCTTTAGCAATGCCTGTGATAATTGCTGGTGTGCGCACCGCTGCTGTAATTAATATCGGGGTAGCAACACTGGCTGCATATATTGGTGCAGGAGGCCTCGGGGAGTTTATTTTCGGCGGAATTGCAATGAACAATACCAACATGATTCTTTGCGGTGCATTGCCTGCTGCGCTGCTTGCTATCGTTGCCGACCAGCTCCTTTCTCTTTTACAGAAAACTTCTAAAAAAGGTAAACGGAAATTAATTCCGGGCTCGCTGATAATTGCATTCTGCGTGGGCTTAGGATATGGATTTTCTGAAACAAACGATAATGGAATGGTTGCTGGTTTCACTCCCGAATTTATTGGAAGAAAAGACGGCTACCTGGGATTAAAAGATGTGTATAAATTTAAGATGAACAGTGTTGTAATTAGCGATGCGGTAATGTATCGGGCAGCCTATGAAGGAAAGCTTGACGTAATCAGCGGATACAGTACCGACGGGCGGTTGAAAGCATTTGACCTGAAGGTTCTGGAAGACGACCGGCATATTTTTCCTCCTTATCAGGCAGCTCTTGTTGTGAGAAATAATATTACCCGAAAATATCCGGAATTAATTACTACGTTAAACCTGTTATCGGGAAGAATAAATGATTCGGTGATGACAGAATTAAATTATCATGTCGATTATCTGCACGAATCCCCTGAAAAGGTGGCTGGCGACTTTTTAAAATCCTCTGGATTACTCATGCCTCCCAGGACAGGGACGAAAGGGAAAATCAGAATTGGTTCCAAAATATTTACAGAGCAATATATCCTCACCGAAATATATAAACTGTTAATTAAAGGATATACAGAGCTCGATGTTGAAACCATTACCGGTTTAGGTGGCACTTCAATTTGCTTTGACGCCTTGATAAATGACAGGATTGACATGTATCCTGAATATTCCGGCACTGCATTTCTTGTAATTCTAAAAGCCCCGGAAAATATCAGCAATAAAATATTTACAGATCGTGAAGCAGTGTTTAATTACGTAAAGGATGAATTTAATAAACAATATCAGCTTACCTATCTTTCACCCATTGGTTTTAATAATGCATATGCATTGATGATGAAGAGGAAGCATGCTGAGGAAATGGGGATAAATTCAATTTCAGAACTGATAGATAATACGTCAAAATAGCTTTACCAAATCCCTGAGAGCTGAGCGTTTAAGAAATATATTTTAAATGATTAAGTGTCACAACACTTATTAATAACGATGCTGGTTTGCAGCGATTGATTTAATGAAACCTCTAATAGGCGACAACTCTTTGCTAAACTTCAAAATTGTTAGTAGGGTGCGTTAAGCCTTATATCCCGGGGAGCGACTACGTTTTCAATTTTCCTTTTTGCATTGATAATATGACTTTTCAGGAGCCACTTTAATGAAAATGAATTCAATTTTTCCGGGGCATCAATCTATAGTTATCAAGCAAAATCGGATAGGTCTGCAAGCCAACGCTGGCGAACCTTTTAAGACATAATCGACCCGTTTTAATCAAAAAGTTATCAACAAATTTGGAGTTAGTAAGGGAAAGTATACTTTTGCAGGGAACCTATAAGCCATGAAAGCCTTAAATCACAAAGAAAGAAACGATCTGACGTGGAAATTTATAATCCTTTTTATCGTCACAGTCAGTCTTTCAGTTTTTGCAATTTTCTTTGATTTTCAGTTGCCAAAAAAGCTCAGTGAGCAACACAAGAAAAAACTCGAGGCATACAGGCAGTTTGTAAAAAATGAGAAACTGATAATTCAGAAAATAGACTCTCTTGAAAGCAAAATATCAGCCTTTGGAAATTCAGGGATGAGTATTGCAATTGAAGAAAATGAGGTAATTAAAGAAATAAATAAATTTGATGAGCTTGTAAATATTGATTCAACTTCTATAAAGATCTGCGAGAAGATGAATCAGGTTTTTAAGGGATATCTTGGCTTAAAGGTTAAATCTGAGAAAGAAAGAGAAGCGGCCAAAGACATGGAAAAGGACCTAAATGAGAAAGAAGCCGATCTGAAAGAAAAGAAGGAAGATCTGAAAGAGCTTCAGGACTGTGAGAGGAAGCTGAAGGAATGCGGTTGCTAATTTTTTAGAATGCATCTGAATGCAGAGGTCGTTAACATTTATTTATTTTTTATTTTTCTTTCATTATTCAGGCTTTTCCCAATGTAGCTTCGATAATGCAACTGCTTCTTTGTGCAGTGGAAGTGTGCTTAATTACGTTCCACCGGGAGGCGCCTCCTATCTTTTTTCCTGGTCATCTCCTGTTATTAGCCCTTCCGGAGCAATAAGTGGCGCTACACAACAACCTGCTCCTCAGTCTTCCCTCACGCAAACCCTTACAAATACAGGCACTCAGCCAGCTACAGCAACCTATACAGTGGGTGTGAGCGGGCCGGGCTGCACGGGATCCCCTACTTTTATTGTTGTTGTAACTGTTAACCCAACTCCTACAGTTTCGACCCTTCCTCCTCAGGAAGTTTGCCCTGGCGAAACTACTACTGCGATTACCTTTAGCGGTGCCGTGCCAGGAACCACATTTTCGTTATGGGGAAACACAGTCCCGGAAATAGGTCTTAGCGCCAGTGGCTCTGGTACCATTTTACCGTTTGAGGTTTCAAATCCCTTTAACTCTCAGGTTACTGCCAACATAAATATTCTTCCTTTGGCTAATGGTTGCAGCGGAGCTTACACACTTGTTACATCTATCACTGTAAAACCCAAACCTACTGTGTCACAGGAAGCGGTTCAATCGGTTTGCGAAGGGGCTTCCACCGCCCTTCTTGCTTTCAATTCAAGTTTGATTGGAACTACATTCACCTGGACTAGTTCTGTTCCATCGATCGGCACTGGTCCTTCTGGAAATGGAAATTCAATTCCGCCATTTGTGACAAACAACCCGGGTAGTTCAATCATAACTGGCATTATCACTGTTATTCCAACCTATGATGGCTGTGCGGGAGATCCGACGGTAGTTTCTGAAATCTCTGTAAGGCCAACGCCGATAGTCTCAACACTTCCGGCTCAAAACATCTGCAATGGAGGCCAGACTCTGGCAATCGTATTCGCTGGCCCTGTTGCCAATACAACATTCTCGAACTGGTCAAATTCAGAGCCGGCGATTGGCATCGGAGGCTCTGGAAACGGCAATATCAATCCCTTTTCCGGCTTTAACTTTACAGGATCTCCAATAACGGGAAACATCAGCATTACTCCAACTGCAAATGGATGTCCCGGTGTTCTTACACAAGTTACGTCCATTACGGTAAGGCCTTCTCCCGTTGCAGATCCACTTTTAAACATCAACTTCTGTCAAGGCGAATCTGTCGTTATTCCGGATTTTTCCGGGAATATTCCTAACGCAGTTTTTGGCTGGACTAACAACAATACAACAATAGGTCTTCAGGCCTCAGGAACGGGAAATATCACGCCGTTTATTGGTTTAAATACCGGTACCAGTCAAAACGTGTCTGCAATCCAGTTGGCGGCCGTAGAACCGGGTAATGGTTGCACTCCAGGAAACCCTGTGAACTTCTTTATCATTATAAATCCTCTGCCGGTAATATCAATTGTTCCTTCTTCTGTTTCTTTATGTAGTGGAACTTTGGTTCAGAATGTTATTTTGAGCGCTGGCACGCCTGGAGCTGAATATCATTGGATCAACGACAATCCTGAAATTATTGATCTTCCAGACACAGGATCATTTCAAACAATGCCTTCCTTCGAAGTGAATAATTCAACCAATGGAGAAATCTCAGCTACTATCCAATTTGCCGCAAGCGCGGCAGGTTGCACAGGGATTTTTCAGCCTTTGTCTTTAATTGTTTTGCCAGAACCTTTTATTTCCGATCTGTTTCCACTTTCATTTTGCAACGGAGAAGGAGTTCCGCAAATCCCGTTTGTAAGTAATCTTGCCGGAACAGAATTTAACTGGACCAATTCTAATCTAGGAATCGGTCTTCCGACGGCTGGATCAACAGACTTTTTACCAGCCTTTATTGCACAGAATAATAGCGACACGACATTGGTTGGACAACTAACGATTAATACAGTTGCCCCTAATGGTTGCAGCTCAAATATTGTAGGTTCCTTAGTTGTTTTGCCGGATGGAGCAAGCCCTGATGCGAATTTTTCGTTTACGTTATTTGGGGAACAATATACATTTTCAATCGACAATTCTCTTGGAATTGATTCAGTTATCTGGAGTTTTGGTGATGGTAATTCTGGATCAGGAACGTCTGTTATGCATAGCTATGATCAAAACGACGATTACACAGTTTCAGTAATCGCGGTAAATTCCTGTGGGGTTGCTGATACCGCTACAGCAATTGTAAATGTGAATGTTGGGTTCGAATTGATAAACAACGGAATTCAGCTCAGCCTCAGCCCTAATCCTGCAAACGCTTCAGTGCTGTTGAGGCTTGCAGAACCTGCACTTGCCGATTTCAATCTAACTTTATTGGATGTTTCCGGCAGAACTTTATTCACCGCAATAATAAAAAAAGGACATAAGGAAAAAATAATTGATCTTTCGGCTTTTCCGGCAGGCCATTACCTTATTTCAATGACTAGTTCGAAGCAGTTCATTTCCAGACAATTGATTAAGTACTGAGACTTATGAAAAAATATTTTCTCTCCATTATCTTCCTTTTCGGCCTTTTCGCGGGGAATGCCCAATGTCCGGTTACCCCGGTTAATAGGACAGCATGCAATGGAGTTGCGTTCAGCTTCACCGCAGCCTCACTGGGTTTTGCACCTGCCACTACTTTCACCTGGACGGCTCCTGTCGTATCCGGAGTTGCACCTGGGGTGGCAAATCCGGCACCTTCAGCTACTATAAACGGCACGCTCACACTAACAGGTGCAGTTGCTGGGACGGCTACTTATACAGTAACGCCTTCCTGCGTTGCCGCAACTTTTACTCTAACGATCACAGTAAACCCTATTCCGGCAGCGCCCGGCGTTTCCATTGCGTCCGTTAATGCTTGCTTGGGCGCAACGTTAACCATTGACATTGGAGACGTTACCGGCGCCACTGGTTATTTCTGGGACCGACCTAATGCCTTAACAGACACTACGACTGTCGCGTCTGTACTTGTTAGAGCAAATGCTACCGCAGCATTGTCGGGAGCGTACACCGCCAGGGCAATTGTAAATGCTTGCACCAGCGCGGTTTCGACAACAATTACTGCAACCGTAAATCCTGTTCCTTCCGCCCCAACCGTTACGACTCCAATTTCAATTTGCCAGGGCAGCATCCTTACAATTGATGTAGGTGATGTTCCGGGAGCTACTTATTTATGGGACAGGCCAGCCCCGCTTCCCGATACTGTCACCGCGATTTCTGTGCTGGTGAGAGCGAACGCTCAGTTAAATGCAGCAGGAGTCTATACAGTGAGGGCAATAGCAAGCGCATGCACCAGCGCGGTTTCGTCGCCAATTACTGCCAATATAAATCCAGTTCCTTCTGCACCAACTGTTACTTCTCCAATTTCAATCTGTCAGGGCAGCACCCTCACGATTAATGTTGGTGATGTTACCGGAGCCACTTATTTTTGGGACAGGCCAGCTCCTCTTGCCGACACAGTTACCGCCGTTTCTGTACTGGTTAGAGCCAACGCTCAGTCAAATGCAGCCGGTGTCTATACAGTTCGGGCAATAGCAAGCGCATGCACCAGCGCTGTTTCATCACCAATTACTGCCAACATAAATGCTATTCCTTCCGCGCCAACTGTTACCACACCAATTTCAATCTGCCAGGGCAACACCCTAACAATTGACGTGAGTGACGTCGCAGGAGCTACTTATTTGTGGGACAGGCCAGCCCCGCTTTCCGACACTGTTACCTCCCTTTCTGTCCTTGTGCGAGCGAATGCTCAGTTAAACGCAGCTGGTGCCTATACAGTGCGGGCGATTGCAAACGCATGTACAAGCGCAGTTTCTTCAACCATCAACGTAAATATTACTGCAATTCCTTCCGCTCCTTCGGTCCTAAATCCGACAATTGCCGTGTGCCAGGGATTACAATTAACTATTGACGTGGCTGATGCCTCAGGAGCAACTTCCTATCTATGGGACAGGCCGGGTGCATTGGCTGATACTTCTACTTCTGTTTCCCAATTAGTAAGGAATAATGCCCAATCGAACTCTGCCGGTAACTACACTGTAAGAGCCATAGCTGCAGCTTGCACGAGCGGTGTTTCCGCCACAATTTCTGTCACGGTTAGAGCTACACCCACATTGAGTGGAATTTCAACTGCTGTGACGTGTGCTGGCAGCGGATCTGTGATTTCCCTTACTGGCCTGGTCCCCGCACAATCATTTACGGTTAGTTATACTATTAATGGAGGAGGCGTCATTACAGCACCCGTTTCTACGGATGGTTCAGGAAACGGTTCATTTACCGCACCAACAACAGTAACGAATAATCAATCGCTGGTAATAACCTCTCTTTCTTACAGCACGCCGCCTACCTGTCCGCAGGGAACTTTGACCAACAACCAGGTTACCCTACAGGTAAGGCCTACCCCAACCTTAACAAGCGTTAGTCCGCAAACACCAATTTGCCAGGGATCAACTTCCGCCGTACAGCTGTCGGGATTAATTCAAAACACAACGTTCATAATAAACTATACGCTTACTGGGCAAGCTGCAACGAATGTTACTGTTACATCAAGCGCATCCGGAACGGCGACTTTCACCAGCAATGCGATAACGACAAATGGGGTTGTAACATTAACAATCAACACGATTAGCTATTCCACAGCTCCTGCCTGTCCTTCAAATCCAGGTGTATTCGCCGCTATTACTGTCGGTTCGGGTCCTTCCATTACTTCCATAGTTACTTCATCAGTTTGCCAGGGTACGACTGCTATTAGTGCTACTTTCAATGGCAGTAATCTTGCAGGGGCAAGTTTTTCAATTTCCTGGAACGGAACCCCTCCGGCACCGTTAGCAAATCCAACTCCCGGAACCATTGTTGGTAATTCGGCGGCTTTTACGATTGCAGCAAATACAACTCCTGGAAATTATCTGATCAATAGCATTACAGTTACTTCCAACTCCGCCCCCATCTGCAGTAGCACCTTCACCCCTACCGCCGGCAATAATATTATTCTCATTGTAAAACCAAATCCCGTAATTACCACCAATGCCGGCGGTGCAGTCACTAACCAGGATCTTTGTCCGGGAGAAGCGATCTTACAGCTTCCTGTTCAGGTAACGTTAGGAGGCGTTGGCTATACAGGCCCCATTGATGCAGGCTCTGGCTGGACGCTCAATCCTAATCTAAATGTTGGTTTTGGACTTTCGGCACAGTTAACTTCCGCCAATAATATACTGATTCCAACTTCGGTCACTAATGCTGGAAATACGGTGATTCCCAATACCGTCCTGTCTGTTACCGTTGTTGTTAACGGATGCCCGTCGACAAACGCTTCAATCGCAAACTATACGGTAAATGCCCGTCCATCGTTTACCCTTACCGGTGGACTTCAAGAAGCATGTGCGGGAAGCAACACTGACCTGCCAATTTGCATCCAGAACAATGGGTCGCCTGCCGGTACTTCCTTCAGCTATTTGTATCCTGCTCCTGCAATCGGGATCCCAACAAACGCCGCAGTTTCAGGAACTTCACTTTGCATTACCCAATTCCCGGTAATTCACGCTGGCGACGCGGACCGTGTTGTTCAAATTGTTTTTACCGGAACTTCTCCCAACGGCTGCACATTCCAGCAAACAGGACAAATGACAGTAAAGCCTTTGCCGTCCGTTGAAGGAAGCTTTACACCAAAGACTTTGTGCAGTGGAGAAAATTTCAGCATTACTCCACTTGCTTATAATATTGCGGATATCTCCACGATTACTGGCGGCGTATGGAAATTCGTAGATGCCAATAATAATGACGTGATAGGCTCCACATCATTCGTTGTTACCTCTTCATCGATTAATTTTTCATTCCAGAATAACGGGACCGCGAATATTACTGGAACCGTTAAAGTTCAGCTCTTCAGAGACGGATGCACAGGTCCCTTTCACGATGTTGTCCAGATAACAGTAAGGCCGAAGCCAACTATTTCAAGTGTTGATTTCCCTGGTGGAATCACCCGGTGCAATGACAACGAGCTTTCGGCAGAATTTAACTGCTTCCCATCCGACGCTGTTATTGTAATCGAGCAATTTTCCGGTCCAGGTATCGGTTTTAACGATTCCCCCGATACAGTTAACTGCGGAGATCCGTTCAGCTTTCTTGCCTTTAATGAAACAGACGTTTCGATAAGCGGGGAATTCAGGGCAACCCCAAAGCTGCAATGCGCATTTGGGCTGCAATCGGGAAATGTTACGCCTCCCTGGACGTTTCAGGTTGACCCGGGACCTTCCATCAATAAACAAAGGTTGGTGAACGGAACCTTCATCAACTTCTCAGAGGATACACTTTTCACTTGCTCTGGTGTACCGATTGAAACGCTCAGGTTTGCCAGTGGTAACACAAACCAGAACCTTAACTGGACTTTTCAGTTTTTCCCTGATCCTGGACTAAGCGGCGTGCCTTCCACCTCACCTCAATCAGAACCGAACCTTCCAAGCATTACGATTCCTTCATTTACCCCTTCGCATTCAAGCAATTCGGTTAGGTTTATTACGCTTACAGTTGACGGCGTTTCGACCGACACATTGTTGCCCTGCGAAATTTCGTTTTCTAAAGTATTTGCAGTGCGGCCGACTCCTGTTCTTGTTAGTACCGCAACAGTAAAAGCCTGCCACGGTGTTGGAACTAACATCCAACTCTTTTCCAATAATCCCCAGGCCAACATTTTCGACTGGACAAATGATGCAACCGGCTCCGAAGACATCGGATTGCCTGCTTCGGGGTTTGGTTCAGTGATAAACTTCCCGTCACCATTTAATCCGAATTCCGAAACAGATCCAAGAACCGGACTGATTTCGGTGATTTCGACTTTGCCTGCTATTGAAGTTGATGGGGTTATCATTGCTCCAGCTTGTTTGAGTAATCCTGAAACCTTCAATATAGAAGTTTATGCGGCGCCGGCAATTCCTACGGTGCTTGAAAATCTTCCTGAGCCGATCTGTCTTAATTCTACTAATTTGATGCTCTCGTTGGCGCCTCCGATCAATTCATCGCCCACGTACACGTATGATTGGCAAATCGGCACACTGGCCGTTGAATCGTTTGATGCAACGGGGCTTTTCGGAGTGTTTAACTTCCCAACCGCTGGAGACGGGAGCATTGAAGTGGTTCGGATAAGTGATCTGTCTCAATGTAAAAGTTCCGCGCTTGTAGTTGATTTCTCTGTCGTTGGTCAGGATGCAACCGACCTTACGTCTACAGAAATTTTCTTAACATCTAACGGAAATGGTTTGATTTGTATGAATACAGATATTGATTCCTACCAATGGGGAATGTTCAGTTGTGAAGACTTCACAAATACTATTTTTGCCGAGAACGGCACTTTCCAGACATACTTTGCAGACAACCTCAGTGAGCAAATACAAAACAATGTATTCTGGGTTGAAATCACGAACAATGGATGTAGCTCAATTATCTTTTACGAGCAGGGTTGCTACGGTACATTGCCGCCACCTGTTGGCATTCAACCTGTCAAAGAGAGCATCACAAAAAGCCGGCTTGTCGCCTATCCAAACCCAACTAACGGATTGTTCAGACTCGAATCAATGAGCGACCTTCCAGGAAGCACATTAATCTCTGTATACAGCATAGATGGAAAACTAGTTAAACAGGTTAATATCCTTAACCTGAATAAAAATACGCCGATTGAATTCTCACTTTCCGATCAGGCTGATGGCCTTTACCTTCTGAATTATTTTAATGAAAAAGGTGTTGAAGGGAAAATTAGGCTCATTAAGTCTTCACCTGGAAATTAATTAGGAGAATTATGAAAATGGCAACCATAAAAAATCGTCTGAAC
>Ga0105049_10004901_pt1 | contig 15639 bp, 16 predicted proteins | sample MAT06_FD_78087 | JGI IMG/M metagenome (GOLD analysis project Ga0105049, IMG submission 78087) | Freshwater microbial communities from Lake Fryxell liftoff mats and glacier meltwater in Antarctica - MAT-06 | ecosystem: Environmental > Aquatic > Freshwater > Ice > Liftoff microbial mat | place... | reverse complement strand
GCGGTGATGTTGCCAAGATGGAGATGGTATTGAATGAGTTACTCCTGTTTGCTTGCGGACGATCAGAAGTTGGGGGAAGGATTGATGTTTGGTGTCGTCAGATTGACGAAAAGTTGCTGGAGTTATCAATTACAGACTATGGCGTAGTTGATGCAGCATTACTCCAAGAGTTGCACCAAGGTAGGGCGATCGATCCTCTTGCTCCTTCAGTACTCGATCAGCCTCCAGGCTTGCACCTTGCCATTTGTCAAGCACTTATGCAAGAAGCAGGCGGAGAACTAGCGCTCTACCAATTAGAAGATAACCGCATTCTTAGTCGCTTAATCTTGCCTCTTTCTAGTTCCTAGTCAAAAAGAAGCCGATAAAGTTAACCCAAAATAGTGTGGCGGCGCGTCGCGCCGCCACACTATTTTGGGTTTTATTTAGCTAAAGCTATGCTTTTGTAAGCAGCCCAGCCGCCAAGGTCAGAAATATCTTTCCAATTAAATTTCTCAATCAATTCTTGCGGATATAGAAAAGCCGTCAGGGCTTCTCCATCTTCTAAGTAAATATCTGCAGGATACATATTAGGTGGCTCATTGCCAGCAAGATAGTCGAACTCTGCATCTTGCATTTCGTAAACTTCGCCAGGGATAGAGATCCCATCCGTTTGGACTTCATAAATCGCTGGATGCCAACCATCCCCTGCGGAATGTAATCGATAACGTGCTTGAGTAGATGCAGTACGAATAAACTTTGCACCTTGTAAGTTGCCATGATCGGGCTGTCCACGCAATGCCGACCCACAAATAAAGACTCTTCTTGTACCGTTAGATGCTGCCATAGATATGCTGAAAATGTAAGTAAACCCTAGTATTTAAGACGAACATCGCTAAATTTTAGCTGCGTTGTCCTTTAGTTTATTGTATACAGTATCCAAGTGTGAAGTATCACATAAATTTATACGCGCCAAAATACTAGTTATACAAATCTATCGCTTTATGTCTGGAAAACTTTCAACCCACGTCCTTGATACAGTCCATGGCGGCCCTGCCCAAAATATGCAGATCGAATTATGGGCGATCGCAACGGATGATCAGCAGCAAAGAAAATTACTGAAAACTATAAGAACAAATCAAGACGGCAGAACTGATGCGCCATTACTGAACAGCGCTGAAATGAAAACGGGGATATATGAAATTTGTTTTTACGTTGAAGACTACTTTGCTAGTTGCGGCGCGTCCTTACCCCAGCCTAACTTTTTGAATATAGTTCCTGTACGATTTGGCATTGCTGATCTTAGTGGCAGTTACCATGTGCCACTGCTAGTATCTCTCTGGGCTTACAGTACCTACCGAGGTAGCTAATCAAATCAAATTACTAAAGGCTTCGATAAGGTAAGCAATCTTTGTAGTCTGCAATACAGAAAGCAATATAGCCTCTAACGTTTAATCAACATTGCTTGGATACTGTATACAGAAGTTTAGATTGGTGTGATTTAGACTTTGTATCTGAATTCTGAATTTTTATTGCTCAGGTAATGGGTTTGAGGAGTTATGTTAAAGGCTTACATTGGTTCGCTCTCGTCTCTAGCGATATTTATTGCTCTGTCTAGTGTTTACACCGCACCCTTAAAAGCTGCACCTCAAAGCGCAAGTGATGCTTCCAAGGATAGTAAGCTTAATCTAGATAATGCATCTACAAGCTCTTCGAGAGCTTCGGAGATCAGCTCTGTTAGCGATTTAATCAATAACCAAGAGTCTGCTACAACCCTGTATCAGAGCCAGTCCTCCAATGCAGTCGTCAACAGTTTTGGCAATGATAGTCTGGCTGAAAACTCGGATGTCTCTTCTGTTACTTCTGTTTCCCAGCTATCAGATGTCAGACCTACTGATTGGGCTTTTACGGCTTTGCAGTCTTTGGTTGAGCGTTACGGCTGTATCGCTGGATATCCAGACAGTACATTTCGTGGTGGTCAAGCATTATCTAGATATGAGTTCTCGGCTGGGCTAAATGCTTGTCTAGATAAAATCAATGAAATCATTTCCGCAGGGTTAGCCGATAAGGTCTCTCAAGAAGATCTTGCAACTCTCCAAAAGCTCCAAGAAGAGTTTGCAGCCGAACTCACCATCCTACGTGGTCGGGTTGATGCCCTTGACAAAAAAGTTGCTACTTTAGAAGCTCAGCAGTTCTCGCCTACTACAAAACTAAGTGGTTTGGCTTTCTTTAACATCACTGGTGCTACCGCAGGTGGTGACGTTATTGCTGAAAGGAATAGTCCTGCCAACTCTTCTCTAAATACAAATCCAAAGAGGAATAGAGTAACCACAAATAGACCGAATCTAACTTTTGGCTATTATCTATTTTTAAACTTGACAACATCTTTTACAGGTAAAGATGCGCTTGTAACCCAACTTGTTACAGGTAATGGATTCTCGCCAGCTAATAACTTCGTGTCGGCTGGCTTTACTAACTCTTGGGGAACTCCATTTCTTGATCAAACTGGTGTTCCTCCTGGTGGAGCGAATGTATTCAATATTCGTGAATTGTTTTACAGTTTTCCAGCCGCTAGCAATGTCAATGTAGCGATCGGACCTCGTTTGAATTTTTACCGCTACTTTGATGGCAACCGCTTTACCAGTTTCTTGACTGGTGCAACCAGTTTCAACTCGAACGGTAGCACATTATCAAACTCTGTTGATCGTGGTTCGGGTGCTGTTGTCACTTGGACAATGAGTCCTCAGTTTAGGCTGGCGGCTGCTTACCTTGGTGAAAACACTGAATTTCTGCCCTCTACCAACCAGAACTTTAATACTTCCAGCAACCCAAATCAAGGCCTATTTGGTGGAACTAATACTCTGAGTGCCGAATTGGTGTATTCTCCGAGTCGTGATGCTAACATCCGATTCCTTTATACACGCTCTAATATTAAGTCTAATAATGGGTTTATTGGCGGTGCTACTGCTGAACCTCTGCCCTATGGTTTTGCTGACGATGGTTTTGGTGACCCGATTGATAATGCGACAGCCGACACTATTATTTTAAACTTTGATTGGTTGGTTGCTAAAGGGTTTGGCATATTTGGTCGATATTCCTATGGCAGTACTCAAATCAAACCTCTCACTCCTGGCGTTCCAGGCGGTAGCGTCAATGTAAACGCTTTCCAATTTGGCTTGGCTTTTCCTGACCTATTTAAAGAGAGTGCTTTGGCAGTTCTATCTTTTGTCGTTCCTCAAAGCTATAGCAGTGGGCGTAATTTCCTCGGCTCTGGTGGTGGTGATGGCGCTACTCAGTATGACTTGGAGCTTTCTTATTACTATCCAATCAGTAGAAATATTGCGATCGTGCCTGCGGTCTATGCGATTTTTAACGCCAATAACTTCTCAACTAACCCAACTGTTTTTGTAGGTAATTTGCGTACTCAATTTAGTTTTTAACTAGATAGACGTAATTAAACCCAAAACCCAAAAAGCTGTAGCGCACGCTGCGCGTTCGCTACAGCTTTTTGGGTTTTAAGGTTTCTTTTGCCCATCTATTTAGCCTCGCAACAAGCCTCCTTAAGCGATGTTAGATTTATCCAATCAAAAAAAGTAGTGCTAAGCACTGCTTTTTTTTGATTGGATAAATCTAATCCATCCAACCGATATTTTTGTTGTTGATCCTTTGTAGTTGTTCGTTGGAACCAGTTGGGCGTGCGTAGGGAATGCGATCGCGTTGTGGATATGGTTGCTCGACTGGTTGCTTGCGTGGTGTGGCTCTATTGTTATTTGTACTTTGAGTTGCTAACTGCGAAGAATTAATTGGTTCTGCTGCTTGAGCCGAGTTTTGAGCAGCTTCAAGGGTTTTGATTTGTTCTGAAAGCTGAATATTTGCTTCGGCTAAGCGTAAATTATCGCGTTTGACTTCTACAAGCTGTTGATCTAGTTCATTTTTGAGACTTTCGATCGCAGCTAGGGACTTCTGTAATAGCTCAATATTAGTGTGACTAAATTGCAAATCTTGTCGAAGACTAGCGATCGCTTGCAATAGTTCAGATTCACGCTCTGGCGATCGCGTCTGCAATGATTTTAATGAGGATTCCAGCTCAGAAATTCTCTTACTATCAGCAATTACTTCAGCCCTTAAATCTTTTTTGGGATCATTTATAGTTTCAGCTTTGACTTCAATAGTTTGCTCTGCACCTATGTTACTGATCACTAATTCATTGCTATTTGAATCTGTTCCTTTTTGGACTTCATCACGAAGTAAATCTGAGATTCCAACTTTCTTTTTGATTGCCATTTTTTTTCTCTTGATTTAATGATTTTGGAGGATTAAAATATCTCGCCTTAGCTCATCAACAACGCGCCGATAGTCAGCTTCCGCCTCTCTAGCGTTTTTACCTTTCCATTCTGTAACTAGCTTTCCTTCTAAGGCTGCCCTTTCGTGGGCTTTGTAAGCTCTCACAAATGCATGGAATACAGGCACGCCAACTTCTAATAAAGTATTTTGAGCTTCTAAAGCTTCATTAAGACATCGAGGATCGACGCGAGTAAGCAGAACTCGATGCGGTATTTTGGCAGGACGAACTGTCTTATTTACAGTTTCAATGAGAGCTGTCAAGTCCATGGGTGCAGGTGGACTTGGTAAAACTAGGTAGTCGGCAATAGATACAACTGTTGCTAGTGCGTTGGAATGTAACGCTGGTGGTGTATCTACCAATACTAGATCGTAACTGTTGAGTTTCGGTAATTTTTTAAGATGGGTTGGGTCAATTTCCTTAGCGATATCAAAACCCATGTTTTTTTCACTACGTCCCACCCACCATGACAAACTTCCTTGGATATCCGCGTCTACAACTAATACTTTGATCTCTTTTGCCAAAATTCCTGCTAAGGCGATCGCAGTTGTGGTTTTACCTACGCCCCCTTTGCCATTAGTAACGACCACAATTTTGGGTGAGTTTGTCATAGACTTTAGGGCTGTGCAATTTTCAAGAGATAAACAAGATATAAACTAGGTTTGAATGATGCGGTAAAGCCGCATCATTCAAACCTATAGCTATCGCCACTTGTATCAGGACAAATCAAAACCCAAGAGAGGATGGCGGCGCAGAGCGCCGCCATCCTCTCTTGGATTCTATGTCCTAACAAGACTGGCGACAGCTATAGTTGCTTATTTTACTAGCTCTTGGGGTTAGGTTTGCTGACAGAAAAAACAGCGATCGCCAGACAAACTAAGCCAATGTTAATGAAGATGTCAGCGATATTAAAAATTGCAAATCGAATAATTCTGATATCGATAAAGTCCACCACATAGCCAGCTACAAACCGATCAATGCCATTTCCTGCGGCTCCCGCTAGGATACAGCCATAGCCGACTTGCTCCCAGCGATTTAAGTTTTTGCTAAAAACCCCAAAAGCAATCAGAGCAAGACTAACAAACATGGAGACCCATTTGAGCCAGTCAATTTGACCGCTAAACAGACTAAATGCGGCTCCCGTATTAGTTGCGTAAGTAAAATGAAAGACTCCTTCTATCAGGGGCAGCGATCGAAAACCCTTGAGGTAATGAACTGCTAAATACTTAGTGACTTGATCGAGAACCAATCCCAAGATTGCCGCAGTCCAGTAGAAAGAATTTTCGATTTTGCCAAGTTTCATATTTATTAAATGCTGTATTAATTATTTAATCAATCCTAGCCATGCAAGGAGTCCTTGATGAGTCACAAACTCAATTGCGATCGCGATAATAAAGCCAATCATCGCAGCTCGACCATTTAATCTCTCAGCATAGGTATTAAATCCCATTTTAGGGTCAGTTGCTTGTAGTACTTGGGTTGGTTCAGTCATAATTGTTAAATTCCTTCTAAATTCCTTAATGTTCTGTAAATTCTCTAACCAATTTTAACGCATTAGGTAAAAGTAACAATTTGCTACTGGGCATAATCAGAATTGTTATATTGCCATATTTTCGTGAATTCGGGTAAAGCCTGAAAATTAGGAATTAGTTAGCAAATCGAGTAAATTTGCGTTCATGTCTAGACTTTAAGTTTTGTTTTCGGATTGTAACGACCGATTTCTTGTAAACTGATTTAAGAAAAATATGTTAAAACATAAAAAAACACTGAATTGCGGCTAGCAACACAGTTAGCAACATCGTTAGCAACATATTGGAGTGTAAACTGGCTTGGAAAACCAAAAGGAAAAAATCCTAGTTGTGGATGACGAAGCGAGCATTCGTCGGATTTTGGAAACACGACTTTCAATGATTGGTTACGAAGTCGTCACTGCCGCAGATGGCGAAGAGGCTCTAGAAGTTTTTCATCAAGAAAATCCTGACTTAGTAGTTCTTGATGTGATGATGCCTAAGCTAGATGGATATGGGGTATGTCAAGAGCTACGCAAAGAATCTGATATACCGATTATCATGTTGACTGCATTGGGCGACGTAGCCGATCGCATTACGGGTTTGGAATTGGGTGCAGATGATTACGTTGTTAAGCCATTTTCGCCCAAAGAACTAGAAGCACGTATTCGTTCGGTACTGCGCCGCTTTGATCGCACAGGTGCTTCAGGTATTCCCAGCTCTGGCGTGATTCATATCAATGCCATCAAAATAGATACTAATAAGCGTCAAGTATACAAATCTGATGAGCGAATTCGTCTTACAGGTATGGAATTTAGCTTGTTAGAGCTATTAGTTGGGCGATCGGGCGAAGCTTTTTCTAGGGCTGAGATTTTGCAAGAAGTTTGGGGATACACTCCAGAGCGTCATGTCGATACTCGCGTTGTCGATGTGCATATTTCTCGACTGCGCGCCAAGCTAGAAGAAGATCCTAGTAACCCAGAATTAATTCTTACGGCTAGAGGTACTGGATATCTCTTTCAGCGGATTATCGATGGCTCAGAAGCCAAGCAAGCCTAGCTTTGCTGGCGCGTTGAATACTAATAAAAGCGATGCATTGCATCGCTTTTAGTTTTTATAGTTATGCAGCATACCCAACAACTACAATTACCACAATCGAGAGATGCCGTGCTTGGCGGGCAGACTCCACCACCTGTTTTTGGGACAGTGCTGGGGGGACTTGAGGGGGTAAAACGGCGACTGCATAGTCAGGCAACTATACCCAAGATTGCCGCACTGCGAGAAGCCCTCAACTATGGGGAAGAGGGTTTAAAGTTAGTCATTGAAGGCTTAGCTAGTGAATCGCTCCAAGTAAAGCGCACAGCTATGTTGTTATTGTGGCGAAGACCAGAAAGCCATGTGCAGAAAATTCTGGCCGAATACAGTCAATATTATTTATTCGATATCGTCGATACTCTGCAAAGTCACAAAGAAGCGATTACGAATTTAGCTCTATCGCCTAACGGCAAAATTTTATATAGCGCTGGTGCTGATTTTAAAATCAAAGTCTGGAATCTAGCTAAAGATAATCAAGCTAACTATCTAGGTACGATTCATGGTCATACTCACATTGTCACCGCGATCGCTCTGAGTGCCAATGGCAAATTATTAGTGAGTGGTAGCCGTGACAAAACAATCAAAGTCTGGGATGCGCGTTCAGGTAAGCAACTACTAACTCTCACAGGACATATTGGTTATGTGAATTCTGTAGCGCTGACTCCCGATGGCAGAACTTTAGTAACAGGTAGTCAAGATACAACAATCAAACTTTGGGATATTCGCACAGGTCGAGAGATTCGCACCCTTCGGGGTCACACTAGTTTGGTCGATTCGGTAGCCCTTAGCCCTGATGGTAAGTTGATTGCTAGTTGTAGTTGGGATACAACTATTCGAGTTTGGGATTTACTGTCGGGCAAGTTGCGATGGAAATTTATCGGACATTCGGCGCGAGTGTTGTCCTTTGCGATTAGTCCTGACAGTCGTACTCTCGTTAGTGGCAGTCTTGACACCCGCATCAAAGTTTGGGATTTGCAAACAGGTAAATCTATACGGACTCTAGAAGGACATTGGGGCTGGGTTAAGTCTTTGCTGATTAGTCGCGATGGTAAGACTCTGATCAGTGCGAGCTACAAAGAGATGAGAATTTGGAGTCTGGTGACAGGTGAACAAATCCAAGTTCTTAACGGACATATCAATTTGATTAACGCGATCGCCCTTAGTGAAGATGGTCAAACGCTAGTTAGCGGCGGCGAAGATCGCAATATTCATGTGTGGGGTGTACCTCAACTACTTCGTAATTTCTGAATTTGGCGATCGCTCTGTTGCGCCCATTGTGTATTTTTTTGTTGATTAAAGTAAGCTTGTGCTTGAATAAATGACTGGATCGCTTCTTGTTTTTGTCCAATTCGCGTTTGAGCGACACCAAGGGTATAGAAGGCTTCAGCGTAATCTTTACGAAATTGCAAAGCATTGCGAAGCTGAGATATGGCGCTTTCTGTATCTCCCTGCAATAACAAAGCTGCTCCCAAGTTATAGTGAGCTTCAGGATATTCAGGATTAAGTTGCAATGCCTTTGCATAGTAAGCAGTTGCTTTAGGGATATCACCCTTAGTCTGGGTTAACAGCCCTAAGTTATAAAGTGTCTCAGGTGACTGCGGACTTAGTTGTAGTGATTTGTTTAAGTTAGCGATCGCCCCATTGATATCTTTCTTTTCTTTGAGAGCTAGTCCCAAATTGTAATAGGCAACTCCCAGCTTAGGGTCAAGACTTACGGCTCTCTTTAGGTTGGGAACTGCTTGACTAGCATCACCAGACTGCAACTGCGCTGCACCTAAATTACTAAAAGCGATCGCAAATTTAGGATCGAGTCGCGTTGCTCTTTGAAATGAATAAATAGCGTCTTTGAGCTTACCTGCTTGAGCTTGAGCTAGCCCTAAATTGTAATGGGCAGCTGTCAGTTCAGGATTTTTGCGGATCGCCGCCCGAAAGATAACCACCGCCCCTTCTAAATTCCCCAAACGTACAAAGGCATTCCCCCTTTCCAAAAGCTGATCAGCAGACTCATTAGGTGGAATAATAACTTGTTGCTGGGGCTGAATTTTCTGAGGAGGCTTTTGACGAAGTTGGGCGATCGCCTGTTCAGTCCAGCTATTGCCAACAATTAAAACTAATACAAAGGCTCCCAAAACTGGCTTCATAAAATTACGTTTAGCATTAGCGCTAGTTAAATGCCCAAACCATACCAAAACAAACATTAGATTCGTCATCATGATTCTCGTTATTGACAACTACGACAGCTTTACCTATAACCTTGTCCAATACCTCGGAGAGCTATTGTCCGAATTTCCAGACTTGGGCGAAATACTAGTCAAAAGAAATGACGAAATTAATATAGAAGAAGTCAAACAACTCTCGCCCGCAGGAGTCGTCATCTCTCCAGGACCTGGTCGCCCTGAAGAAGCAGGAGTATCTCTAGACATTATTAAAGAGATGGACTCAAGTACGCCAATACTTGGCGTATGTCTCGGACACCAGAGCATGGGACTTATGTATGGTGGAAAAGTTGTGTCAGCGCCATATCTAATGCATGGCAAGACATCACAAATTTATCATACTGGAGTCGGAGTTTTAGCTGGTTTAGCCAATCCTTTCACGGCAACACGTTATCACAGCCTAGTGATTGATCGCCACAATTGTCCAGACATACTCGAAGTCACGGCTTGGACTGAAGATGACATAATTATGGGGGTTCGTCATAAGCTATATCCCCATGTTCAAGGGGTGCAGTTTCACCCTGAGAGCATTCTGACTGAAGCTGGCAAAGACTTACTCAGAAACTTCTTAAAAGGATTGAGCGTCCAGTAAGCGTTACAATTTCGCAAAATCATTAATTCATTACACTAGTATCAACTCAACAATATGCGTCGCAGACAAATACTTAGACTCGCCCAAGGTGGACTGATATCGGCATTTACAGCAGGGATTGTCGCTGATGCCGCAAATTCTCAAACTAAGTCAACATTAAAACTTGAATGGCTAGGACATATGTCATTTATGGCTTCGGGGGAGGGAGTAAGATTTCTGACACATCCTTTTCGATCTGCGGGTTGCACGGCTAATTTGAAATCACCAAAGCTAGCTTCGGACTACATATTAATTAGCTCTCGGTTACTTGATGAGGGATATTTAGACGGTTTACCCAAGGATAGGCGAGTCTTGTCTGAACCAGGATCTTATAACTTGAAGGGAATCAATCTGCAAGGTATATCAATGGATCACGATCGCCTTGGCGGTCGTCGATTTGGGCGCAATGTCGCTTGGAAATGGAAGCAGGCGGGAATTTTTATATTACATTTGGGCGGTGCAGCCGCGCCAATTACCGCTTCGCAGCGCATTTTGATGGGTCGTCCTGATGTCCTGATTTTGCCGATTGGTGGCAGTGCCGAATCTAATGACCCAACGCAGGCTAAGGTCTATTCACCAGCAGAAGCTAGGGCGATCGTCCAAGAGTTAAATCCTCGCATTGTCATTCCTGTCGCCTACCTTACCGATAAAGCCAGTCCGTCCTGCAAATTAGCGGATGTTGATCAGTTTTTAGAGCTTATGCCTAAAGACACGATTCAAAAAATGGGCGGAAGTATTTTGGAATTGAGAGCCGATAGCCTACCTCAAAACACCGTTGTTAGAGTGATGAAGATTTAAATAAAAAGAGCGGTGCTTCGCACCGCTCTTTTTATTTAAATCTGTGCGGAACACCGCCAACCTCTTGATATAGCTGTCGCTATGCAGATTCAGGTTTGGGCATTGACGTAGGATGTTGCAATATCTCGGCTGTAGATAGCTTCTCCACCATGTCGCGAGTAATTAGGCATTTAGTAACATCTTTCCGAGATGGCAACTCATACATCATATCGAGCATTAACTGCTCCACAATACCGCGTAAGGCTCTCGCACCTGTTTTACGGCGGTAGGCTTCCTTGGCGATCGCCTGAACTGCGTCCGCCTGAAACTCAAGCTGAACATTGTCCATTTTTAAGAGCTTTTGATACTGCTTGATCAAGGCACTACGAGGCTCGGTCAAGATTGCCATCAGTGCTTTTTCATCTAGAGGATCAAGTACCGCCGCCACAGGTACTCGACCAATAAACTCAGGAATCATCCCAAACTTAACCAGATCGTCAGGCTGCACATTTTTAAGAATCTCTGAGGTACGCTTTTCACGAGGCATTGCTTCGCCTTGCTGCACAAAACCCATCGACTTTTTGCCAATGCGCTGCTCGATCGACTTTTCCAGACCACCAAATGCACCGCCGCAGATAAACAAAATATTTTTAGTGTCAATCTGGATGCAATCTTGGTAAGGATGTTTGCGACCACCTTGGGGCGGGACATTGGCGATCGTCCCTTCCAGCATCTTCAAGAGTGCTTGCTGGACACCTTCCCCTGAGACATCGCGAGTAATCGAAGTGTTTTCACTCTTCCGCGCAATTTTGTCGATTTCATCAATGTAAATAATGCCGCGCTGAGCCTCTTCGACATCAAGATCGGCAACCTGTAACAGCCGCAACAAAATATTTTCGACATCTTCTCCGACATAGCCTGCTTCAGTCAGGGTGGTGGCATCAGCGACAGCAAAGGGAACATCGAGCATCTCCGCTAGGGTTTGAGCGAGCAGAGTCTTACCACAGCCTGTCGGACCAATTAGTAAAATGTTGGACTTCTGAAGTTCAATTCCGTCTTCAGATTGACCTTTTGCTGCCGATTCAATAAAGCTGAGGCGCTTGTAGTGGTTGTAGACAGCCACTGACAGGACTTTCTTGGCTTCATCTTGACCCACTACATTTTCATCAAGATAGCGCTTGATGTCGCGGGGCTTGGGGATTTGATTTAGATTTAAATTTGCCGCAGTTTTAGTTTTACGCTTTTCATGGGCAGGATCTTTACGCTGAGCCGCTTGGGGTGGAGCGCTATTAAAAAGCTCCTCATCAAGGATTTCGTTACATAAATCTACGCACTCATCACAAATGTATACCCCTGGCCCCGCAATTAGCTTGCGTACCTGCTCCTGTGATTTGCCACAGAAAGAACATTTTAGATGAGAGTCATATTTACTGGGCATAAGCTATCTCAAGTTGTGGTTACGCAGGGGCTAAGCTAAGGAAAGAGCAGGAGATTGCAGGCTACTGGAACTGCCTAAAACGCAATCAATTAAACCATACTGTTGAGCTTCGGCGGGAGACATGAAGAAATCTCGCTCGGTGTCTTGCTCAATCTGGTCTAGGGGTTTGCCAGTGTTAACTGCTAACATTTCATTGAGCGATCGCTTAATGTAAAGAATTTCTTTTGCTTGTATCTCAATATCTACGGCTTGCCCCTGTGCGCCACCCAAAGGCTGGTGGATCATGATTCTGGCATTGGGAAGAGACATCCGCTTACCTTTAGCACCCGCCGCTAGTAAGAATGCTCCCATGCTTGCGGCTAGCCCCATACAAATTGTGCTGACATCTGGGCGAACATGATTCATAGTGTCTAAAATCGCCATCCCTGAGTACACTGAGCCACCAGGCGAATTTATATATAGATAAATGTCTTTTTCTGGGTCTTCAGCTTCCAGAAATAATAGCTGGGACATGACAAGGTTGGCGCTGGTGTCGTCTACTTGCGAACCTAAAAATACAATCCGTTCGCGCAGTAAGCGAGAGAATATATCAAACGCTCTCTCACCTTTACCTGATTGTTCGACTACCATCGGTACAACTTGATTCTGCAATGGTTGCATTTGCATCGATTGTATTTGGGTTGAGGCGATCGCCAATCGATCTGAATTTATTTGACTAGATAAAGAAAACATTCGCTTTGAATTCACCATAATTTTGATGCACTATACCAATCAAGGGTAAATCGAGCAAACCCAAATATTACTTGATTGAGTTTTAATTGATTTTTACCGTACCTACCTACAGATCATTATGCATTAAAAGTTGTGTTGATCTGTTGGTAGGCAAATCTACAAAGTTATATCTAAGTTATATTTTTTGACCAGAAGACGAGTTGCGGGGCTTCGCGTCGTAACTCGTCTTCTGGTTTTTTGATAGTTGGTCGGGTGATCGAGTTTTGGGTGTGTGGATAATTAGTCGTTGATCATTTACCGATATTTCGTTTTAGACGCTCTAGTTCTTCGTCCATTTCCCATCGGCGAAAAGTTTCTTCTAGCTCATCATTGGTATCCCGCGAAGGTGGCGTATAAAGATTATCCCAATTGAGAGGTGTGGCAAATGGGGCTTTTGCTTTAGCGGTTTTAGCCGCTTCAGCAATTTTAACTTGAACTTCTTGACGGCGTTCCTTAATTTGTTCCTGTAGCTCTTGGCTATCGATTGCCCGTTTTTTAACTAATTCCATTTGCGCCCAGACTTGATTGCCTTGACGTAATAGGGCTGCCTCCCTCTCACTAGCAGAATCAGCCAAATCTTTGCGATCAAATGACTTAGCTTTAACCACTCGCTCATGCCAAATTTTAATCTCTTCGGCAATCTCTAAGATGCGATCTTGGAAGCCCTTTTCTTCCTGCTTAGAAGTAACAATGAGCTTGGCTATCTCTTCTTCCTGCTGACGCAACTTATCTTCAAGGATCTGCAATTCGATCTGAGGGTTATTACGAATGAACTCTTCTAAGCGAGTGTCTAAAAACCTCGAAATATCCTCTAATAAACCCATATACGCTCCTTTTAATTTTTCATAGTTGATTTGCCCTTAGTAAACCCAGAGAAATGTTTAAAAGTGCCGCGAAGCTGCACTTTTAAACATTTCTCTGTACCCTTTAAAGTCTCAATAGACATCTAGAATTTTTGACCAACGAATACATTCTTCGACTCCTTGCCGCGCTTGAGGGTAATCTCTTGCTGACTGACACGCGATAGAGTCCAGCTAGTGCCAGTGACAGGCTTGCCTAGTCCAATTGACTGCACAGAGCCATTTATATCAAGCATCGCAATAGAGCGATCGCCCAAATCTAAGACACCGACTAATGTATATGACGCAGTAGGCTGTGATGGTGCTAGTTGTGTTACACCAGATTGATTATTTGAGCTAGTAAAATTTTTATTTGTAGACGCAGCTGAGCCATTTAATTCGATCGCATTGCCAGAGGTCGCGGGAGGCAATGCTAGGGGTGAGGGTAAATTGTTACCCAATGTAGGTGGTTGATATACAGGCACATACATAGGCTGCTGCATTCCCATCAATGGATTAGCACCAATAGGTAGATTGCCCACAAGAGGCATAGATAGCAAAGGTAAATTACTAACGAGCGAGTTATTACTATTTGAGTTAGTGGCAATGTTGCGATTTTTATTCACCGCATCCGTTAGCATTTGTTTTACTTCTTCGCTATAACGGTCATTTGTTGTACTCTGGGCAACTTGATTAACCGTAACCGATTGTCTGCCAATCCAAATGCCATGATTAATCGTCCACATTACAGCCGCGATCAATGCTGAGCTACAGGCGGCAACAATCAATAAGCGATCCAGCAGACTATATTTTGGGACAGGTTCCGTAGCCGTAGGCGGGACATTACTTGATGGCTCTGGATTTCGCATGATGTATGGCTGAATCCAGAGTACATCTTGCTTAGATATTGGCGGCAATGAAATATCTGCTACATTCAGCTTGGTAATACTGACAGAATCCTTTGACGAGAGGACTTCTGGGCTGGACGCATCTAATTTAGATATGGCAACTATGTCTGAGCTTGAGGTGGTGACAGAGGCATAGGGGGCTGAATTTGGGATAGAACGAGATTGGCTATTATTTTTCTTGCGCGATCGCTGTTTAGCATAGTCAACATGGAGGGTATGCTCGACTTCACCAAACAAGTCATCCATCAAGTTGTCAACGTTGTCGTTATAAGCGTCAACGTCTTGAGTCATATAAATTTGTTTTTTACTATCTGTATTCTGCATCATCTGCTGACCCTTCTATTCACTCTGTATAATACCAATCCACAAAAGTACTGGCACACTTGTATAAATTTAAAAACAAGATCCAATAATGGTTTTTCAGTCACAAAAATAACCTTGCCATTTCTGGGACTTGATATAAGCTTTGAATGCCATATTAGCCAAATCACAATACTTTAAACTTGTCTTAGAAAAATAAGTAAAATAATACTGGTAAGTAGTACCACAGATCGTCCGTTAGCGCCATGCTTTTTAATCATATTTTGTAAGTTTAGTATGTCCAACGTTGCTCAACTATGCTTTGCTTTTCGGAAAAATTAAAAAAGCATTGAGCCGTTTATGATGTTTGACTTCCTCAAGACACCTATTAAGCCTTCATTTCATTGGCATGGTCTAGCGAATTATGGCACTGCTAATCATCCTCTGATAAATCAGCTATAATTTCGTTTTCGCCATTTTCTCGTAAAACCTCAATCAAAAAGCGATCGCACTCTCTCCTAAAGCAATTTATCCATGCTCTACTTTAATCTTGGTCTTCCTCTGGTTCGTCTAAAAGCCCTAATTTTAGTAACTTCTTAGCTAACGCATACACATCTTGCTTAGTTCCATCTTTCCGAATCCCCAAACCAACAACTATTACAGTAACTTCACTTTGTTGAATAGTGTAAAGAATTCGATATCTTTGTCCAACGGCTCGTACATTGTAATAACCATCTAACTCACCTAATAATGGCTTGCCTTGCATTTCAGGTGATTGCGTAAGCTTATCGATGCGATCGCTAATATATTTACCGATGCTCCAATACAATTTAACCAG
>Ga0105049_10004900_pt1 | contig 15641 bp, 5 predicted proteins | sample MAT06_FD_78087 | JGI IMG/M metagenome (GOLD analysis project Ga0105049, IMG submission 78087) | Freshwater microbial communities from Lake Fryxell liftoff mats and glacier meltwater in Antarctica - MAT-06 | ecosystem: Environmental > Aquatic > Freshwater > Ice > Liftoff microbial mat | place... | reverse complement strand
CATGTTCATTCCAGAAATCTGGAGTTCAGAAATCATCAGAGCGCGTAACTCGTCGCTCGTGATGGCGAATTATTGCAAAAGAATCCCAGACAGCATGAAACGCGGCGACGTGTTACATGTACCGTCTGTAGGGAGACTGAGCGTCAACCCAATGATTGCAGAAGCCCCCGTGCAACTGCAAAACGGAACTCCTACTGAGTTCACGTTCTTCCGTGACCGTCACGTTGAAACATCGTTTATGATTCTCGACATCGCAAATGTCCAGAGTGATTATGATACGCGTGGTATTTACACCGAAGAAGCGGGTCTTGCTCTAGCTCGTGACATCGACAACTGGATTTTAGCACATAGAGTCGAGATTAAACGTCAAGGTCGGGTTGTTGCAGGTGGTGCTGCGTTAACCCTTGCCAACGTTCTAACGGCTCGTCTGTTGCTACTGCAAGCAGATGTACCGCTAGAAGATTTGGTGTTGGTCATTGCACCTGCACAACACGCGTCTCTATTGAGCATCCCACAGTTCATCAGTGCAGACTTTGTGTCTGGTCGTCCGGTCGAAACGGGTCAAGTGGGTTCACTGTATGGCATCCCTGTCATCGTGTCCAACAACATCCGTAAGAACGCTACTACTGGTTTCCGTATCGGTGATGGCGACCCTACGGGTGCTACCCCCGGCGTTCAGTTTTGGAGTGTTGCTAACACCCGCGCTGAATTCTCTCGCTACTTCCCGGATGCCACCAAATTGGCACCCTGGAACATCCAACAAAAGGTCGGCGGTCAGCACACCCTTGCACCCGTAACGGTTGCTGCTGAAACTACCGATACCCTGCTCGTTGGTTCGTATAGCGCGCTGCTATGCTCCAAAGACTGGCTTGCATTCTGGATGAGTGAGTCGCCTAAAGTTGAATCGTCTCGTGAGGTGTTATTCCAAGCCGATGCAGTCGTGTCAACCCAGTACTACGGTGCAAAAGTGTACCGCCCGGAATGTGCGGTCGTAATCGAAACCTCGGAGCCAACTTAGATGACACAACCACTATCTACTAAGCCATTATTAGAAGTGGTCAACGACTTGTTGTTGATGTCGGGTGAGCGCCCCGTGCTTTCACTGACATCAACACCCGTCGCTCGAAAAGCTACGTCCGCACTACAGGAGGCAGTACAAGAGATTGCGTTACTAGATGATTGGGCGTTCACACGGCAGCGCATCAACGCGTTCTCATGGGCGGGTGACACCGCAGACCTGGGTGACGTGCAACGTATTATTGGGGTTGTGTACAACAAAACCACATACGCGTACATCGACCCGGCAACGTTTGACCGTATGACATCTAACAACAACTCGTGGACGACCGACGGGTATTCCACGGTTCGCGTAAGCAGAGCGCCCGTAACTAATGCGGAGCAGCTTGCCTACAAATTCGATGTCATATCTGCACTTATACCTCCAACTACACCCAACGGCAAGTTCCCGATACCAGACAGGCTTATGCCAATGGTTACGAAACGAGCGTTGTGCATGTTCGTGTTGAGACATCTTGATGATGCGCCCTTAGCGGCACAATACAACAACGAGTTTGAGGTTTTTGTTCAACTGGTACGTAACAGAGAGAGGTACACACCAAGGGGTTCGGCTAACTTGTATCGTAGACACTAGGTAACATGACACCAAACATCCCTACCAATCGTGGTCAGTTCGAGCGAAAGAGCGACGACACCAAACAAGAGGGCGCTGGCATTCAAGCGCAGAACTTTGGTGGTCTAAACACGGTATCGAGTCCGCTGTCAATACCCTACGAAGACAGCCCGTCACAACTCAACGTCTCTGTTGATGTGTCGGGTTCCGTCGAGAAACGCAGCGGCACACGGGTAACGGGTGCGTATGATGGTGTTGTGAGTGGCGTAACAATCGTTCCCATTACCACGGGTCTAGGATACGCGTACCAAATAGTGAAGCGCACGACGGGGTTAGACATATTTGAGCTAGCCCCGAACGCGTCTCTCAACTTGCGCATGACCAAGGCTAACGTCTGGTCATCTGGTGTCAGCACCGTTAAAGCTACGTATGCAACGACCAACGAGCCTGAGGCGCGTGTTATCTTTTGCACAGGCGGTAACGTACCCGTGCAGGTACGGTTCACGGAGCGCCGTCTGCTGGTAGTGGCTACGTTGGCACAGACCGTGTTTACGTTTCCTGATGCGGAACGTCACGGTACGTCAACATCTACTAACACACTCGTATACGTAGATGGTGTTCTGCGCGCAGCCACGTATTCGTATAACGCGGGTACACGCGTCCTGACACTTACGCTTGCTGTTGGTGTTGCTGCTGGTAACCGAGTTATCGACCTTGAGCTTATCACGTGGCAGTGGTGGGCTGAATCTGTATTCTTTTTTGGTGACCGCTTTTGGGACACCACTACAAGATTTCACGACAAGCTCAGTGACCGACATGTTGCCATACCCGCAAACTTGCGAGATGCTGCTGAACCACGCATAGACTTTCCGAACTTGTTTCCGTTTACGGTGATGACATATCTACGTCCCAACTTCACGTTTGGTAGCGTGTTCGTTGACAGGATTGCCGTTGGGTTTAACAACTACGTGTTCAGCGACGGCAGTGGTGGTCATCCACCGACCGCACAAACAAACGTAGTTGCAACCGCACTACAGACAGTATTTACAATCACGACAACCGACACGGCGTTTGCAGCAGCGACAACCGCAAACAGTTTTGCGCTGTACAACAACGTGCTACGAGTAATCAGTGCCATTACGTATGCTGGGACAACTCTGACAGTTACGTTTACGGTCGGTGTTCCCGCTGGTCAAGCAAACGTCATTGCACATTTCAACCCGGAGCCAATCACGCCTAGCCCGTTCTTCGTTACGTTTGGAGCGGTTGACCCGCTCAAAGCTGGCACCGCCACAACAATATATATCTCACGTCAACGTCAACTACCGTTCAACGGTGGCAACGGCGTATCTGGTTCCAATCTATACGTGCAACGTGACGCGGTTGTGCAGGCGCAAAACATTGGAATGCCAGGAAATGTATATGGTGATTACAGGTTATACAACAAGAACGCAAGTTACACACAACTACTAACCGCTGGTGGCATTGGTCACGACATTGACTTCACAGGTGGCGTTGAAGCAGGTGTACCCGCTAACGCACGTATGCGAATCACAAACCGTGAAGTGGGTCTGTACGTCGGTACAGCAGCAAGTAACTTACCGACACCACGTACTGATGGTAGTTGGGTACCTTGCTACGGGCTTGGTTCATACGCAAACTACGCAACGGGGTCGTTCCCACGTAATGTGTGTCTGTTTCAAAGCCGTCTGTGCTTCAGTGGTTTCCCGCAAAACCCGCTAGTCGTTGCGATGTCATCCGCTGTAGACAGCACGATACCCGGTGAGTACTACGCGTCGTTCCAACAAGACGTTCTTGCAACGCTACCTACCGACCCGCTAGACGTGGTGTTATCAGGTGCTGCCGACGACTACATTACAGGTATTGCTGAATACCAAGGTTCGCTGTTCTCATTCACCCGCCGTGCTGTGTACCGCGTGAGTACGTCCGGGCGCGGTACGGTAACCGCTGATAACGTATCGGCGCTATCTGTTGCCACACAAGGTCTGGTCAACCCGTTCAGTCTATGTACAGCCGATGACACGTTGATGCTTTTGAGCGACGATGGCGTGTACGCGGTTGTGACTGGTTCTTCGTCACAAGAAACAACAGAGTACCGCCTAGAGGAGTTGTCTACGAAGGTACGCAATAAGTTTACACCGTCAACTATATCACAAGCACTGTCGTGGATGGCGTTTGACCGCGTCGATAAGTCACTGGTTGTAGCGCTGGCAACAACAGGTGATGTGTCTACGGCATCTACGCTACTTGTGTTTGGTATGTTTCGACAGACGTGGACGGAGTACGATACACCGGGTCGGTTCAACACGTTTGTAGGCGTAACGGTTTCTGACACAACCAACAAACAGAAGTTTCTGATGGCTGTATCGCGGGTAATGACCGCTGGTGTACCGCAGGACACGACGTTCCTACAGATGCACGATGAGCGCTATCTGGATTATATCACCAGAGCGACGGGAACGGGGTCACCACAGACGTTAACCATACAGCCCCGACCAATCGCCACATACACGGTTGTAACCGACGTGCAGGACTACCTCGTGTCATGGCGTATGTTGCCGATGCTAGACGTACAAGATTGCCACGTCACAGTCGATGCTGTTGTACTGGTGTTTGGTGTTGACTACATCAAAACACCCGGTAACAACATCCGTATACTGACGTATCAGTTACCTGGTAGTCCAGTAGTTGTGGCGTATCGTAGACCAGACACTGACTACGAGACGGGTCGTGTACGTTACGCAACCGACGTTCCGTTGAACCTCAGTCATGCCGTACTGTACGCTGACAACGCACTGCGGTTTGAGCCGCTGAACTTTACGGTGTCTGATGCTGGTGTGGTGACGACAACAGCACCATCGCTCACAGTACTTGAGGCGGGTAGTTCCTACGCGTCATACCACATGACACCTCTGTTTACGTGGGGTACACTCAAAGCGTTTAAGCGTCTGATGTACTGGCTAGGGTTCTTTGACAATACGTTTGCACTCGACACATACGCGCTTGCATCCGTCAACACCGCATCAGGTCAACCCGCGCAAGAGATTGTCGGTATGCCCCGCACACGGCTAGACTGCAACGTGAGCTTCGTGTACAACGCACACGACACAGGTGATACATCTGTTGATGTGTATGGGTTCCAAACGCTCGTGTGGGACGCGTCGCTGTTTGATGTGTTTCTGCCAACACAGACAGATAATTATGTGTTGCTCAAGAACGCGCTGCAAGGTGTGGGGTACAGCTTTCAAGGCATCGTGTGGTCGATGGATGAGTGTGCGTGGCGACTCGTCGGATACCAGCTAGATGGCAAGCAGAAGGGAACGAAGTATTCACATTGGTCTAATTAGGGGGACGTATGGCAGCTATGCCAATCATCGGGGCGGCAGTAGGCGCGGTGTCCAGCGTTTCTGGTATACTGGGTAAGTCGAGTCAAGCTCGTGCACAAGAGGCACAGATTGAAGCACAACGTGTCGGACTGCGTGACCAGCAACTACTCAACGAACACAGCATCACCGAGCAGCGTCGTCAGATAGACGCGGCAGCAAACCGTGAACAACTGTTGGGTTTACAAGCTCAGACGTTGGGCATGGTGCAGAACGACATGCAGGCAACGCAACAGGGCATCTCTAATGTCCAGTCGCAAATACAGACCGACCAAGCGGCATTCCTCAACAGCCAACGCGCGGCACAAAAGGAAGCCGTTGCAAATCTCGCGTCAGCAGAAACACTCAAACAGTTGCAGGCGGTGAGCGGTAAGAACGTTGGCAACACACAAAAGATAGCCGCTGAGGCATCAGGCATACAGGCAAATAAACTTGCGTCGGGCACAGGCGGTGCGTCCGTAACCAACGACGTGCTGCTGGAACGCATCATGAATGCCTTGGCAGATGGCGCTATCGACACACAATCTGTGTTTGGTGGAGAGATGGATGACGCTACTAAGCAACTGCTATACGAGACAGTCACGGCAGGTCTAGAGAAGAGCCTCGGAGATGTAGCGGTTGCACAGAGCAGGTCTAACGAAGCCGCTGGTGGTAAGCTCAACGAAATGCAGCGACGTGCAAACGCAACCAACATCAACACACAAACAGCGCGTAACACAAACGCGCGTGACTTTGAGACAGCATCAAAGCGCGGCAATCTAAACCTGCAACTAGCATCTAACAAGTCACAAACATCCAGTCAACTGGCAGGGCTGAACGCACAGAGCAGTGCGATTCAACGACCGGGTTTTTCTGACCTGTTAGGTGCGGGTGCAAATCTAGGTATGTCACTGTACCAGTCAGGTATCTTCAGTAAAGGCGGTGGTGTGAGCGCTCCACCGGGTGGTGGTTCGGCACCGTACAGCATCATGTCGGGGGGTGGCTACAACATGTCACCGTTCTCAGGAGGCACAGCTAGTGGGCTATTGAGTTCTGCTGGTGGTAGTGCGTTCGGGTTCTCTAGAGGTGGGTTATAATGTCGCTAAGAATCGTAGGGGTAGACCCCCCACAGATAAGTGGTGTAACACCATTTCAACCGCAACAGATGCAAGTGCAGGACACGACATCAGGCAGCATCCAACGCGCTGACGAGGCACAACTGCGTAACGTAGAGGTGTTGAAACAAGAAGTATCTGTCGCTGCTGAATCAAACACGCGCATCGCTAGCAGCATCGTGTCCAAGACACAACAAGATGGTGGACTCGCTGAACTGTTTAACACGACCGGGAAAATTATAGACCGCTGGACAGAGATACGCGGCAAAGAGAACGCCGTCAAACTTAAAGGTGCACAAGAACAGGCAGAGCTTGACGCGTCAACATCCGTACAAGATGCACTGTTCAGCATGAGAGACGGTTTGCAGCGTGAGGGGTACAAGACGGGGCTGACTAACGCGCGTGAGACGGTGCGTTCTATCTTGTCACAGAACCCGAACCTGAGTGCGTCTGCACGTAAAGAGATTGCGCTGGCAGCTTACCGACACCTCGACGACCTTGACCGTGACTTCTTCAAGAACAGTTACGACGACTCAAAAGACATTAAACGTCAGCAGACATCGCAAGCGGAGTCCACACTGCGTATCAAGACCAGCCAACAAGCTGCTGCGTTTTTTGCGTCCGCAGATAAGAACGACCCGGAAGCGGTTAAGAAGTTTCTAGACACCATCGAAACCAGTGCTGCTGAAGTAGCAGACACACTTAAACTGGATGACGTGCAACGCGCATCGTTCGTCGCAGCAACACTCAAGTATGCACTAGAGCAGACAGACGCATCTAACAAGGTGCGTGAAGAGGGTGCTGTTCGCGTGAACAACGTTATCGCTGCACAGAACGAGTACGCACAAATTGAAGTACTGTACCAGAAGGGTGTTGAGAACGGTGGTATTAGTTACGCGGAACGTGAGGCGTTGCGTGAAGGTGTCAAAAACAACCCGGCGTATAGGGGTTTGGACGTTGCACCTATTACGGAGCTTGGCGCAAAGCGTGAGGCGAACGAACAGCAGAACCTAGCACTGGCTATTCAAGCGGGTGAGGAAGCGGGGTTTCTCAAGAACGGAGATGCACCTAAGATTTTAGAGGTGCAGTTAACGGCTCAAGCGCTAGAGTTACTGAATGACCCGTCACAAATCTGGAAGTATGAGAAGCGCAAAGACATAGACAGCCAGCGTGTACTCGCACGGTACAAGCAACTCAAAGAAGAACGGGGTGCGCTACGCACGGGTGAGCAAAAGCTATCGGGTTTCGCCACACGCGCTAACCAGGTACGTGCAGAGATTGCGGTGATTAAAGAGTTCAAAGGGAAAATGACACCGGAGAAGCTGGTTGCGTTCAAGGCAGCAGGTCAGCCCGTGCCCGACTTCAATAAGCTCCCACAGCTTGAAGCGGAGTTGCAAGGGTTAGGGCAGCAGTATAACACGGCAGCAACACAACTGGGAAACACGCAAAAGAATCTGGTGCGATACGGTATTGACTACGGAGGTGGGCAGTTCCAAGTAAACGCCACAACCAAGGCACAACTAGACCGGGTTAAACAACTGGTCAGCGAGGGTAAGATAGTAACGCCGGGTTTTAAACCGGGTCAGGAGCAGTTCCCAAACGCCAAAGCTCCTAAAGGGCAACTAGGAAAGATGAACGGGATGCTAGTGCCACTTACACTCACAGGTGTTAAGGTGTCAGCAATTACGTCTGGGTTCGGTATGCGGAGCCATCCAACGCTCGGTGGGCAGAAACACCACAATGGTTTAGATATTGGTGCGCCTATTGGTACACCGACCGTAGCACTAAAGAGTGGTGTTGTGACGCGCTCAGAGTGGTTAGACGGGTATGGCAACGTCGTTGAAATCAAGATGAACGATGGCAAGTACGCGTTGTACGCCCATCTCGACAAGCGCATTTCTAAGAAGGGTGACCTCGTCGGACAGGGACAGGTAATCGGTAAGATTGGAACGACGGGTGAGTCAAGTGGACCACACCTGCACCTATCTATATTCACATCTGCCACAGATAACCGTGGCATTGACCCGGTGCCGTACCTCAAAACCGTACGGCAGGAGAAGGTCGGGGCACCTCAACGCGGTCTAGGTCTACCGCCTACGCAAGGCATTGCTGGTAGAAATCAGGGTGTACAAGGTCAGGTGAACGTCGCATCGTCCAACGTACCGTTTGGCGCGTTGCTACTGCCAACAGGCGGTTACGTGTGGGGTGGTAAGGTATACCGACCCGCTGGTGTTGGGGGTGGTAACAGGGAAGTGGGGAGTGTTGGTAAACAAATCAACGGAGCTAGACCAATGACTGGCACGAAAGCGTCTAACCGATTAGCAGATTACGGAAAGAATAGCCCGACGGCAAACTATGGGTACAAGCAGATTGCCAATGACAAAAAATTTGCAGCAGCGTTGGCAGGAACCGCAAACCGATTGGGGTTTCCGGCACAATGGCTTGCAGACGTTATGGCGTTTGAGACGGGTGGTACTTTTGCAACGCATGTCCCGAATGCAGCAGGGAGTGGTGCGACGGGAATGATTCAGTTCATGCCTGCAACAGCCCGTAGCCTTGGTACATCAACGTCAGCGTTAGCAGCAATGACACGTACACAACAGATGGTGTACGTCGAGAAGTACTTTCGTCTAGGCATGGCGGAGAGAGGTGTTGGTAAGTTCAAACGCATGGATGATGTGTTTGCGTTTGTGTGGGGTGGTGGTGACCTTGTACGTATGAAAGATGAAGAGCGGCGTAACGTTGTAGACGGCAACATCTCATACATCAAATATATCAATCGCATCGGTGAACACGCCGGACGTGCATACGCACATGGTCTGTACCGAGGTACGGCTAAAGCTGCAACACACACACGCGTCCTCAAAGCCTGCACGACCTGTCAGTCACAGATAGCCGCTCAGGGGTCTATCACACCGCACAAGGGCAGCTAGGTACACATCAGTAGTTACAGGTGTAGATGTGTCAAACCCCATCACAGATAGCAATCGTTCGTCAGACCCGCGTATCTTGGAAGACGCACGTATTATACCACGTGTGAATGCTGCTGCGTTTACGGCACCACTGGAGCAGATGCCCGTGGTTGTGCCACCAGTCGTTGAACCGTTACCGCGTGACACGTCTACACCTCTTGGCGATTTCATACCCGACGTTACGGAAACGACACCGCTTGAGAAGGTGGTTCCGATTGCGGGTCCTGAGATACGTTCACCTGACCAGATTCTGGAGGACGCGAAACAGGAGAACACCAAACAAGTTGACTGGCTACGGGCGCGGCAGGGTGAATACCAACTACCTGAGTTTTTCGACGGCAGTGGTACAGACCTTGGCGCGGCAATGGAGATACAAACTCCTAGCGACTTTCAGATTTCAGATTTTACGGGTGACGGTGGTCTGGCACCAGAGGTAGCAGCGCGTAAGAAACAACTCAACGACAAAGGATTCAACATCGAACCAACGCAGAACGTCGTAGACGCTACACCGGGCGCGTTAGGCGGCGGTAAAGAGGGCGGGTGGAATGTATTGGAGCAGTTGGGCGGTGTTGCTGGTTTTGTTGGCAGAGCATTTGGCGCACTGGGCACTGAAATATCTGAAGTTGGTAGAAATGATTTCTGGAAAGGCGCTACACCAAAGCGTGTGGAAGAGATTAGAGCTGGTGCGTTCAACCCAAAGACGTTTAACCCTAGTGAGAAGACAGTTTTACAAGGGTTGATGCCCACCAAATCAGGTACAAACCTCAGCAAAGGTACGTTTGGCGACTACGGTACAGGTCTGGTCGGTGCGCTCAACTACGGGATGGACACGCTGCTAGGTGGCAACACGGTACGCGGTGTCATTGCTGACGTGAAACGCAACCAGACACGCGCTAAGCAGGGATTAGCCCCTGAGTGGGGTGGTGTTGGTCAAGCGCTCAGTGGTAAGACGTTCAGCTTCGTCGATGCGAACAGCCCTAACAACTTGACAGGCACCAAGAAAACAGGTGGAGAGTTTTGGGGTGCGTTTGCAGGTGGTCTGGCGCTTGACGTGGTTACCGACATCAACCCACTTAACAGCATCCGACGCGCGGGTGTTACAGGTCTGCGTAAAGCTGCGGTCAAAGCTGCGAAAGACAGTGCCGTTAAAACAACACGTCTATCAACCACCAAAGCAATCATAGGCGCGGCGGTTCAAGGGCTAGACAACCCGCTGATAGACATCGCTACGGCGCTGGCTAAACCAAAGAAAGCCACTAAACTGATTACAGGTGCACCTGCACTTCCGGCGCTTGCACCCAGTGCACGGCAACCAATCAACGTTGCCGTGCGTAAACCGTTTAACGTAGCACCACGCGCTAAGCCACTAGCCAAATCGCGTACACCGTTACTTGGTCAGGTGTTACCTGAACTGACGGCTAAAAAGCCGATGGCTAACCTAGATGCTAACCCGCTCACAGATGCTCGCAAGTTACCTGAGCTTACACCTAAAGCCACGGGTGCGTCGGATATTCCTCCTCAGTCCACACCTCAGTCTCCGTCTCCGTCTCAGGCTCCGTCTCCGGCTGGCACTCCGGCGCGTACCAGTCCTCCGGTGGAAGCTCAGCCAGTGGAGTTTGGCAAACCGTTGGAACCGGGCGCGCCACCTGCTTCTGTGGCACCGGACGCTCCTGCTCCACCTGCTTCTGCCGTAGATAATTCACTGAGTCCTTCCACACAACCACAGAAACCTGTAGCAGAAACAGTACAGCCAACACCGGAATCACCCGCACTAACACCTTCTTCATTACCTTCTCCTGTTGTTGAATCTTCCCCAATGGTAGCAGCTTTAAGAACCGTTGACAAGGAAGTAGCTACACCCGCTGGTATCAGTGATGCATCCGCTCGATTACTTAGTGACCCGGTAGCCGTACCCGCAGTTCTGCAAGAAGCAGCGCGGGTTGCTGCTATCAAGGTAGACCCAGATACAGGTGTTATCAAACGCGGTGCTGATGCGGCGACCGAGTCAGAGCGGCAATTGGCTAGACTGCGCGTACAGCAGGGTGAGCTACGTGCACTACCTAACTTTGAGCAGCGCACACAACTACAAGAGGCGTACAACAAACTACAACAGGAAGTGTTGGACATCACCGGGCGTGACACGAGTGAAGTTACGTCTGAACTGATTGACGCGGCGTTACCAGTCATCGGACTGGATACGTTTACACCATCAACTAACCCGTCACTGCTGTACAGCGAACTCAAGAACCTCACACCGGGTAGTGGCGTGTACACGTCTACTGCTGAGTTTGTTGAGCGCTCGAATCAAGACCTAACAGAGTTGGCGCGGTTCCTCGGACACTACGTCGGTGACCGCAAACAACCACTTAACGCTGACCAACTCGACGACCTACGTATGCGCCACGGTAGTGTATACGGTAACGTTGGTCACCCGATTGATACGAAGGCACTACGTCAATACGCAAAGACAGGTGTTGGGCGCATCGAAACCAAACAGGCTTCAGCCGCTACCGGAGCAGCACAAGAATCGCTTGTAATCAACCGCCTGCCCGACCCGGTAGACGCGCCGTCAACCTCTGGTTCTGACGCTGTAACTGTAGACCTTGAGAGTGAGTTGAACAGCCTGTATGAACAAGCTAACACACTTGACCCGGACGTGGACGTTGATGAGCTTATGGACATCGATGCTCGTGCGGCAGATATTGAGGGTGAGTTAGAGCAGTCATACGCACGTCAAGCGCTAGGTACCAAACCCTACAAACAGTTTGAGGCGGTGTTGCCTGACAGCAAACAACCGACGACACCTCTAGCCAAGCAGCAGGCAGCAGTAGTTCATCAGACAGAGATGAGTGTTGCTGATGAGATGTCTAGGGTTCGGGCGTACACGCTAGAAGCAGTGGCTATTGAACGTGCTGTCGATGAAGACATGGCTAAGCTCTCAGCGATGCCGCGTGTTGAACCCGCAGACCTTGACGTTGGTTCATACGATACGGGTCTTGTTAACGACCGTGTGGTTGCTGTCGTTAAACCCGCTGGTGTGCCTGATGAGTTCGGTATCGACATTGACGCGCTTGACAAACAGGTAGCCGATGCGTTGAAGGGGATGGAGACGAACCTCAAAGGTGCTGCGCGTTCAATCGTTGAAGCTGACCTACAACGTGCGTCACTATATGAGCAAGGTCTACGCGAGTTAGGTGTACCTGATGCTGCGGTGTTGGGCACACGTCTCGCAGAAGCGTCGGTCATCAAACGCAACATTGAAGGGCTAGTAGCAGTCGGCTATAACAAGTCTGAGATAGGTGAAGTGTTTGGTGTTGCACCGAAGAAGTCAGGGTCTAAACTCGTGCAGTCGCTGGAAGCTGCAACGAATAAACTCAAAGGTATCAGTGATTCAATTGGTGACCTCAAGAAACTAAACAACGACATCTACGAAAACACGGCAGAGATTGTTGACAGTGCACTGAAGACTGGCTACGCATATGGCGGTGGTGCTGCATCAACATTCTACCACGGTACGAAGTTTGACACACCACTAATAGGTGGAGCAGCAGATGTGATGCCCACGCGCAATCCGCTGGGGCTTGGTCACTACTTTCATAGCAACCCCGACCGTGCAACAGACGCGGCTAAGTCCCGACTCAGTAGCAACGTACCGCTGACCAACACACCAGTAGATGAGATTGGTAGTGTACGTGAGGTGGCACCCAACATCACGAAAACACTGGACGCAAACCTAGACAGCACCCCTGAACTTAAAGGTGTGTTTGAGGCTGCTGCTCGTGCTGCGGGGTTTGACGCTGAGGTTATCAAGTCTTTCAAAAGACGGCTGTCTGTTACCAAGAAGTTAAAGGACGGTACACAAATTAAGTCGAAGGTTGCTGACCAGTGGAACAAGTTGTCAGCAGCATACGCCAAGATTAATCCAGGTGAGTCGATGCCTGAAGATATGTTTAGGCAGTTTGAACTCAACGTGCAGGCGCGCCTAGAAGACCTGGGATTTGATAGCATCAAACACACGACTGGTGAAGGTGACACGCTAGTTGTGTTCAACGCTAACAACGTTGATGAGTTGGCGCGTACACCTGTTGGCACCGGGTCACAGCTTGAACAGTCAGCAGCGGCTGTTAACCAATCGGTGTATCACCAAGGCATCACGGTTGATGTCGTGTCAAAGGTTGCAGCGATGGACGCTAAGGTTGCACTGGGTACGGAACTACTCACACAAACGGATGAGATTATTGAAGCCGCATCTGAACGTGCTGACAACGCAATCACACGTATGCTAGAAGCGGATGACGCGCTGGAAGCTACAGTTATGGCAGCACAGAAAGACGCGTCACAGCGTACACTGCAAGACGGCATGGCTTCATACGCCAAACAGATTGATGAGATTGACATTACTGAATACCCGGGTTGTTTGTAACACATGCCTAAGATTAACTGCTCCTTTGAACCAACACCTCAACCACTACACACACCCGTTAAGGTGGCTGACCTACCAGCACCCAACGCTGTGCGTAAGAACTTTGAGTTGTTGCGGCGTATGGCAATTGTATCAGAGGTTGACCTAACCCGTTTAGCGGGTGCTGTCGAAACGCAAGAGATGATGTCTGAGGTAATCCGGCGTAACAGTTGGGAATCTACGATGGCAAACAAGGTACACCTCAAACCAGGTGACGCATCCAGAAACTTTCAACAGTACATGGCGCGTATGTTCCCGTCGTTTCTCAGTGACAAGTCCACCGTCAAGCGCGTCCGCAACTTTCTCACGGACGCAAAGGCATCTGGTGAGAACCTGTGGGAGACGGCACCGTTCTATGCGGGTACTGTCAATGAAGCACTGGCTAAGATTGGTAGTGCTGAGGTTATCGACGATGCATACGGACAGTTCCGACTGATTCTAAAAAACAACGGTGTTGACCTGAGTGAGGGTGACCTAGGTCTGCTGTGGGGTAAAGCGATTGAGGTGTCACAACACGACCGCGTCATGCGCATGACGCAAGCAGGTGATAATGGCAAGAGGGCGCTTGACCACAGACTGCAAGGCTACTTCGATATGGCTAAGTCGTTTGGCATTGGCGAAGAAGGCGCGAAACTTCTGCAAGCACCCGTGCTGAATGTCTCTAACGCCTACGATGATTTGTGGGCATTCGCAAACAACGCGGGTGTGGACGTAGCAGCACTCGCCGACATGGGTTATATGAACCGCATCATGTCTGCTGACGCACGGTTCCGCATGGGCAGAGAACAGTCTGACATGTATGGTGGTTACCTTGAATCGAACTCCAAAGGGCTAGGCGCGGCGTTTCAGAAGTCACGCACAACACATGACTTCTACGTTGAAGATGAACTGATACTCGCTTCTGCGTTCGGGTTTGTGGGAGGTGACCGCTCAGCAAAGCAGTTACGTAACACGGTACGCATGAAGCAGGCGACACTTGACCGCATCGTTAAAGCGCGTGACGTTGCCCTGCCAGAAGCGATGGCGCGTTCGGTGGAGATTAAAGCCAAGTTAGTAGAGGCTGACAACTCACTGGCGTTTATCAAGGGCGCACTCAAAGATGCACAACCTAACGAAGTGAACGGGTTGACCAACAACATGAAGTCAATACAGCGTATGCGTGATGACATCGCGGGTGAGTCTACGAAACTCAACGGGCGTATCACGTCATGGCAGCGTGAGTTGGGCACAGTAGCAGACACGGAGCAAGCGCTGTTCGATGCACAGGCAACACTCAAATCTATCAGCGATGCAGCGACCGACAAACTTAGTGGTGTGTTAACCAATGAACGCAAACTAATCCAGGAACTCAACAACCTACCCGACAGCACACTGGACGCACTCGTAGATAGTGGGGTGTTGTCGAAGCTTCCAATGATGAACGAAGACCTATACAAGTATATGGTTAAGCGGTACAAGATGCCATATAAAGGCATCGAGGAGCTTCTGGTAACCGACCCGCGCCTTGCGTACACGGTCGCTACTGACCAACTGAAAAACCTGATGGGTAAATCCGCAATGTCGCAAGCGATGTTTGCTAATGCCATTGAGACGGGATGGGGTGTTAGCGCGGTGACTAAAGCGACCGACCCTGATGCATACGGTACGTTCGTAAAGATGTCACCGGAGGTGTACAAGAGATTTGGTGTTGCGAACATACCCGGTGCTGAGGACATGTACGTCCACCCGATGGTCGCAAATATGTATACGGGCATCCTTGAGGTGTCCACCGACCCGGCTCAACTATCAACGCTAGCATCCGTCTGGCAATACGCGAACCGCATGTTCAAGAAGCAGGCGCTTGCGACGACTGGGTTTGTAGGTAGACAGGTGTACCAGTTGTTTATCAGTTCAGCAATGTCTGGTACGAACCTAGCACACATAATCCCTGCCATGGCTGACTACATTAAGTTTAAGCGTGTTGGGTTTGACGCGCTCGACAACACCAAAAAAGTATACGGCGGTGGGCAGTTCACGGAACGTGAGTTGATGGCAGAACTCATTAAACGTGGACAGCTTGATAGTTCGTCTGCTCCGATT